>Ga0335080_10003217_pt1 | contig 16475 bp, 16 predicted proteins | sample Lox_Sample_34_FD_206720 | JGI IMG/M metagenome (GOLD analysis project Ga0335080, IMG submission 206720) | Soil microbial communities from Loxahatchee National Wildlife Refuge, Florida, United States - Lox_Sample_3.4 | ecosystem: Environmental > Terrestrial > Soil > Wetlands | place: USA...
GGAAAACGATGTGCGGAAATGTGTTGCACAGGAACTGAAAAGGGGTAAAATTGAGGTTTACATTCAGCAGGAAGGTTTCATCGGCACGGCCGCCATGCCAACTGTGAACATCCCGCTGGCCAGGGCCTATTACGAGGCATTTACCAGGATGAAAGAGTCGCTGGGACTCTATGACCCCGTGCCCCTCTCCCTGATCGCAGCCCAACGGGACCTGCTGGTTGTGGAAGAGCAGGGAACACCGGTGGAGGAGCTGCGCGAGGTCCTGCTTGCCGCCGTCAAGGATGCGGTCGCCAATCTGGATGCCATGCGTGCCCGCGAGGGTAAAGCCCTCCTGGAAGACGTGCAGGCGCGCCGCGCTATGCTCTCCGGACTTATCGGGAGAATAACCGAACGGTCACCGGCGGCGGTTGCCGAGAATTCCGCCAGAATGAGGCAGAGGATAATGCAACTGGCCGGCGAGAGCGGCATAGACGAGGGGCGGCTTGCCCAGGAGTTCGCGTTCATGGCTGATCGCTGTGACATAACCGAGGAGATCGTCAGGTTCAAAAGCCATCTCAGGCAGTTTAACGACATCCTGGAGCTGAATGAGCCGGTGGGAAGGAAACTCGATTTTCTGATCCAGGAGTTGAACCGTGAAGTGAACACCATCGGTTCCAAGGCAAATGACGTGGAGATCACTACCATGATCGTGGAACTGAAGGCGGAACTGGAAAAGATAAGGGAGCAGGTCCAGAATATCGAATAGTTTCCAAATTGGAAACCAATAGTGTCTCATCCGTAATTTCCGGATGACACTAGAATAATATAGGTTCAGGTTATATTGAACATCCATGGGTGAATGGTGAAAAGACACGGGCTTCTTTTTATAATTTCCGCTCCGTCGGGGGCGGGCAAGACCACGCTTTGCAAGGAAGTCGTTGACATTTTGCCGAACTTGCGTCATTCTGTGAGCCATACAACCCGGCTCCCCAGGACCGGTGAAGTACACGGTCGTGATTATTTTTTCATATCTACCGAAGAATTCGAAAAAATGAGGACCGCCGGTGAGTTTGCCGAATGGGCCGAGGTCCACGGCAACTTGTACGGCACTGCCATACAGACCCTGGAAAAGTATCGCGCCGACGGGATCGATGTAATCCTGGATATAGATTGCCAGGGGGCGCGCCAGCTTAAAGAGCGTTACCATGAAGGGGTCTTCATTTTCATCCTCCCTCCCAGTTTTCACGAGCTTCGTCGCCGCCTCGATCTGCGCGATTCGGATAGCGCCGATGTGAAAGAGCGGCGCATCAGGAATGCCGCCGATGAAATCAGGGAATCGGAATGGTATGACTACATCATCGTCAACGACGTATTCAACAAGGCCGTGGAAGAATTGAAATCCGTGCTGGTCGCGGAACATTGCAGGACCTCCCGGCTGATGGGGCAGGTGGAGGGTATCTTCAGAGATAAGACATCGGCAAAAAGCTGATGACACCGAACAGAAGGCAAAAGGGAAAGGGCAAAAGAAAATATAATTATCCTTTTGCTATTTGCCTCGTGCCTTATGCCTGGTGACTGAAAGGAGCATTTATATATGGCAAGGGTTACCGTTGAAGATTGTCTGGAAAAGGTCGATAACCGGTTTCTGCTGGTGATGCTGGCCGCAAAGAGGGTCAAGCAGCTTTACAAGGGGGCCAGCCCTCTTATTGAGAACCGCCCCGGCAACAAGAACGTGGTTATCTCGCTGCGGGAGATCGCCGCAGGGAAAGTCGGATTTGAGCTGAGTTCGCGAAAAGGCCGCTAATCCGGGCCACACAAGGGCTGAAGCCGGGGGCTTCCGCCCTTTTTTTGTCTCAAAAGTTCTTCTATGATCAGACTCAACGACATACTGGACAGGGTGTCCGTATACAACCCCGCGGCCGATCTGGATATGATACGCAAGGCCTATGTCTTCAGCGCCAAGGTGCATCAGGGACAGAACCGCCTGTCGGGAGAGCCCTATCTCATCCATCCCATGGAGGTGGCGGCGATTCTCGCCGACCTGAAACTGGATGTGCCAACGGTGGTCACGGGACTTCTGCACGATACCGTGGAGGATACACTCACCACCCTCTACGAGCTGGAGCGGATTTTCGGACCGGAGGTGGCAAATCTCGTTGATGGTGTCACGAAGATCGGGAAGATCAATTTCAAGACCAAAGAGGAGAGCCAGGCTGAAAACTTCCGCAAGATGCTCCTGGCCATGTCCAACGACATCCGTGTCATCCTCATCAAGCTCGCCGACCGGTTGCACAACATGCGCACCCTCCAGTACCAGCCCGAGCCGAAACAGCGTTCCATCGCCAGGGAGACCCTCGACATCTACGCTCCAATTGCCAACCGTCTCGGGATATCCTGGATCAGGAGCGAACTGGAAGACCTCTCCTTCCGCTATCTGGACTCACAGGTCTATTATGACCTGGCAGCCAAGGTAGCCAAGAAAAAACAGGAACGCGAAACCGACGTCGCCCAGGTGAAGGAGAGCATCCAGCAGAAACTGGCGGAGCATGGCATCAAGGGAGAGGTCTCCGGCAGGAGCAAACACCTCTACTCCATCTACAAGAAAATGGAGAGCCGCAACGTTGATATCGACCAGATCTACGATCTGGTGGCGATCCGTATTCTGGTTGAAGATATCCGTGAATGTTATGAAGTGCTGGGCATCATCCACTCTACCTGGAAGCCGGTCCCCGGCCGCTTCAAGGACTATATCGCCATGCCCAAGGGGAACATGTACCAGTCGCTCCATACCACGGTGATCGGCCCTTTTGCCGAAAGGATGGAGGTGCAGATCCGCACCAACGAGATGCATCGCGTGGCCGAGGCGGGCATCGCCGCCCACTGGAAGTACAAGGAGGGCAAGGGATATGATGAAAAGGACGTGAAACGATTCGCCTGGCTTCGACAACTCCTCGAATGGCAGCAGGAGCTGCAGGACTCGCGTGAGTTCATGGACACCGTCAAAGTGGAGCTGTTTCCCGAGGATGTCTATGTGTTCACGCCGAAGGGGGATGTGAAGAGCTTTCCCAAGGGGGCGACCCCCATTGATTTCGCCTACAGCGTGCATACCGACGTGGGCCACCGCTGCGTGGGGGCCAAGGTGAACGGCAAGCTGGTGCCGCTCAAATACGAACTCAAGAACGGCGACATCATCGAGATAATAACTTCTCCCCATCACACGCCGAGCAAGGACTGGCTGAAGATCGTCAAGAGCTACCGGGCCAGGAACAAGATCCGGGCCTGGATCAAGACCGAGGAGCGCAAACGGAGCATCTCCCTGGGGCGGGAGATTGTGGACAAGGAGTTCCGCAAATATTCGCTGAACTACGGCAAGCTGCAGAAGAGCGGGGAAATGAAAAAGGTTGCTGGCGAATTCGGCTTTGTCGGCGAAGACGACCTGATGGCCGCCGTAGGGTACGGCAAGCTCTCCTGCAACCAGATCCTCGGCAAGCTTCTCCCTCAGGAAAAGCTGGAGGAGCGCCAGGAGCGCCGGGAGACACGGGTCGGCAAGATCCTCGACAAGCTGACGAAAAGATCCATCAGCGCCATCCAGATCAACGGAGTGGAGGATGTGCTGGTCCGTTTCGGCAAGTGTTGCAATCCGGTGCCGGGAGACGATATCACTGGCTTCATCACGCGGGGGAGAGGTGTAACCATCCATACCTCCGATTGCGCGATAGCTCAGGAGAGCGACCCGGAGAGACGGATCGATGTGGCCTGGAACCAGTCGACGAAGGTTGCTATGCCGGTGAGGATAAGGGTTTCCTGTCACGACCAGAAGGGTATCCTGGCCAATATCTCCCAGGCCATCGCCAACAGCGAGGCCAACATCGTCAGCGCGTCCATACAGAGCACCGTTGACAAACGCGGCATCAATCTGTTCGAAGTGGAGATAACCGATCTGGACCATCTGAACAGGGTGATGAATAATATTGTTAAGGTGAATGGAGTAATCAAGGTTGAACGGTTGAAGAGCTGAGGGAATGGCACTTTTCCGCAATCTCGGCGTAAGTCGTCGGGATTGCTTGTGCGAGGTAGCGCTCCTACCTCTCCGCGCAATCCCTCGACAGCCTTGACCTTGCGAAAAATTGCCATTCCCTGGAAATCAGGGTTTTGGGGGTAGATATGAAAAAGGAAATCATAAGCACCGATCAGGCGCCGAAGGCGATTGGTCCCTATTCACAGGGGGTAAGGGCCGGGGATCTGGTTTTTTTCTCGGGGCAGATCCCGCTGGACCCCGCGACTGGAGAGCTGGTGAACGGCGGAATCGAAGAGCAGACTGAAAAAGTGATGGAAAACATTGCGGCGGTCCTGGCGGCGGCCGGCCTCGACTTTTCCCAGGTGGTGAAGAGCACCATTTATCTTGCCGACCTGGCAGATTTTGTTGCCGTCAATGTGATTTATGGAAAGAGGTTCCAGGCGGACCCGCCGGCCCGTTCCACCGTTGAAGTGAAAGGATTGCCCCGGGGGGCGAGGGTGGAGATAGAGGTCATCGCGCTGGCTGAAGGATAAGGGACGAGGTACGAGGATAAAAAAACCGCCAAGCACGGTTGCTCAGCGGTTTGCTCTCAAATTGCTCTATTGGTGCGGGGATCGGTGCTCCTCTAATCTCGCACCTCGTTCAACTCGTTCCTCGGACCTGTAGTTCTTAAAGCGCCTTGGTAATGTGACCTGAACGGATGCAGCGGGTGCACACCTTGATGCTTTTCACCGTGCCTTTTTCGATGGCTTTGATCTTCTGCAGGTTCGGGTGCCAGGTCCGGCGGGTCTTGTTGTTCGCATGACTGACGTTATTGCCGAAGCTGGGGCCTTTGCCGCATATTTCGCATATTTTTGACATAGAGAATTTCCTCCCCTTTTACTGAAGTATTAATTTATAACAAACCGTAGCGTGATTTGCAAGAAATATTTTCGGGCAAATCATTGTACAGGATATTCATCCATGTCAATCATCAAAGGTCTACTTTCTCTGCTGGTTATTATTCTGGTCGCCATGGCCGTGCTCTTTGTCGACTTTGCCTACAAGACCTTTTCCCTGCACCAGCAGGATGTGAAAACGGACGCCATTGTCGTGCTGACCGGCGGGCGGGGTCGGGTTGAGGAAGGTCTGCGGCTTTTCCGGGAGAACAGGGCGCGCTGGCTCTTTCTCATCGGCGTGGACCCTTCCGTGCAAAGGGGCGACCTACTCAAAGGGAGGCATGACGAAAGGGACGCGGAGGGAATCATCCTGGAAAAGGTTTCCAGGAACACGCTGGAAAACGCCATCTACAGCCGTGACCTGATCGCCGGCAGGAACATCCGCTCCATCAGCCTGATCACCTCGCGCTATCACATGAAGCGCGCAACCCTCATCTTCCGCAACATGCTCCCCGGGGAAATAGCCATCTTCCCCCATCCGGTGGACAGCAGGAATCTCAAGGAAGAGTGGTGGAACGACCCCGGCAGTTTTCGGCTCCTCTTCTCAGAGTTTTACAAATACGTGATGTTCCGGTTTTTCTTCCTTGCATCCGGTGAACTGCGGCCGGCCTTGCGCTGACATCGGGCTCCTGCAGGCAAACGGATTCAGGGAAAACGGCAAGGGCGGGTAAAAAAACCCGCCCCTACTTTATTGTTTTTCCCCTTCGATCCGTGGGAATAAAGCTTCCGCCTTGACGATTTTCGTCCCGGTCTTGAGCACGCCCCAGGCGAAATCCGCTTCGATCGGCGGCTTTTCCCGGCCCAGGTAACCGAGCGCCTTCGCCGCGGTTCGCGGCATAAAGGCGGAGAGGAGTAAATAGACGATGCGCTGAGATTCCAGCAGATGGTACATAACCGTGGCCAGTCGTTCACGCTTGTCAGGCTCCTTGGCCAGGGACCAGGGGGCGGTCTCGTCGATGTACTTGTTGCCGGCGGAGATCACCTCCCAGATGTTCTGCAGCGCCTTGCTGAAGGCAAGTTCCTCCATGTTTGTCTCGACCTGTGCCACCATGGTTTCAGTCCTGGCGCGGTAGGCGCGGTCGATTTCCTGGGACTCTCCCGGCGCCTCGACCAGGCCCCCGAAATATTTGTGGACCATGGCGGTGGATCGGTTCAGCAGGTTGCCCAGATCGTTCGCCAGGTCGGAATTTATCCGGTGAATGAGGGCGGCGTGGGAAAAATCGCCGTCGAGACCGAAGGGGACCTCGCGCAGCAGGAAATAGCGGACGGCATCCACACCGTATCTGTCGATCAGCATGTTCGGCTCCACGACGTTCTGCAGGCTCTTGCTCATCTTCTGCCCTTCAACGGTCCACCAGCCGTGGGCGAAGACCTTGCCGGGAAGCGGAAGCCCCGCGGAGAGGAGGAATGTGGGCCAGTAAACAGTGTGGAAGCGGAGGATGTCCTTGCCGATCAGGTGGACATCGACCGGCCAGAACCTGGCGAAATTCCCCCCTTCGTCGGGATAGCCGAGCGCTGTGATATAGTTGGCGAGGGCGTCGAACCAGACATATATTACGTGGGACGTATTGTCCGGGACCGGAATGCCCCACTGGAACGTGGTGCGCGACACGGAAAGGTCCCTCAACCCCTCACGGACAAAGGAGATGATCTCGTTGCGCCGCGATTTGGGCTGGATGAAATCGGGGTTCGCCTCGATATGGGCCAGGAGTTTATCCTGGTATTTGCTCATGCGAAAGAAATAGGACTCCTCCTTGAGCTTTTCGGTGGGACGGTTGCAGTCGGGGCATTTCCCGTCGATGAGCTGGGTTTCGGTCCAGAATGTCTCGCAGGGCGTGCAGTACCAGTCCTCGTATTCCCCGAGATAGATATCCCCCTGCGCCATCACCTTTGCAAAGAGGTGGGCAACCCCTTTTTTGTGCCGCTCTTGGGTGGTGCGGATGAAGTCGGTGGGGGCGATGTCGAGCTTCTCCCAGAGCGCCTGGAAGCGCTTCACGACCCGGTCCGCCAGCTCCAGTGGGGTTTCTCCGGCGGCATTGGCGGCCTTTTCCACCTTCTGGCCATGTTCGTCGCTTCCGGTGAGGAAGAAGACGTCAAACCCCCTGATCTTCTTGTAGCGGGCCAGAACGTCGGCGGCCAGGGTGGTGTAGGCATGGCCGATATGGGGCACGTCATTGACGTAGTAGATGGGAGTAGTTACATAAAAGGGCCGGCTCATTTCTTCTCCTTTTTATCCTTCTCCTTTTGTTCCGCACGGCGCTCTCTGGCCGGTGCCCTGCCGTTTACCGCCGGGAGTTCCTTCGGCTTCTTCGGGCGGTCCAGGATATTCTCCGGATTTATATCGTCACCTTTGAGCACTACCTCCTGATCGTCGTCGGTCTTGACGGTCACGGTGCCGTCCAGCACGTTCAGCTTGATGACTTCTCCCTCGACATTACCGCACTGCACTCTTTTCCCGCATTTGGGTAGGCATTTTCTGAGAGTGCAGTAAGTTTCGAACTCGTATCCCAGGCAGCAGAGGAGTCTGCCGCACTGCCCGGAGATCTTGGTGGGATTCAGCGCCAGATTCTGCTCCTTGGCCATCTTTACCGATACGGGCTCGAAATCGCGCAGGAAAGAGGAACAGCACAACTCCCGGCCGCAGATCCCGATCCCGCCGACCATCTTGGCCTCGTCACGGACACCGATCTGGCGCATCTCGATCCGTGTATGAAAGGCATGGGCCAGGTCCTTCACCAGTTCCCGGAAATCGATCCGGCCGTCCGCGGTGAAATAAAAGATGGCCTTGCTGCCGTCGAAGAGATATTCGGCCCTGATGAGCTTCATCTCCATGGACCGATCCTTGATCCTGGCCAGACAGAAGTCGAACGCCTCCTTTTCCCGTGCGGCGTTACGCCTTGCAGCCTCGACGTCCTCAGGATGCGCCTTGCGCAGCACCGTCTTCAATCCTTCAGGGAGATCCGCCTCGGCGAAATCCAGGGGCCCGACTACCACGGTGGCGATGCTCCGTCCCCGTTCGGTTTCGACAATCACCTTGTCGCCGACACCGAGATCGAGGTTGCCGGTGCTGAAATCGTAGAGTTTTCCGGCCGTATTAAACTGTATCTTGACGATAGTGGGCAAAACTTCCTCCATCGATTGTTTATGCAAATTACTCCGCCGCCAGCCTCATGAAAAGGACATCCAGGGCAAGGCGTGTGTTGACGTTGCTCAGGATGGCGGTCCGGGCATCGGCGACATGGCCGATTCGCTCCATTATCTTCTCTTTTGGAAATCCGGCCGCTTCCCGTTCGATCAGGGGGACGAGATCGGAATTTACGATCTCAAGGCAACCGCTTTCCATTATCAACGTATCGCGCAGAAATGTTGTCAGCAGTTCCAAGAGCTCCAGGACTTTTTCCTTTTCCCCCGCAAGCTCCTCCGCAGCGGCGAACAGGGTCGTGACGTCGCCCAGAGAGAGGGAACCGATCCTGTCGAGGAAACCTTTCCGTTCGAGAAGGAGCGTCTCCGCGCCTGTATCCATGGCCTTGCGCATGCTTCCGCCGGAGAGGGAAGCGGCTATACGGGCGGTCCCCTCCTCCACGCCGGAGTCGCGCAGGAGCGCGGCGATGGTCGCCTCCGGCAGCGCGGAGAAATGAAGGCGTTGACAGCGGGAAAGCACTGTCGGAAGAACGCCTTCCGCATTGTCGGTGATTAACACCAAAAGGGCGTTCCCCGGCGGCTCCTCGAGGGTCTTGAGCAGGGCGTTGCCCGCCGCCGGGTTGAGCCGGTCCGCGGCATCGATGATACATGCCTTCTTCGGGGCCTCGAAAGGACGAAAGGCGAGCTCTCTTTGCAGCTCCCTGATCTGGTCAATCTTGATGAAGGACCCGTCCGGCTCCACAAGGTGCAGGTCGGGATGGTTGCCGGCGGCGAGCTTGCGGCAGGACGGGCAGATACCGCACCCTTCGTCCCGGCCGCAGAAGACCGCCTCGATAAAAGCCAGGGCCGTCTTTTTCTTGCCGCAACCTTCAATGCCTTCGAAGAGATAGGCGTGGGCTGTCTTATCGGACGCCAGCGAGTGCCTCAGGACGGCGATGCAGTTGTCATGGCCGAGAATGCCGGCAAAGGGCATTGGTTACTCCGTAAAATATGAGGCACGAGGTACAGGGCATAAGGCTAACGGCTTATTAAATCCTCCCCTCAGCCTTTTGCCAATTTGCCGATTCTTTCACGTACTGCGGCGGTTATGGCCGCTTCCGTTTCGCCTATCCCCCCTGCGGCGTCGATTACCACGAACCTGTCCGGTTCCATGCGCGCCAGTGCCAGATAACCGTCCCGGACCCGCTGATGGAAAAGGAGCGATTCCTGTTCGAAGCGCTCTTCTTTCGGGCCTTCCGTCCTGTTTATCCGGGAAATGGCACGCCTGAGGCCCGTTTCAATCGGGCAGTCGAGCAGAAGGGTCAGGTCGGGGCGCACTTCGCCTGTTGCCATGTTGTTGAGCCGGCCGATGACATCCAGATCGAGCCCCCTGCCATGTCCCTGGTACGCCATGGTGGCATCGGTGAACCTGTCGCAGAGGACGATTTCGCCTTCTTCCAGGGCTGGCTCAATCACCTCGCGGACATGCTGGGCGCGCGCCGCCGCATAGAGCAAAAGCTCCGTGAGTGGCGTCATGGCCCGGTTATTCGCATCCAGCAGGATATTGCGAATCTGGTCGGCAATGGGGCAACCACCCGGCTCCCTGGTGACAGTGACCCGGTAACCATCCTCTCCCAGGCGTGTGGCAAGAAGTCGCAACTGGGTGGTCTTGCCGCACCCCTCGATACCTTCCATAGTGATGAAACATCCCATGAAACCGCTCCAGAAGCACTTAAAATTTTAATTATATGGGAGGATTTGGAATTAATCAAGACAAAATCCAATGTCTGCAGCATATCTATTGATATACTCAAACCGTTTGGATATACTACAAAAACAGAAGGCTCAAGGTAAAAGCCAACGGCAAAAAGCAAAAGGCAGAAAGAGTACTTCACGGTATCCCGGGTGTTTATGGAAAAGAACGACAACATGTTAACCGAACTGGAAGGCGTGATCGTCTACGTGTTCACCGACCGCCTATTGCTTCACGAGGCGCTGACCCATCGCTCCTTTGTCAACGAGACCGGGGACAGGTCGGTGAAGGACAACGAGCGGCTCGAATTTTTCGGCGATGCCGTGCTCGGTTTCTTCCTGAGCAACCGACTCATGGAACGTTTTCCAGAAAGCCGCGAAGGTGAATTGACGAGGATCAGGGCCTCGCTGGTAGATGAAGAGAGCCTGGCGCAGCTTGCCGCAACGATCAACCTGGGCAGATACCTCAGGCTGGGGCGCGGTGAGGAGAAAAGCGGCGGCAGGGGGAAGAAGTCGATCCTGGCCGACGCCTATGAAGCGCTGCTGGCGGCCGTCTATCTCGACGGCGGCGCCGCGCCGGTGAGAAGGATGATCGAGGCACATTTTGCGCCGCTCATGGACAGGCATGCGGCCGGTATGGTCTCCCGAGATTACAAGACCGAATTTCAGATGCTGGCCCAGGCCAGGCTCGGCGCCACCCCGCATTATGTCCTGAAAGAGACTGCCGGCCCGGACCACGAACGCTATTTTACGGTGGAAACCTTTGTCGGCAAGGAATGTCTGGGAGAAGGGTCCGGCAGAAGCAAGAAGGAAGCCGAGCAGGCCGCGGCCAGCGAAGGATACGCACGTCTCAAGGCGGCCGCAACGGACAAGGGTTGATGAAACCGCTGATCGTCCCCTTTTTTATTTCTCACCAGGGATGTCCTCACCTTTGCGTTTTCTGCAACCAGACAAAGATAGCGGGGGGCGGAGAGCTGCCGACCACCACCGACCTTCTCGGCAGGATTGCCGCCTGGCGCGCCACCGGCCGGGGCAGGCCCCTGGAGGTTGCCTTCTATGGTGGAACATTCACGAACCTCCCTGCGCCGGAGATGGCTCGGCTCCTCCTAACGTTGCAGCCACTCCTTGCCCGGCGCGAGATCGACGCAATCCGGGTTTCCACCAGACCGGACGCCATTGCGCCGGAAATCGCCGAATATCTTGCGGGCATGGGAGTAAGGACTGTGGAGCTGGGTGTCCAGTCCATGGACGATGAAGTCCTGGCCCTCGCCGGCAGGGGACACACGGCCTCCCACACGGTACAGGCCTGCAGTACTCTCAAGGCGGCGGGGATTGCAGTGGGTATGCAGCTCATGCCCGGGCTCCCTGGAGACAATGAAGAGAAAACGCTCCGCTCCCTGCGCCTCTGCCTGTCGCTGAGTCCCGATTTCATGCGGATATATCCCGCCCTGGTGATAGCCGGCACCAGGCTGGCGCAGCTTTATCTGGCCGGCGAATTTATGCCGATGGCGCTCGATGAAGCCGTCCGATTATGCAGCATCATGCTTCATGCTGCATTGGCGGCGCGGGTCAAGGTCATCCGCATTGGCCTGCAGCCGACGACCGAGCTTGATTCCGCCGGTCCGTATCACCCGGCCTTCCGTCAGCTGGTGGAAAGTGCGCTCTGTTATGAACTCATAAGCAAGCTGACAGTTGCTCTCCCCGCACCCGGGGAGGTGACGGTCAGGTGTGCTCCGGCCAGGGTTGCCGAGGTCGCCGGACAGAAAAGGGGGAATCTTGAGCGCCTGCAAAGGGAACGTGGTGTGGCCATGACCGCAGTGATAGCCGACCCGGCCCTCTCCCCCCTGGAGATCGTGGTGAGTTCTGGAAAGAAAGAAATGAAAGGGAATATCGTGGCGGATCTTGACTATTCGACGGGAGGGGTTTTTCTTGGCTGACAAACCTTTCCGCTCTGGCTTCGTATCGATCATCGGCCGTCCCAATGTAGGGAAATCGACTCTCCTCAACCGCATCCTGGGGGAAAAGGTCGTTATCACCTCGGACAAGCCCCAGACCACCCGCAACAGGATCAAGGGAATCCATAACATGTCAGGGGCACAGATTATATTTATTGATACCCCCGGCATCCACCGGGCGAAATCGCTTCTCAACAGGTATATGGTGGAGGAGGCCCTGGCATCCGTAAGGGAGGTGGACCTGATCCTCTTCCTCGCCGAGGCGGATTCCACGGCCGCCAGCCGGGAAACTCAGGTATTGGAGCTACTTGGTGAAGTCGCCAAGCCGGTCTTCCTGGTCCTCAACAAGATCGACCTGGTGGCGAAAGAGCGCCTTCTGGAAATGATCGCCGATTATGCGCAGTTGTATCCGTTCAAGGAGATAATCCCGGTTTCCGCAATGACCGGAGACGGCGTTGACAGGCTGGTGGATTGCGTTTATACGTATCTTCCAGAGGGGCCGCTCTATTTCCCGGACGACATTCTGAGCGATGTGCCGGAACGGTTCATCGTCGCCGAGATCATCCGGGAAAAGATTTTCCTTCTCACCCACGACGAGGTGCCCTATTCGACGGCGGTGGTGGTGGAGAGCTTCAAGGAGAAACAGGGGGGCGCTCTCATTGCCATTACGGCGGCCATCAACGTCGAGCGGGATTCCCAGAAGGGGATCATAATCGGCAAAAGAGGGGCTATGCTGAAGCGCATCGGGACGGCTGCGCGTCTGGAGATCGAAGGGCTTCTTGACACCAGGGTTTTTCTCGAACTCTTTGTCAAGGTGCGGCGAGACTGGAGCGAGGACCCGCGGATGATGAAGGAGATGGGATATGAGTAGGCGTTCGTCTGACCTGTCTAACAGGTTGGACTGGTCGGACAAACAAGGAGAGGTAGTAATTTGAGACCGATAGTAGCGATAGTGGGGCGGCCCAACGTGGGGAAATCGACCCTTTTCAACCGGCTGATTGGCCGCCGCAAGGCGATGGTCGACGACATGCCGGGGGTCACCCGCGACCGGAATTACGGCAATGTCGATCGTTATGAAGTGCCCTTCATCCTGGTCGATACAGGCGGTTTCGAGCCGGAGACCTCCGACCGGCTACTCCAGCAGATGCGTGAGCAGTCCCGGCTGGCCATGGAGGAGGCTGACCTCATCCTCTTCGTGATGGACGGTCGGGAAGGGCTGACGCCGGCCGACACGGAGGTCGCGGAGATGCTGCGCAGGGCGGACAAGCCGGTCTTCTACCTGGTCAACAAGGTCGACGGCGACCGGCACGAGGCGGGAATCGCTGATTTTTACGCCCTCGGTGTGGAAAACATTTTTCCCGTCTCCGCTGAGCACAACCGCGGCATCGGCGATCTGATGGAGGAGGTGGTGGCGGCGCTGCCGGCCAGGGGAGTGGGCGCTGCCGACGAGGATGTCACGAAAATCGCGGTGGTGGGGCGCCCAAACGTGGGGAAGTCATCCCTGGTCAATCGCCTGCTCGGCTTCGAGAGGGTAGTGGCCAATCCCACGCCCGGCACTACACGGGACAGTGTCGACACCTATTTCACCTGCAACAGGAAGCGCTATCTCCTTATCGATACCGCCGGTATCAGGCGGAAGGGAAAGACCACTGCGAAGATAGAAAAATACAGCGTGATGGATGCCCTGCGCAGCATCGAGCGGGCCGATGTGGCGCTGATCGTCATCGACGCGGCTGAGGGGGTGACCGAACAGGATGAGAAGATCGCCGGCTATGTCTATGAGGCGGGGCGCGCCTGCGTCTTCGTCGTCAATAAATGGGATGTGCCGGAGAAGGACAATTCCTCTGTCGGCACATTTGTCGACAGCATCAGGACGGAATTCAAATATCTCCCCTTCGCTCCCATCGTCTTCGTCTCCGCGCTCACCGGACAACGGATCGGCAGGATCATGGCCGAAGTGGAGAAGGTCATGGCCCAGTACACCAGGAGGGTAACCACCTCCGAGCTGAACCGGATCTTCTCCGAGGCCGTGGAAAGCCACCATGCGCCACTTTTTCAGGGGAGGCGCGTCAAGTTCTACTTCGCCACCCAGGTGGGGACCAGGCCCCCATCTTTCGTCATCTTCACCAACAGACCCGAAGGCATCCATTTTTCCTACGAGCGCTATCTCGTCAACCGGTTCAGGGAGGCATTCGGGTTCGAAGGGACGCCGCTCAACCTCATATTCAAGGGGCGGGAGCGGAAGTAAAATCCTTTACTAAGCTTCCTTAATGGTTTATGATAGATGCCCGTTTATACATTATTTAGCCGGGTTTGAATGGCGCGGATATGAGTCTGGTCGGTAATTTGGAAGATCTGGGTCTCGGCGAGATCCTGCAGATAGTGAGTCTTTCCCGAAAATCCGGGATCCTCACGCTCTGCAGCCGCGGGCGTGAGGGGCGAATCTCTTTTCGTCAGGGACACCTCATCAGGGCCACATCCCCGACCTATCAGGAGGGGTTGGGCGAGGTGCTGCTGCGCAAGGGGCTCATCGACCAGGATATTCTGCGCCGGGCCCTCTCGATCCAGGAGGGTGAAGGGTTCGCGGAAAGACTGGGGACCATTCTGATCAAATACTTTCAGATTTCATCCACCGCCATCGAAGAGGTGGTGCGTGAACAGATCGAAAACGTTGTTTACTCGCTTTTTGACTGGACGGACGGGACATTCGGTTTCGAGCTTCGGGAGAATGTGGAAGCTTTCGATAACATAGAAATGGACCCGATGCAGTTTTTACTGGAACAGGGGTTGAATTCCCAGTTCCTTGCCATTGAAGGCGCCAGGATCATAGATGAAAGGCACCACCTCGAGGAAGAAACCTGTTCGGCCCTGCCAGTGGCTTCGGAAGCCCCTCTTCCCGGAGAAAACATCGACCTCTCATTCAACCTGCTCGAACCGGCGGGTTTGCCAGCCACCCGCTGTTTACCCGCCATAACCGATGACAGGCCCATTCTGCTGATTGTTGACGACAACGCAGCCGTCCACGAGGCCCTCGTCCCGCACCTGGAAAACGGCGGCTATGCCGTACATCCCTTTGCCAGGGGGGAAGACGCCATTACTGGCCTCGCCGCCATTTACCGGGACGGCGGCCGACCTGTCGTCCTGGCCGACGTGATCATGCCGAGAATGGACGGCACCGGCATGCTTGGCGGAGTGGAGTTGCTCGACCTGATCAAGGACAATTTCCCTGATATCCACGTAATCGCGATGACCGACTTCCATAACAGTGAGGCCGAATGGAACGTGCGGCGCATGAGGTTCCCCCTCATCATGAAACCGCGCCAGAACGAGATCGGAGATCCCGCCTCCTTGCAGCCCTTTGTCGGGCGTCTGCTGGCGGAACTCGGACAGTTGCGAGGCGGCCGGGGCCAGGCGGACCTGAGCGACAAGGTAAACCTGGGCGACGAACTGCGCATGGAGATCGGCGAAGAACCCGCCCCCGCCTTTGCTCCGGTGGTCCAGAGCACCGGCCTGGCGCAGCTGAGGGGGATGCTTGAAGAGTTGCACAACCCCTCCCTGGGCGGCGGGATAATTCTCCTGGCGCTGCGCTTCGCCGCTGAATTCATGAACCGCGCGGTCATTTTTATCATCAAAGAGGATGAAATCATGGGACTGGGGCAGTTCGGGCTCGGCGAAGGTGACGGATTGGCCGATTCTGCCGTAAGGGAGATGAGAATTCCAATGGGCGAATCGTCCCTTTTCTCCCAGGTTATCGAAGTCAGGATGCCCCTCAAGATAAAGCCGGCCGACAACCGCTGGAACCGTTATCTTATGCAGAAACTCGGAGGCGCCGAGCCGGTCGAGGTCTTTGTCGGGCCTATTGTAAGCGAAGATAAGGTGGTGGCCCTTTTGTACGGGGACAATCTTCCCGATAAGAAGCCGATAGGGGATACCGAGTCGCTGGAAATTTTTCTTTCTCAGGCGGGAATGGCCATGGAGAAGGCCATCCTGCAACGAAGGCTCATGGAGAAAGACCTGGAGGGGATGTGAAAAAGATTCTGATCACCGAAGATTCACCGACCATGCGCTCGCTTCTCATCTCTACCATCGAGGCCCTGGACGGATTTGAAATCGTCGAGGCGGCCAGTGGTTTCGAGGCCTTGAGGCTCCTCCCCCGGGACAGGATCGACCTGATCATCACCGATATAAACATGCCGGACATTAATGGTCTCGAACTGATCAGTTATGTAAGGAATAACCCCGTTTATCGGGATATTCCACTCTTCATCATAACCACCGAAAGCAGTGAAAAGGACAGGGAAAAGGGGCTGGCACTGGGCGCCGACGAATACCTGACGAAGCCGTTCGATCCACTCAAGCTGCAGGAGCTGATTACCAGGTATTTAGGATAAAAACAGGATGAAAAGCTGAAGGCTGAAAGTAAAGCAAGAAGGACAGAATCCTTCATGTCTAACCTTCAGTCTACGTCATTTGCGTGGTATTGCCGAGATTTTTTATGACCGACGGACACGACAGCATGGATAAGGCAGAGAAGGATTTTCTCGCCGAGGCCGAAGAGATCATCGACCGGCTGAACCTCGATCTGGTGGGCTTGAGTGACAGTTCCGAAAGCGGGGATTACAGCCCAGAGCTTCTAAATTCCATCTTCCGTGGTGCCCATTCCCTCAAGGGACTGGCCGGCATGTTCGGGTTCGCATCCCTTGCGGAGCTGGC
>Ga0335080_10003218_pt1 | contig 16473 bp, 10 predicted proteins | sample Lox_Sample_34_FD_206720 | JGI IMG/M metagenome (GOLD analysis project Ga0335080, IMG submission 206720) | Soil microbial communities from Loxahatchee National Wildlife Refuge, Florida, United States - Lox_Sample_3.4 | ecosystem: Environmental > Terrestrial > Soil > Wetlands | place: USA...
CCGTGTGGTTGGGGACGAAGTCGAGCATCAGCCGCAGGCCCTGGGCCCGGAGCCTCTCGCGCAGGCGGGCGAGCGCCGCGTCGCCTCCGAGGCCCGGGTGCACGGTGTACCCGGTGATGGCGAAGCCTGAGCCGGCGATGTCTTCCTCGCGGAGGTCCGGGAGCGTCTCCTCGAACTCTCTCCGCCACTCGGCGTTGGCGCGCGAGATCCGCTGCCCGGCCTTCCCCGTGCGCCACACGCTCAGGAGCCAGACCCAGTCGAACCCGAGCCTCGCCCAGCGCTCCAGCTCCTCGTCCGGCACGTCGTCGAGCGTGGCCGGCCGGCCCAGTGTCCGCGAGAGCTCGGTCAGGTAGACCCGCGTGTTGACCTGGTAGAGGGACGGATAGCGCGGTTCGGACATGCATCACCTCCAGGTGGACGGTCCCGGCGACTCCCGGCAGGAGGTCCGGCCGGGGTACGATCGGCCGGCGAGATTCTCCAGGAGAGAGGCGTGGCCCGCAAGAGACCATCCCAACGGACGATCCAGGTCGTCTTCCGCTTCGGGCACGCGCGGGGCGGCCCGGCGCGTCTGCCGCGCACGCCGAAGGAGGCGGTCGCGAGGCTGCTCCGCGGCAACCGGCAGTTCGCGCAACTCCTCGACCCTCGCGGGCCGCACGTCCCCCGCGTCATCCCGCTCGACCCGGGCGCCATCGGATACGGGGCGGAGAGGGGCATCGTGCCCGTCCAGCGCCCCTACGCCGCCGTCCTCGGCTGCTCCGACGCCCGCGCGCCCGTGGAGATGATCTTCCAACAGCGGTCGAACGACCTCTTCGTGGTCCGGGTGGCCGGCAACGGGGTGGGCAGCGGAAGCCTCGGCAGCCTGCGCTACGCGGCCGCGAGCTTCCCGAGCCTCCGACTGATCGTCGTCCTCGGCCACTCGCAGTGCGGCGCCGTGACGGCGGCAGTCGACGCGTTCCTCCGGCCGAGGAGCTACCTCCCCCTCGCCGCGAACTACCCGCTGCGCTCGATCGTGGACGCGATCCTCGTCGCCGTGCGCAGCGCGAGCCTGGCCCTCGAAGCGGCCCACGGATCGCGAGTGGCCGGGCGGCCCGGCTACCGCGCGGCGCTCGTCGAGACCTCGGTGGCCCTGAACGCCTGCCTGTCCGCCTATGCGCTGAAGCAGGAGCTCGACGGCTCGAGCCTCCGGGTGCTCTTCGGCAGCTACGACATCGCGAGCCGCTCGGTCCGGCTCCCGCTCGCGCCTCGTGGCCGGGCGACGCGGCCCGAGATCGGGCTCTTCCCTCCCCCGGACGACGACGAGGACCTCCGTGTCCTCGCCGTCCGTCTCGCCGCCAGCCCGAGCATCGCGTCCCTCCTGCGCACGGGAGGCGACGCGCCGAGGCACTGAGCTAGCCGGCGCGACGTGCTCCCCCGGCGGCGGTGAAGCGGTTGGCCAGGGCTCGCGCCGCCGCGTAGGGAGCGCAGATCAGCACCGGACCGACCACGAGCGCCGCGCCCGGGTAGGACGAGCCGAGGATCAGCCACTGGCACACGCTGTCGATGAGGATGCCCATGAGCAGCAGGGTGGCGATGTCGCCGAGGGCGGTGCGCATGAGCGTCCCGTGGTCCTCACCCCCGAAGATCATCGCGTGGAGGTAGGGCCGCCGCCCGGCGCGGCGGTCCCTCCGCCCCGCGCCCACGCCGAGGGCGATGGCCGTGATCGGCTGCAGGAGGAAGCGGAACCGGCCCGGTCCGGCCAGGCGCTTCGGGACGTCCTCGAGGAAGTCGCGCGAGAAGACGTAGAAGCCCCCGCGGGCCCAGGCCTCGCGCAGCGATCCCGGAACCGACAACGCGAGCACGGCGACGGTCAGGCCGGCGACGAGGAGGGTCAGCCGCCGCCGCCAGGGACCGGAGCTCATCCCTGCCGCCGCTCCCTCGACAGGCCGAGCCCCTGCCGGTCCTCCTCGAAGGCGTCCCTGCGGTCGTCCTCGTCCTCGAACGCCCGGCGAATGCCGTTGTCGACGCGCTCCAGGTACCTTTGCAGGGCGGGCCGCCGTTCGGCCGGGACGTGCTCCATGAGGTCCCGCAGCAGCGCCCGCATGCGGCGCATGACCTGGATGGAGGTCGCGCCGCAGTAGCGGATCTCGTCGAACCCGAGGACGAGGAAGTCCTCCCAGCTCGGGACCGGGTACACGAGCCGGAGGTTCCCTTGACGGTCGTGGGACCGCCCGGCCGAGAGGTCCCGTCGGGCCAGGCGGAGCAGGAGGTCCTCCATCTGGTCGAGGGCCTGGACCGCGGTCGTCGGGTCGTTGATGGCCGGCGAGAGAGCCTTGATCGCGATGTCGACGAGGAGGCGGATCGCGTACTTGGGGTCCTGCTCGAACGTGCGCTCGGTCCCGAGGCGGACGAGCCGTCGCAGCTTGCGCTCGGCGACCGGCCGCCCGCCGTGGACGCGTAGCAGCGGCATGCCGTCGGCGACCGTGTCGCCGACGGCGCTCGCCATCGCGAAGACGGCCCCCTGGCGCGAGGCCAGCGCGACGAGGCCCGGCACGTCGATCGCCTGGATCACGCCCGGGCCCCCGCGGTGAGAGAGGACCTGGCGCACGGCGGGCAGCTCGTCGCCCGGATCCGCCCGGCCTCCCTCCGGCCCGCCCTGGCCCAGCGGAAGGTAGTCCCGCTCGATGACCGTCCTCCCGTGGTCGCCCGCGTACGCGAGCACCCGCGAGATCTGGAGCATCGCCAGCTTCTCCACGAGCAGCACGAAGAAGACGACGCTCACCAGCGTCAGCAGGATGGCGACCCACACGGTCAGGAGCGGGACCTCCCCGCTTCCCCCGCGATCGATCCAGGCGAGAGCGGCCAGCGCGTAGAGAAAGGTCGCGGTGAAGACGCCGAGCGAGTGGGTCATGATCGACGAGCCGGCCAGCCACGCGACGAGCCGGGGCGAGTAGGCGGTGGCGCTGAACTGCACCATCACGAAGGCCAGCGAGAAGACGAGGCCGGTGAGGGGCAGCATCCCGGAGGCGATGGCCGAGAGGAGCGCGATCGCGGCGCCGGCGCTGACCGGGGCGCTGAGGCCGGGGAGGAAGCGGGCCTCGAGGCGCGGCACGGACAGGCCGAGGACGACCGCGCCCGCGGCGTAGAGGAGGGGCGTGCCGACCGCGCCCAGGGCCCGGTTCAGCCTCGCGTGAGACGTGCGACCGGTCATTGCTTCCGGCGGGTTCCGCCCCGGCCGGAAGACCCCGGCGCCACCTCGGCCACCGCGGCGGCCTTGCCGAGCTCGAGGGCCTGCTCGGGTGTCGTGGTCGCGAACAGGTGCATCGCCCGGGCGACGATCCCGGTCCAGCCGGTCTGGTGGCTGGCGCCGATCCCCAGCCCGCTGTCCCCGTGGAAGTACTCGTAGAACAGGATGAGATCGCGCCAGTGCCGATCTTCCTGGAACTTCCGGATGTCGCCGTAGACCGGCCGCCTCCCCTTCGCGTCCCGAAGGAAGATGCCGGCCAGCCGGCGCGAGATCTCCTCGGCCACCTGGTAGAGGGTCATCTGACGGCCCGAGCCGGTCGGGCACTCGACCTTGAAGTCGTCCCCGTAGTACGCGTAGTACTGCAGCAGCGCGCGGACGATCAGGCCGTTCACCGGCATCCAGACCGGGCCCCGCCAGTTGGAGTTGCCTCCGAACATGCCGGAGTCCGACTCCCCGGGCAGGTAGTCCACCCGGTACTCCTGGCCTCCCACGTGGAGGACGTAGGGGTGATCGACGTGGTACCGGGAGAGCGAGCGGATGCCGCAGGGCCCGAAGAACTCGCCCTCGTCGAGCATCTTCTCGAGCACCCGGCGCAGCCGAGACTCGTTCAGCACCGAGGCGAGGCGACGGCCGGCCTTGCCCGTCTGCACCGGGTCGTGGATGGCGGAGCGCAACTCCGGCCTCGCCAGCAGGAACGTGCGCAGCCGCTGGCCCACCTCGGGGTACTTCGCGAGCAGCTCGCCCTCGAAGACCGTGGCGGCGCACAGAGGCAGAAGCCCGACCATCGACCGGACCTTCAGGCGCCGGGACCCTCCGTCGGGCAGGCGCAGGACGTCGTAGAAGAAGCCGTCCTCCTCGTCCCACATCCCGGTGCCCTCGCCGGCATTGGCCATCGCCGACGCGATCCACAGGAAGTGCTGGACGAACTTCACGGCCATCTCCGCGTAGGCGGGCTTGGCGAGCGTGAGCTGCACTGCGATCTCGAGCATGTTCTGGCTGAAGATCGCCATCCACGCCGTGCCGTCGGCCTGCTCCAGGTAGCCGCCGGTCGGCAGCGGCGCGCTGCGGTCGAAGACGCCGATGTTGTCGAGCCCGAGGAATCCTCCCTCGAAGGCGTTCCGACCGGTGCGGTCCTTCCGGTTCACCCACCACGTGAAGTTCAGGAGGAGCTTCTGGAAGGAGCGCTCGAGCCATTCGATGTCGGCCTTCCCCCGCGCCTTCTCCAGGCGGTAGGTGAAGATCGTCGACCACGCGTGGACGGGCGGGTTCACGTCGCCGAAGTTCCACTCGTAGGCCGGGATCTGCCCGTTCGGGTGCAGGTAGCGGTCGCGGAGCATCAGATCGAGCTGCTCGCGGCCGAAGTCCTCGTCGACGAGGGTCAGGGCCAGGACGTGGAACGCCAGGTCCCACGCCGCGTACCAGGGATACTCCCACTTGTCGGGCATGGAGATGACGTCGGCGTTCGTCATGTGGTGCCACTGCGCGTTGCGGGGGGCGGCGCGGCGGGGCTTGAACGGATCCGCGCCGTGCTCGCCGAGCCAGCTATCGACGTCGTAGTTGTAGAACTGCTTCGTCCACAGCATGCCGGCGAGGGCCTGGCGCATGACGTTGGCGGCGTCCTCGTTCAGCGTGGCCGGGATGACGGTGGCGTAGAACTCGTCCGCCTCGCGCCTCCGTGCCCGCATCACCTCGTCGAAGTCCGCGAACGGAGCGCCCTCTTTCTTCGGGGCCACGTCCCGGAGGCGCAGGCGCAGGGTCTGGGACTTCCCCGCCCCGACCGTCAGCGTGTAGTGGGCGGCGGCCTTCGTCCCCGCCCCCTTCGGGTTCACCGCGTCCGTCTGGCCGTGGACGAGGTAGCGGTCGAAGGCGTCCTTGACGTACGGCGTCCGGCTGGGGACACCGAAGAGGCGCTCGTTGTTCGTCTCGTTCTCGGTGAAGAGGAGCGTCGCCTTCCCGTCGGCGTGGAGGAAGCGCTCCCCGAGGTCGGGGTGTGACAGGGCCACGGCCGAGCCGTCCAGCGCTGCCTGGCGGAGTGACGGCCGGGGCGCATCGCCGCCCCACGACCACGTGTTGCGGAACCACACCGTCGGGAGGACGTGGAGCGTGGCGGGTTCAGGGCCCCGGTTGTGCACGGTCACCTGGACGAGCAGGTCCTCCGGTGCGGCCTTGGCGTACTCGACGAACACGTCGAAGTAGCGGTCCTGGTCGAAGACGCCGGTGTCGAGGAGCTCGTACTCCGGCTCCCGCCGGCTCCGGCCGCCGTTCGTCCTCACGATGTCCTCGTACGGGTAGGCCGCCTGAGGGTACTTGTACAAGTACTTCATGTACGAGTGGGTCGGCGTCGAGTCGAGGTAGAAGTAGTACTCCTTGACGTCCTCGCCGTGGTTGCTCTCGCTGTTGGTGAGGCCGAAGAGCCGCTCCTTGAGGATCGGGTCCTTCCCGTTCCAGAGCGCCAGCGCGAAGCAGATCCGCTGCTCGTCGTCGGAGACCCCGGCGAGGCCGTCCTCTCCCCACCGGTAGGCCCGCGACCGGGCCTGGTCGTGGGAGAAGAAGTTCCACGCGTCGCCGCCGTCGCTGTAGTCCTCGCGGACGGTGCCCCACTGACGCTCGCTGAGGTAGGGCCCCCACTTCTTCCAGTGGGCCTTGCCCTGGCGGGCCTCTTCGAGACGCGTGCGTTCGGCGGTCATGGATCACCTCCGGACTATCCCATCGTGGCCCTGCGGATTCGCGCGGATTCTACACGATGGGCCATGGGATACCATGGCCCGCCTGCAGTTCAAAGGAGAGCGGATCGATGGAGATCGACATCCTCCTGAACCAGAGTCTTCCGGCGATCGGGCTGGAGTTGCTCGTCCTGTTCGCCGTCGCGAACGGCCTGGGCTTCCGGATCGGCCGGAAGGCGGGCGGCCCGGACGGAGAAGAGAAGCGGGAGCGCGCGGCGGGAACGATCACCGGCGCGATGCTGGCCCTCCTGGGCTTCCTGCTGGCCATCTCCCTCTCCATGGCGGATTCCCACTTCCAGGTCCGGCGCCGGCAGGTCCTCGACGAGGCGAACGCCATCGGCACGAGCGTCCTCCGCGCCCAGACGATCGGGGGGCCGCGCGGCACCGAGATCGTCCGTCTGCTCAGGGACTACGCTCGACTCAGGCTCGACTTCTTCGCCGCCGGAGAGGACGCGAGGCGCCTCGACCTCGTCAACCGGCAGACGTCGGACCTCCAGCAGCGGATCTGGGACCACGCGTCCGCGATCGCCAGAGCCGCCGACACGCCGGTCAACGCGCTGCTCCTGTCGACGTTGAACGACACGTTCGACCTGGCGATGGCCCGGCGCTGGGGGCTCGAGGTCCGCGTTCCCTCCTACGTGATCAGCCTCCTCCTGGTCCTGTCCATACTGACGATGGGCCTGATGGGGTACTACTTCGGCGTCTGCGGAGTCCGCTACCCCGTCCTCTCCGGCGTGCTGTTCGTCGCCTTCGCCGTCGCGATCCTGCTGGTGATGGACCTGAACCGGCCCCGGGCCGGGTTCATAAAGGCCGAGCAGTCGGCCCTCGTGTGGCTGGTCGAGGACATGAGCCAGGAGCCCCCGGTCCCCGCCGCCGCCCCGTAGGCCCGCGCCCGCGCAAGGGACGCCCCGCCCGCGCTCAGGGCCGCGCCGTCAAGCTCCGGCCCCACGGCGACTCCGTCTCGGTGATCGTCGCGTTCTGGCCGAGCTCGAGCACCTGCTGCGCCGTAGTCGTCGAGAACATGTGCAGGATGCGGGCGACGATCCCCGTCCATCCAGTCTGGTGGCTGGCCCCGATTCCCGCTCCATCGTCGCCGTGGAAGTACTCGTAGAAAAGGACGAGGTCGCGCCAGTGCGGGTCCTCCTGGAACTTCCGGGATCCCCCGTAGACCGGGCGCCGGCCGTGGCCGTCCCTGAGGAAGGTCCGGACCAGGCGGCGCGCGAGCTCCTCGGCGACCTGGTAGAGGTTCAGGCGCCGCCCGGAGCCCGTCGGGCACTCGATCGTGAAGGTGTCTCCGTAGTAGGAGTGGTAGTTCACCAGGGCGCGGAGGATGAGCATGTTGACCGGCAGCCAGACCGGCCCGCGCCAGTTCGAGTTCCCGCCGAACATGCCGGAGTCGGACTCCCCCGGCAGGTAGTCGACACGGTGCTCCTGCCCCCCCACGTGGAGGACGTAGGGGTGCTCGGCGTGGCGGCGGGACAGCGAGCGGATGCCGTAGGGGCCCAGGAACTCGCCCTCGTCGAGCATGATCCCGAGGACCCGGCGGAGCCTGCGCTCGTCGAGGACCGAGAAGAGGCGGCGGCCTCCGACCCCGACCTTCGTCGGGTCGAGGAAGGAGGCCGTCAGCTCGGGCCGGGACTCGATGAACCACTGGAAGCGCTCGGTGACCTCGGGGTACTTCTCGAAGAGCTGGGGCTCGAAGGGCGTCGCCGCGCACAGGGGCAGCAGGCCCACCATCGAGCGGACCTTGAGCCGGTGCACCTCGTTGTTGGGGAGGCGCAGCACGTCGTAGAAGAAGCCGTCCTCCTCGTCCCACATCCCGCCGCCGCCCACCTGCACCAGCGACGACGTGATCCACGTGTCGTGCTCGAGGAACTTGAGGACCATGTCCGCGTACTCGTCGTCGGCCAGCGCGAGCTCGCAGGCGATCTCCAGCATGTTGTCGGCGAAGAGCGCCATCCAGGCCGTCCCGTCCGCCTGCTCCAGGTAGCCTCCGGTCGGCAGCGCCGCGCTGCGGTCGAAGACGCCGATGTTGTCGAGCCCCAGGAAGCCGCCCTCGAAGACGTTGCGCCCTGTCCGGTCCTTGCGGTTGACCCACCAGGTGAAGTTCAGGAGCAGCTTCTGGAACGACTTCCGGAGCCACTTGAGGTCCCCCGCCCCCTTCTGCACCTTCTCGAGGTGGTAGGTGAAGATGGTGGCCCACGCGTGGACGGGCGGGTTGACGTCACCGAAGTTCCACTCGTAGGCCGGGATCTGGCCGTTGGGGTGGAGGTACCGTTCGCCCAGCATCAGCCCCAGCTGATCCTTGGCGAAATCCACGTCCACGAGGCCGAGGGCGAGCACGTGGAAGGCGAGGTCCCACGCCGCGTACCACGGGTACTCCCACTTGTCCGGCATCGAGATCACGTCGCCGTTGTACATGTGGTGCCAGTGCTCGTTGCGCGGGGAGGCCTTGCGCATCGGGTGGAAGGGATCGGAGCCCCGCTCCTCGAGCCACTTGTCGAGGTCGTAGTGGTAGAACTGCTTTCCCCACAGCATGCCCGCGAGGGCCTGGCGCATGACCCGGGCCGCGTCCTCGTCCAGGGACGACGGGATGACCGAGGCGTAGAACTCGTCGGCCTCTTGAAGGCGGGTGGCGAACGTGCGGTCGAAGGCCGATCCGAACGGTTTGGCGTCCCTCTCGGGTCGGGTGCCCGGCCCGGCGGCCGGCCGGCCGCGGAGGCGCAGGCGCACCGTCGCCGCCTTTCCGGGGCCGACCGTCAGCCGGTAGTGCGCCGCGACCTTCGTGCCCTTCCGGTCGGGGTTCACCGTCTCCTGCCGCCCGTGGATGACACAGTCGTCGATGCCGTCCTTCACGTAGCGGCTGGCGTTCGGGTACTCCGGGAAGAGCCGTGCGTTGTTCGTCTCGTTCTCGACGAAGAGGAGCGGCACGTCGCCCTCGCAGTACAGGTCGTAGGCGCCGAGCGCCGGGTGCGACGCGGCGACGGTCCTCGTGCCCGACGGTCCATCCGTTTGCTCGAGGAACGGCCGCTCGGACCTTCCCGCGATCCACGAGGCCCACTCGTTGCGGAACCAGAGCGTCGGGAGGACGCGCAGCTCGGCCGGTTCTCTTCCCCGGTTCGCGGCCGTGATCCTGACGAGGATGTCGTCCGGGCCGCCCTTCGCGTACTCCACGAAGACGTCGAAGTAGCGGTCGTCGTCGAACACCCCCGTGTCGAGGAGCTCGTACTCCAGCTCCCGTCGGGTGCGGCGCCGGTTCCCCTCCACGAGCTCGGCGTACGGAAACGCCGCCTGGGGGTACTTGTACAGGTACTTCATGTAGGAGTGGGTCGGCGTGCTGTCCAGGTAGAAGTAGTACTCCTTCACGTCCTCGCCGTGGTTCCCCTCGCTGTTCGTGAGCCCGAAGAGGCGCTCCTTCAGGATCGGGTCCTTGCCGTTCCACAGGGCGAGGGCCAAGCAGAGCCGCTGCTTGTCGTCGGAGATCCCGGCCAGGCCGTCCTCGCCCCACCGGTAGGCGCGGGAGCGGGCCTGGTCGTGGGTGAAGTAGTCCCAGGCGTTGCCGCTTTCGCTGTAGTCCTCGCGCACGGTGCCCCACTGCCGCTCGCTCAGGTAGGGTCCCCACTTCTTCCAGGGAGCCTTGCCCTGCCGGGCCTCCTCGAGACGGGTGCGTTCGGCGGTCATGTGACTTCCTCCCTGCCCCTCAGGCCGAACGAGCAATCTGCCATCATCGGCGCGGTGCGCCCGACCCCGCGCTCGCTGACTCGGAAACACCCCGACTCTACGCGGGACGTCGCTGCGAGTCGAGTTGCAGCCGCGTAGGTTACGGTTACACGCGGGGGCTCACCGGCATGGAGGGTGAGGCCCCGCGCTGGCTCGACGCCCCGGATCGCCCCGGATCGCCGTGTGCTAGCATGCCGTCCGTCGCGCCCGCTCGACACCTTCCGAAGGCCATCCCACCCGGAAAGGAGGCGATGAGCCGATGCTCTCCGCACCCGCCGTCTCGAAGGTCGCTCCCGGCTCGTGGCCCCGCGCGGTCGCCGTGCTGCTCGCCGCTCTCGCCTTTGCCGCGCCGGCCGCCGCCCAGGCTCCGGCCGCCTCCGAGCCGCCGAAGGGCCCTGCGGCCCGCCCGCGACAGGTCGACGCCCGGTGCGACGAGATCATGAAGAAGATGAGCGCGCTCCTGGCCCGGACGCCGCGCTTCGCCCTCGAGGCGGAGGAGGTCTTCGACGAGGTGTCCGAGAGCGCCCCCCGCCTCCAGCTCACGAACGTCCGGCGCGTCGCCGTGGCTCGCCCCGACCGCTTCGCTGCCGACGCCACCGGCGACACGCTCAACCGGGCCGTGGTCTACGACGGGCACACGCTGTCGGCGCTGGACAAGGCGCGCAACGTCTATCTCGCCGTCCCCGCTCCGGCGACCATCGACGCCACCCTCGACGCGATCGAGGACAGGCTGGGCATCGTGGTGCCCCTCTCGGACCTCGCGTACTCGGACCCGTACGCGGTCCTGATGGAGGGCGTCCTGTTCGGCGAGTACCGGGGCATCCACCTGGCGGCCGGCGTCCCCTGTCACCACCTCGCGTTCACGCAGGAGGAGATCGAGTGGCAGATCTGGATCGACGCCGGCGACGAGCCGCTGCCGCGCAAGCTCCTCATCGCCTACGTCGAGGAGCCGGGGGTGCCCCAGTACTCGGCGACCATCCGGCGATGGACGCTGAAGCCCGCGTTCACGGACGAGCTCTTCCGCTTCGAGCCGCCCGAGGGGGCGACGCGGGTCGAGACCGGGGCGTCGGCCGGCGGGAGCGCGGCCCCCGCCTCGCCGAAGGCCGACCCGCCGAAGCGGGAGGAGAAGAAGCCATGAGACCCCTCTCACGCTCGGGACAGGTCGTCGCGATCCTGGCCGCCGTGCTCGTGGCCCAGCCACCGGGCGCGTGGGCGCAGCGCGGCGGCCGGGGCGGCGGCTCCCGCGGATCGGTGCGCAGCGTGAACCGCAACCCTGGCGGCGGGGGCGGCAGCTGGTCCGGCGGGCGCACGTCGGGAGAGACGTCGCGGACGCGGACGGGCGACAGCTCGTCGCGGACCACGAACGTCGAGACCCGGGACGGCCGCAGCGCCACCGCTACCCGCAACGTCAGCAAGGACGGCGATACGGTCACCGTCAACCGCAACGTCCAGGGGAGCCAGGGCGGCAGCGTCAACAAGAGCAAGGAGTACGAGCTCGACGACGGCCGCGTCGAGTCGGTCGAGCGCAACGTCGACGCCCGCAGCCGCACCGGCCAGACCGCCAACTGGGAGGGCAAGGCGGAGCGCGAGGGCGCGGGCTGGCAGTTCGAGGGCGAGGGCAAGAACCGCTACGGCCAGGACGTCTCGGCGGAGGGCGTGGCCGGCCGCGGCTACGGCGGTCGCGGGATCGCGGCCGACGTCGAGGGCGGCCGCTACGGCGACCGCACGGTGGGTGCCTACAAGCCGTACGGCGGCCGCGGCTACGTCACCCAGCTGCCGTCGGGTTACCGTCCGTACAATTACTACGGCCGTCCCTACTACGGCTACGGAGGCGCGTACTACCGGCCCTACCCCGGCGGCTACTACATGGTGCCGCCGCCCTGGGGCTACTGCTGCTACAACAGCGGCGCCATGGTCGCGGCGTTCGCGCTGACCGTCGCCGGCGCGGCGCTCCTCTACGACGACGGCGTCTACTACGAGAAGACCTACGTCCAGGGCGAGGAGCAGTACAAGGTGGTCGCGCCGCCCGCGGGAGCGACCCTCCCGCAGGCGCAGGTGCCGGCCGACGCGCCCACGGTCACGGTCTCGGGCACGACCTACCGCCTCTACGCGAACACGTTCTACAAGTCGGTCGTCTCGGGCGGGCAGCTCACGTACGTGGTGGTGGCCAAGCCGGCCGGGGTGACGACGCTCGCCGCGCTGCCCGCCGACGTGCAGGCGCAGGCCGCGGGCGACATCACGTACCTCGTCGCCGGCGGCAAGTACTACCAGCCCTATCTCGACGCGACGGGCAAGGAGGAGTACGTCCAGGTCGACGCGCCGGGGGCCCGCGCGGCAGCGGCGCCGGCGAAGACGGTTCCCCTCACCGTGCCGGCCGGGACGACCCTGTCCGTGCGCCTCGCCGCCGAGGTCAGCTCGGGAACGAGCAAGACGGGCGCGCGCTTCAACGCCAACCTGGAGGCGGACCTGATGGTCGGCGGCCTGCTCGTGGCCGCGCGCGGCACGCCGGTCTACGGACGCGTGGCGGAGGCGGCCGCGGGGACGGGGATGGGCGGGGCGCCGAAGCTCGCGCTCGAGCTGACCGACATCGAGCTCGGCGGCAAGGTCGTGCCGCTCGTCAGCAACCGCGTCCAGGCCGAGGGCGAGGGCAAGAAGGCCGGGCGCAAGGTCCTGGGCGCGGCTGCGGTCGGGGCCGGCATCGGGGCTGCGATCGACGGCGGAGAGGGCGCGGCCTGGGGCGCCGGCATCGGCGCCGTCACGGGCGTCGCCGCCGCCTCGCAGTCCAAGGGCAACCAGATCGCCTTCGCCGCGGGGACTTCCGTCCAGTTCCAGCTCGCCCAGCCGGCCACCCTCCAGCGCGCGGTGGCGGTGCAGACGGCGTCGAAATAGCCGAGCCTATCGTCGCCGGCCGCCTCCCCCGCGCGCGCCGCCGCCCCGGGAGCCACCGCTCGGGCGGTACGAGCTCGCGCTGCTGCGGCTGCCGCCGCTCCTCTGGTAGTTGCTGTAGTCGCGCGTGCGCTGGGCGCCGTCCGAACGGGCCCTCGAGTCGCGGTTGAGCTGGTCCATCGTCGCGGAGTCGGTTCGTCGGCCGCTGGCCGAGGTCGCTCCGGCCGTCGGCCCGGCGGCCGAGCTGCGGTCCCGCGCCTGGGCCGTGCCGGCCTGTGCGCCCGACTGGCTCGCGCGGTCTCTGGCCTGCGTCGTGGCCGCCTGTCCGGACTGCCGCTGCGGAGTGTCGACGTTGCCCCAGCCGCCGTTCTCGTACTTCTGCCAGCTCCCGCCCTGGTTGCGGTAGACGTTCCCGTCCCGCCCGGCGTAGACGTCGCCGCTGCCGCTCCGGGCGATCCCCCCGCTGCCGCCCGGGCCGGTCTTCGTGACGGCGGTTCCGCCCCCGCTGCCGCGGGTGACGCGCGCGGTGTTGCCGGTGCGGTTGCTCGTCACCCGGGACGTGGTCGCCCACTGGTCGCCGCGCTGGACCGACGTCGTCCCCCAGCTCCCGTAGACGTTCGAGCCCTGGCGCGTCTGCCCGTAGGCGCCGGTCCGGGGGTTGTAGGCCTCGCCGTAGCCGCGAGCGCCGTACGGGCCCCAGGCCGCCGCGCTCCGGGAGTAGGTGCCCGTGCGTGAGTTGTAGCGTGCGCTCACGCCCGCGCCGCCGTACGGGCCGTAGGCGACCGCGCTCCGGCCGTAGGCGCCGTTCCAGGGGTTGTACCAGGCGCCGTAGCCGTAGGTCGGGTAGCGCGGGTAGTAGTACGGGTAGCCGCCGCCCCAGCCCCAGTAGGGCGGGTGGTACCAGCCGCTGCCCCACACCGCACAGCCCCACGCGATCATGATGCCGGTGTAGGCGGCCACGGTCGCGAACGCCACCCACTCGTCGTCCGAGTCCTCCTCCACGACCGTCACGTAGGTCACGTTGTGGTCCGGAGAGCTCGACGGGATCTCGTAGATCTGCTTCGGGACGGAGGAGCTGACCTCCCACGGCCCGTTCGGGCTCTTGCTCATGAACCACACGCCCTGGAAGCACATGTAGTAGAGGTCGCCGACCTTGAAGATCTGCTTGTCGGTGTTGACCGCGTGCGAGATCGTCGTCTTCTCGATCGGCTCGAACTTCGGCTCGCCCTGGTACTCGACCTCCGGCGCCTTGAGCGTCTTCCGGTTGACGCGGGCCGTCTGCGGCACCTGGGCGAGGAGAACGGCTTCCGCCGCCTGCTGCGTGCCCGGCACCGCGGCGAGGACCCGCGAGCGAGGGTGCTCGAGGGGGATCTTCTGGAAGTCGGCGGGCAGGGTCAGGGTGGCGAAGGTCCACGGGCCTTCGAAGCCCGCGGACGTGAACCAGCGCCCGGACACGAGGTAGTAGACGGCGCCCGACTGCCCGACCCGGAAGACGTCGCTCTCGGTGTTGCTCACCCAGGTGAGGCTCGTGCCGGCCACGGGCTTGTACTGCGGCGGGCCGGTGAGCAGGATCATCTCGGCCGGGGTCGTGCTCACGAAGACCCGAGGCGTCTTGTCCTTCGAGAGCGTGTCCCCGGGCAGGGCCCCCTTCACGTCCTTCCAGTTGTCGTCGACGGGCAGCTTCGAGAAGCTCTCCGGGAGCTTCCCGGCGGGGGTCCAGGGCCCGGCGAGGGTGGTCGCCTTCAGCCAGGTCCTCTCGTTCCGCAGGTAGAGGGTGTTCGTCGGCACGTGCTGGAAGAGGTCCCAGTTGGTGTTCACGGCGAACTTCAGGTCGTTCTCCCGGATGGGGCTCCAGATCACCTCGCCGTCGAGGTTCACGAGGACGGCCGGCCGGTCGCTGAAGAAGATCGGCGGCGGGTCCGCCCTCACTCCCTCCACGTTCCTCGGCAGGATCTGGCTCCGGTCGACGCTGGCCAGGACGCGGTCGAGGGCGATCACCCGCTCGTCGTCGGGGATCGCCTTGTCGATCTCGGCGACGACGTCCCGCATCTCCTCCTTCTTCAGGGTCGGGAAGTTGGACTCGGTGATCTGGATGGGAGAGAACCGGACGAGCCGCTCAGGGACGGCCACCTTCGTGTCGGCCTCGATCTTGATCGAGCCGAGGGCGGGCTTCGTCGAGCCCTTCGCCTCGTAAGCCACCGCCGCGTAGGCGGCCATGTGACGCTGCTCGGGCCAGCTCGCGACCTGCGGCTGGTACACGAGGATGCGCCCGCCGCTGGGGGTGGCGTAGGCGCGGGGCCAGCCCCCGTCGACGGTCGCCGTGGCGTCAGCGGGTGCCGCGGACGCTTTGGCCGGCTCGGCCGCGGGTGTCGCGGCCTTCGACGACGGAGCCGTCGAAGCTTGCCGCGGTTCGCCGACGAGCGGCGCCGACGGGCCGAGGGCGAGGGCAAGGGCGGTGACGAGCGCCACCGGCGCCCGACCCGCGGCGACACGCGTTCTCGTCATGGTTCCCTTCCGAGTTCGGCGACCCCACTACTTTACGCTGTAACCCCGCCCTTCGAGGCAAGCCCCCCACGCCTTCTTGAACGTGTCCTTCTTCTGGGCGTCCTGCGCCTGCGCGGCCTGCTGCGCCTGCGCGCTGGCCTGCTTCTGGGCCTTCTTCTGGGCCCGGCGGCCCTTGACTGCCCCCACCGCGGCTCCTGCGCCCGCGCCCTCTCCGGCGTCGAGATGACCCTCGTCCCCGACGGTGTTGTTGTCGGCCGCTGCGCCGACGGCGGCCCCCTTCGCGGCCCCGCGCGCCGCGCCCCTGACCGCTCCTCCCTTCGGCGCGTCCTTTGCCTCCGCCGGCGTCGTCGCGGCCGTGGGGTCGATCCCGGTCTGCTGGCGGGCCCAGGTGTAGCACTCGTTCTCGTCCTGCCCCTGCTTGGCCGCGTCCTGGCCGGAACCGGGGTAGACAAACATCCCGAGGGTCGCCGGCTTCGGGGGCGTCTGGGGGGCTGGGGCGGCCTGGGCGGCCGGCGCGGCCTGCGCCGCGGGGGCGGCGCTCTGACCGGCGAGGACGGGAACGGCGAACAGGACGAGGACTGCGGCGAGGCTCTTCTTCATCGCCTTGCTCCTTGCAGGGCCGACGGAGCCCGCGCCGCGGGAGTCCGGGATGCCGCCCCCAATCGGGCGGACCGGGCGACGACGCCGACTCTTTCTGGCCTGCAGCACCATGATGGACCAGAGGCGAGCTCGGCCGGAAGTAACAAGACCGTGAGGTTACGGTCGCACGGGCGGGCGGTCTCGTGAGACGCCGGCACGTCCGCCGGTCACCCGGGTCGTCCCCGATTGCGGGCTTCGATGGGAGAGGTGGCGTCGCGCACCGCGGATCGCGCCCGACCCGCGCCGGTCGCTGCACCCTCACTTCCGGCTGTGTCGACGCGCGAGCACGAGTCGCAGAACGCGCGCATCCTCCTGGTAACGGGGGTGGTCGATGCGCTCCTTGATCGCCAGGAGGTCCTCGATGCCGACCCAGGAGGCCCGCGCCCGTCCGTAGGTGCCCTCGACACGCCGGGGCCACGCGTCCTCGAAGGCCAGGGGTGCGGCCGCCTGCAGCAGGTCGATGAGATTCGGCGCGACGCCGATCTGCAGGATCTCGTCCGGGTCCGAGACGTTCAGCAGGTGGGGGCTCCCGAACTCGGCGAGGGCGTCGTTCGCACGGGCCAGGTTGTCGGGATCGGAGCCGAGCCAGATGTCGATGCCCTTCGTGAACCGGGGCTTCGCGTGGTAGACGAAAGCGAGGCCGCCGACGATGAGGTAGCGAACGCGGTGGCGATCGAGCAGCTCCAGGAAGTCCTCGAAGTCCTGGATGGCTTCCACGTCAGTCGCGCCTGCTGCCCCGCCCGGCCACCACGGCCTCGACGTCGCGGCGAATCGCCA
>Ga0335080_10003220_pt1 | contig 16468 bp, 16 predicted proteins | sample Lox_Sample_34_FD_206720 | JGI IMG/M metagenome (GOLD analysis project Ga0335080, IMG submission 206720) | Soil microbial communities from Loxahatchee National Wildlife Refuge, Florida, United States - Lox_Sample_3.4 | ecosystem: Environmental > Terrestrial > Soil > Wetlands | place: USA...
ACCGCGAGTCGCTCAGCGGGATCGTCGATCCCCACCGGGAGGCGAGCGAACACCGCCGAGACGCGGTTGTTGTAGACGCCTCGCTCGTCCGGGGCGCGCACCGAGACCGGGACCATCGTGCGAACCGTGCGTCCGGGCCGGGTGTCCTCGCCCCTCGCCGCGAGCAGCTCTCGGAAACCGTTCGTGACGATCGCGAGCACCACGTCGTTGACCGTGCCGCCGAGGGCGGACCGGACCTCTTTGACCTCGCCGAGCGGGGTGCTGGCCCAGCTCCACACGCGGTGCGGGCCGATCGGACCGGTCAGCGACGACGTCGACGGCCGCAGCGCCGGCGCCGCGGCGGCGATCGCCCGCATCAGCCCGACGGTGCCGCGCAGCAACTCCGACCGTGCCCGGACGGCCGCGCTCGCTTGCCCGGCGGGATGGAGCAGGCGGTGCGAGGCGCCGCGGACCAACACCTCGGCGGTCGACGGCTCGGGCCCTGGGTTCCAGGCCTCCGCGGGCTGCGCCTCGGGGTCGTCGCCGAACATCACCGACATCAGGTCGGTGGCGGCGACGCCGTCGACCATGCAGTGGTGGACCTTTGACAGCAGCGCCCAGCGCCCGTGCTCGAGCCCCTCGACCATCCAGATCTCCCACAGCGGACGCGCGCGATCGAGGTGCTGGGAGAAGACTCGCGCGGCCATCGTCCGCAGCTGAGCGTCAGTGCCCGGTGAGGGCACGGCGGTGTGCCGCAGGTGGTACGCGACGTCGAAGAAGGGATCGTCCACCCACATCGGCTCGCTCATCCCGAGGGGAACGAATCGCACCTTCTGTCGGTAACGAGGTGTGTGATGGAGCTTGCCCTCAACCATCTTCGAGAGCTCGTCGAACGACGGCGGCGGGCCCTCGAAGATGCTGACCCCGCCGATGTGCATCGGCGTGACGTCGTTCTCGACGTGCAGGAACGTCGCGTCCTGCGCGCTCATCGACTGCAAAGGCTCTCCCCGGCGCGCACGAGCAGGCGCTCGAGCTCTCGGTAGACGTCGGCGTTGACCGCCATCCCGCAGTGACTGCCGTCGATCTCGACCCATTCCGCCGCCGGATCCAGGCACGCTCGCCAGTCGACGATCGCGTCGCTGCGCGAGTACACCGCGATCGCCGGCGCGTCCCCGCGGAGCGGCGCCTTGAGCAGCGTGCGGAACTCCGAGCAGCAATCGCCGTCGCGGCACTCGTTGGTGAACAGCCCACGGATCCCGAGGTCGCCGAGGAACGCGACCGACCGCACCGTCCGCAGCACCGACGGCGAGATCGCGAGCTGGTCGAGGACCGGCGAGCCGAGCGTCATCACCGCGGCCACCCTGTCCGCGTGCTTGGCCGCGAGAGCGCGGGCGAGCGTGCCGCCGCGGCTCTGGCCGATGACGACCGCGGGCTCGCCGAACGCATCGAGCGCCGCGCCGAGACGCTCGAGCTCGCGGCCGGCGCAACCGACGTTCAAGCGAATGCCGCTCGTCCGGACCTCGTGGCCCCGGCGGCGGAGCCATCCCGCGAGCACGGTGAGGGAGGCGTCTCCGGCCATGAACCCGGGGATCAGGAGGACGGGGTGGCGCGGCTGGTCGGTCTGCTCCGGCGGGCGGGAGAAGCTCCAAAACAAACTGTCCGTGAGCAGCCGACCGAACTCCGGCCAAAAGCGGAGCTCATACCCGAGCGGCGCGCTCACGACTCGGCCTCGTCGATCTGGAGGATCAGCTTGCCGGTGTTCTCGCCGCGGAACAGCATCAGGAACACCTCGGGGAACTGCTCGATGCCGGCGCGGACCACGTCCTCGCGCGATTGCAGCTTGCCGGCGTTCAACCACTCGGCGAGCTGCGCGACCGCCTCGGGGTAGCGCTCGGCGAAGTCGAACACGAGGAACCCGGCCATCGACGCGCGCATCACCAGCAGCTGCATGTAGTTGGCTGGGCCCTTCGGCGGCTGCTCGGCGTTGTACTGGGAGATCGCGCCGCAGATCACAACCCGCGCGCCGCGGGCCAGCCGCCGCAGCACCTCGTCGAGTATCTCTCCGCCGACGTTGTCGAAGTAGACGTCCACTCCGTCGGGCGTCTCCTCGCGGAGCTGCGCGCGGAGGTCATCGCGCTTGTAGTCGATCGCGGCGTCGAACCCGAGCTCATCGGTAAGCCATTCGCACTTCTCGGGCCCGCCGGCGATCCCGACGACCCGGCATCCCTTGATCCGGGCGATCTGGCCGACGACGCTGCCCACGGCGCCGGCAGCACCGGACACGACCACGGTCTGCCCCGGCTCGGGACGGCCGATGTCGAGCAGCCCGAAGTAGGCGGTCAGCCCGGTCATCCCGAGCGCGCCAAGATGGACCGGCGCCGGCGCCAGCGCCGTGTCCACCAGGTGGACGCCGCGGCCGTCCGAGATCGCATAGCGCTGGATGCCGAACTGGCCGAAGACGAGGTCGCCCACGTCGTAATCGGAGGTGCTGGACTCGACCACGCGGCCGATCCCTCCGGCGCGCATGACCTCGCCGATGCCCACCGGCGGTACGTATGACCGGACGTCATTCATCCACCCGCGCATCGCCGGATCGAGCGACAGATACTCGAGCTCGACGAGAAACTGCCCGTCGGCCGGCTCGGGCGCCGGCTCCTCAACGTATTGCCAGTCCGACGGCTTGGGAAGGCCCACCGGTCGCGCCGCGAGGCGCCACTGCGCGTTCGTAGTCGTCATCGGACGAGCCTACTCGACGGCTGAGCGGCGGCGTATCCGGCGGAAAGCGAGCGCGCCGGCCACCGTCAGCACGGCGAGCGCCCCGATTACGAGTGAGCCGTTGCGCGCGATCGCGATCGCGTCGTCGAGCGAGTTCCAGAACAGGAAACCGAGCACCGAACACGCCGCCGCCCACAACCCGGCGGCCGCGATCGTCGCGGGCAGGAAGCGGCGGGCCGACATCCCCGAGGCGCCGGCGATAAACGGGGCAACGGCCCGCACCGCGCCGATGAACCGGCCGAACACGATCGTCTTACCGCCGTGCTTGGCGAAGTAACGCTCGACCTGCGCGAGCCGCTCGGGGGTGAGCTTGACATGATGTCCGTGCGCGACGAGGAACCCGCGACCGAGCCGGCGGCCGAGCACAAACGAGAGGATGTCCCCGGCGACCGCGCACACCCACACCAGGGCGATCAGCGGCACGAGCTCGATCTCGCCCTGGCCGGCCGCGACGCCGCCGAGGATGACGGCGAGCTCGCCGGGAGCGATCAGTCCGACGCCGGCGCCGGTCTCGAGGAACGCCAATGCACCGACCAGCGCATACGTGTACGGGCCGAGCGTGGAGCCGGCGTGGCGGAGAGCTCCCTCGATGTCGGGAAATCCGCCCAGAAGCGCGACCAGTGCTATCGCCACCGCGATCGCCCCGGCGATCAACCACCTCACCGGCTTTCTCACGACGGCTCCCTCTCGGGATGCGACGCCCGCAGCGAGCCGGCATGGGCTCGCCGCCTTGGCTCGCGATGCGCCTTGATCAGGCTCGCCAGCGTCGTGACGGCGAGCACGAGGAGGATCACGCCGAGCGACACCCCCGTCGAGATCCCGGGGATCGAGTGGTGCTGGAGGTGCCCGAAATGGAGCACGAGCTTGACGCCGATGAAGACCAGGATCACCGACAGGCCCGTCGACAGGTACACGAACCGGTCGAGCAGACCCGCGATTAGGAAGAACAGAGGCCTGAGTCCGAGCAGGGCGAACGCGTTCGCGGCGAGCACGAGATACGCGTTGGTGGTGACCCCGTAGACCACCGGTATGGAGTCCAGCGCGAACAGGAAGTCGGTGGTCGCGATCGCGAGCAGCACGATGAACAGCGGAGTCAGCATCCGTCGCCCATCCACGCGGGTGACGATCCGCTTCCCGTCATAGCGCTCCGTCAGCGGCAGCCGCCGGCGCGCGAGCGCGACCACCGCGTTGTCACTCATGTCCGGGTCCTCGTCGCGGTGCCGGAACAGCTGCACGGCGGTGACGATCAGTCCGATCCCGAAGACCAGGAACATGAACGAGAAGGCCGAGAGCAGGACAGAGCCGGCGGCGATGAATATCGCGCGCAGCACGAGCGCCAGTGCGATCCCGATTCCGAGAACGCGAGACTGATACTCGCGCGGCACCGTGAACGTGCTCATGATGATCACGAACACGAACAGGTTGTCGATCGACAGGCTCCGTTCGACGATGTAGCCGGCGAGGAACTGCGTTCCGACGTCCCAGCCGTCCAGGAGCCCGAGCCCGATTCCGAAGATCGCGGCAACGGCAACGTAGATCAGCGACCAAATGGCCGCCGCTCGGAAACTCATGATCTCCCCCTAGGGCTCGACGAGCCCGTGCCGGATTGCGTAGCGGGTCAGCTCGACACGATCGTGCATGCCGAGCTTTTCGAGGATGTTCGTCCGGTGGCGATCGACGGTCTTCTCGCTGATCACGAGCGCCTCCGCGATCTCCCTCGTGCTGTAGCTCTCGGCGATGAGCTTGACGATCTCGGTCTCGCGCGGCGTGAGCGGGTCCTCGCGTACCGCCACGTCGTTGCGCGCGCCGTTCAGCAGGTCGCTGATCAGCGGCGTCATCGCCCCGGGGTACAGGAACCGTTCGCCCCGCATTGCCGCCCGGCATGCCTCGACGAGGTCGCGGTCCGCGACGGTCTTCAGCACGTACCCGGAGGCGCCGGCCTTGAGCGCCTCGTAGAGGTATCGCTCGTTCTGATGCATCGACAGCATCAGGATGCGCAGGTCGGGACGGCGACGGTGGAGCTCGCGCGCGGCCTGCAGCCCGGTCATCCTCGGCATCGAGATGTCGAGGATCGCGAGGTCGACCTCGGGCTCGAGCGCCCGCTGAACAGCCTCGGCGCCGTCCCCCGTCTCGGCCACGACCTCGAGGTCGGGCTCCGCGTCGAGCACCAGCCGCAATCCGCGTCGCACAAGCGCGTGATCGTCGGCGAGCAAGACTCGGGTCTTGAGCGGCGTCATGGTCCGTCCTCGAGCGGCACTTCGAGGCGGACCCGGCAACCTCGGCCCTTCGGATTGCCGTCGATGCGCAACGTCGCCCCGATCAGCGTCGCGCGCTCGCGCATGCCGCGGATGCCGGCGCCCGGGGAATGGCCGGCGGGGAGACCGTCACCGTCATCGGTCACGGTCAGCGTCAGCTCGCCGTCTTCGCGCGCGAGCGTCAGGTCAGCCTCGGTGGCGCGGGAGTGGCGCGCGACGTTCGTCAGCGCCTCCTGTGCCACGCGGTAGAGGACGAGTTCTTCGTCGGAGGACAGGTCGGGTAGACGGTCCGCGACCCGCTGGTGCACGGCCAGGCCGGAGCGCTCGGAGAACCGCTCGCAAAGAACGGCGAGCGCGCTCTCGAGTCCGAGGTCGTCGAGCGCCTCGGGTCGCAACTCGATCGCGATCCGGCGTACGTCCTCGAGGCTGCCACGCACCGCGCTCTGGATCTCGGCGATGTCGGCGCGCAAGTCGCTGGGGACCCGGGCCTCGACCCGGGCCAATCCGAGCAGGACCGCGGTGAGCTCCTGCCCGACCTGGTCGTGCAGCTCCTGCGCGATTCGCAGGCGTTCGGCCTCCTGTCCGGCGAGGACTCTGCCGGTCGAATCCCGGCGCTCGGCCTCGAGCCGGGCGAGCATCTCGTTGAACGTCGACGCCAGCTCGCCGGCCTCGGAGGCCGGGTTCGACACCGGCATTCGCTCACCGTGATCGGAGAGGTCGACTCGCCTCGCCAGCCCGGTCAGCTCCTCGACGGGGGCGACGACGCGCCGGACGAGATACACGTTGATGGCCACGGCCAGGAGCAGCGCGACGAGCAGCGCTGCGCCCTCAGTCTCGACCCGGAACGACGACTCCCGGCCGGGCTCGAGCACGAGGATCGTCACCGCGACCGTCGCCACCAGCAGGAGCGCGTTTACGCCGGCCACCCGGTAGAGAAGGGGGATGTACCGCTGCGCACGACGTGGCCCAGGCACGGAGGTGTTGCCGTTCATCGGACTCAACTGGAGTGAATCAGTCAGCAACGTGTCCTCAGCAGCCGGGCGACCGGCGACGCGTGGTTCGCCGGGACGTGAGCGCCGTGCCCACGGGATCGGGCCGGAGGCCCTCGAGCTTGTGCAACATCGCCCAGCGGCGGGTGTCGAGGCCTCGCGCGGACATGCCGAGCGTGGCGGCAACTTCGGATGGCTCGATCCCCGCCAGCAGCATGCCGAAGATCGCCTGCTCCTCGGCCCCGAGCCGACGGCGCATGGCCCCGGCCAGCGCCGGCGGGACCATCGGGAGCCGCGAGTGTCCGCGCGCCACCGCGCGGACGGCATGGCACAGCTCCGACCCGACCCCGCCCTTGCTGATGAGCCCGTCGGCGCCGGCGACCACGCACGCCGCCGCGAGCGGACCGTCGCAGTACGCGGAGTAGATGACCACGCTCGGCGCCGGTTCCAGGCGCTTCAACATGCGGGTCAGCCATAGCCCGCTGCGCGACCCGAGCTGATAGTCGACTACGGCGACGTCGATCGGGTCGCGCTCGGCGAGCGACCGTGCCTGCTCGGCCGACGAGGCGGCTTCGACGACCACGATGTCCGGCTGGTCGTCGAGCAGCTGCGAGAGCCCGAGGCGGATCGCGGGGTGATCGTCGACCACGAGGACGCGGAGACGGGAGAGCTCCGCATCGTTCAGAACGCGCTCGGCGTCGGTGGTGGGCTCGAAACTTCCGTTGATAGTGACCATCTGGCTGCTCCTCGATCTGATTGCCCTATCAAGATCGCGCAGACGGGGCACTACGAGAATGGGGGCGATCCCCCATCCGTGGTTCGCGCGGGTGCGATCAGCTCGAGGCGGACCGTGATCAGCTCGAGGCGGACTGGAGCGCGGTGACGATCCCGTACACCGCGAAGCCGCACGCGATCGCGCTGAGCGCGCACGCCAGCCAGACCCGGAGGCCGCGCTTGATCGCGAATAGCGGAAAGACTGCGAACACGATCAGCTGGCTGACCCACAGCGCGATCAGCGACGGCTCGGCCAGCGTGGTGTAGAAGCCCTCGGGATCGATAAGCGTGAACGGCGCCGCCAGCACGACCCCGGCGCCGATCACGGCCGTAATCGGGCGGATGCGCCAGCGCGTGATCGCGTGCACGAGCCGAGTGAGCGCGAGGTACTCCCAAACGATCAAGCCGGCGGTGCTGACCGCGACGCCGACGCCGATCGCGCGCGCCAGACCGGCACCGGCGAACTGCTGGGCCACGCTCACGCCCGGGATCTCGGTGTGCAGGAGGCCCGGGACGGCGGCGAGCGGCGCCACCGCGAGGACGACCACCGCGGCCGTGACCACAAACGCAGCCGTCAGCCCGCGGCGAATCGTCCGCGCCGGGGTCGCGAGCTCGCCCCCGAGGAACAGCGGCAGGCTTCCGCAGATGTACAGCAGCGAGGTCTGGGCGCTCGCTTTGGCAAACGCGCCGGCGGGGGCGCCGGCGCCGAAACTAGACAGCGGCGTGGAGATGTTGGCGATGGTGACGCCGTCGATGATGCCCGCGAGGACCAACTGTCCCGCGGCCATCACGCCGAGGACGATCAGCGTTGCGGCACGCCCCACGAGCATCACGGTCACGATCGCCACCGGGATAAGCAGCGCGAGCAGCGTCTGGTAGCCGCGCACCCCGGGCACGACTTCGGGCAGCAGGTCGTAGACGATCTGAACGGTCGTGTAGACGATGTACAGCCCGTAGCTGAAGGTCCAGATGGCCGCCTGCGCCAGTGCGACTCGCCGACCCGCCGCTGCCTCGACGAAGCCAAACAAGCCCCCCGCGCCGTTTATGTCGCGCGAGTACCGCAACCAGATCGCGAGCGGGGCGGTGAACACGACCGCGGCCGCGAGCATTGCCAGCCCGGCCGAGTCGCTGGCATCTTCAACAAGCCCGGGCGCAGCGAGCGCGGCCAGCGCGAGCGGACCGCCAAAGGAGGCGGTCGCGACGAGGGCGAACACCCACGGGTTGATCGGTCGGTCAGCTGTGGCTCGTGGAGGTCCGACCGCCGTGCCAACGCCCTCGACAGCGGCGGTGCCCGCGCGAACGCGGGCACCTACCTGAGTATCGGACACGGGCGCCCCCCCGGAGTCCCTGCTAGCCCCAGCCGCCGCTCGAGGATGAGCTCGATGACGAACCGCCGGACGAGCTCGAGCTCGCCGAACCGCTCGTGGTGATCGCCGTGCCGGACGGGGCGACCAGCCACCACTTGGCGCCAAACGAGTCGCTGCCCTGCCCGCTGGTGCTGCCGGCGCTCTTGTCGGCGACGAAGTAATACAGCGGGTGCCCCTTGTAGGTCACCTCTTCGGTGCCGTCCGAACGCATGGTCGTGCCCAGGTCGGAAGCGTTTACGCCGGAGCCGGCGGCGGGCTTGCCCTTGGTCACCAGCGGCGGCCATGCACCCGCGCACGATCCGGAACAGCTTGATTTGCCGCCGGTGTCGGCGACCCAAAGGTAGAGGGCGCGTCCGCTGGGTCCGACGAGGTACGTGCCACTGGAGCCCTTCGCCGTCTTGACGGTTACGCCGGCTGCCGCCGGGGCGGCCGCTGACGTGGTGCTCGAAGACGACGGTGCGCTCGTCGCCGCCGCGGCGGTGGCCGCGGCAGAGCTCGAGCTCGAGCTGCTGCCGCATCCGGCGACGATCAATCCTGCGGTCGCCAGTGCGGCGACCCCGGCTATGCGGAACTTGCCTGTTCTCCGACTGGCCATAGTTCACTCCCAGTTCGAGATTTCACGGGACCGCGTTCAAGCGCGGTCATTTGTGAAGACCCCGGGAGCTGGCAGAACCTTCCGGGGCGCGTGGCGGTCTATCCGGTAATGCTCCTGGCCGGCCACTGACCTCAGAGGCCGATGCGCCCGAACACCTGCCGGGCCGCACGCTGGCCGGTCGCCACCGCGCCGTCGAGGAATCCGATGTTGTCGATCGAGGTGTGCTCGCCGGCGAACAGGAACGGGCCGTCGGCGGCACCGGCGAGCTGACCGTAGCTCTCGGCCTGCCCGACTCGGTAGTACGAGTAGGCGCCGTGGACCCAAGGATCGCGTGCCCAGTGATCTTCGTAGGCGCGTCCTGTGTACGCGGCGGCCGTCCCTGGGAAGACGTGATCGATCTCCTTCAGTGCCCAGCGGACGTCCCGCGCCGGCGCCGGTCCGTGTGCCCGGCCGGTGAGACCGTTTCGCCCGGCGCGTCCGCCGGGAAAGGCCAGGTACAGCGCGGGACTGGCGTCGGGTCCGAGCTGGACGGTGTCGTCCCAGCCGCACGCGAGCCGCTGCCAATCCTCGTAGATCGCGCCGCTGTATCCGAGCGCAGGCCACGTCTTGTGCGCGAGCTCCAGGTGGATCTTGGCGTTGGTCCCCATCCCCATCGTGCGGATGACCCGGCGCTTGGTCGTCGAGAGTCCCGCATGGTCGAGCTCGACGTGACGGAGCGTGCTGAACGGTAGGGCGAGGACGATTAGGTCAGCCGTCCTCTCCACACTCCTCCCGGACACTTCGAAGACGAGCCTGACCGTGCCGTCGGAGCGCCTGCGGATCGCTCTCAGCACGTGGTCGTGGCGAACCGTTCCGGGCGGAAGCTCGCCGATCATGCCGGACACAAGCTGGTCGTTTCCGCCGGCGATCGTGTAGCGCTCATCGTCACCGGGCAGCGGGTAGAGCGAGGAGCGCGGATTGCCGGTCAGCAGCACGATCAGGTCGAGTGCCGACTGATCAGCGGGATCGCCGCCGTTCTCGGTGACGGTGTCGGCCAGCATCAGCTTTCCGAATCGACTGCCGACCCCGATCTCGGTCGAGTCGAGCCACTCGGGCACCGACATCCGATCCAGCCGGGCGGCGCCTGCGGCGGTCTCCATCTCCTTGGCGGCACGCCTGAACGCCGGGTAGCCGACGTCGTGCCAGTCCGAGTTCGCCTCGGCGTAGGTGTAGAGGCGATCATCGATGAAGAACACCTCGTCCCCGTGCACGAGGTCGCCTCCGTTGACCACGATCTGCTTCAGACCGAGCTCGGCCGCGAGCTTGCGGATTGCGGTCTGATCGCTGTTTATGAAGGATCCGCCGTGCTCGGTGATCAGCCCGGCGGCAAAGAAGTCCCGGAGCGTCCAACAGCGGCCGCCGGCGCGGCCGGCGTTGGCTTCGTAGACGGCCGCCGGCACCGGATCGCCAGGACTCTGGGTCCACAGCATGTGGGCGCAGCGCAGGCCTGCGAGCCCGGCACCGACAATTGCGACACGTGGGTGAGCCTGCAGCTTCGCGATCCGGATGGCCCTCGCCACCGCGGGCCTCGACGCCAGCGCCGCGCCCGCGGCGAGGCCGCCGGCGCCGATCAGAAGCTCCCGCCGCGTCCGGCCGCCCGGAATCTCGTCGACCGGCACGCCGGTGTCGGCGGCACGCTGGTGGATCGCGAACAGGCGCCGGGACCGGCTCATCCCAGGCGAGCGCGCCGCCCGGGTCCGAGGCGCACCGTTCCCGGACATGGCGGTAGGTTAGACCGAGCGCTACGTCACGAGGCGCTACGGGATGCCAAGTCCTGAGTACCCCATCCGCTCAGCCTCTTCGACCGAGACGTTCTCTCGCCCGAGTGGCCAAAGGGACACGGGAATCAGCTTGAAGTTTGCGAGACCGAGCGGGATCCCGATAATCGTGATGCACTGGGCGATGCCGGTGAGCAGATGAGCGAGCGCGAGCTCCCATCCGAGCAGCACCACCCAGATGATGTTGCCGATCAGCGACCCGACCCCGGACGTGTCCTTCTTCACGAGTGTGCGGCCGAACGGCCAAAGGCAGAACCTTGCCATCCGGAACGCCGCGAACCCGAACGGGATCGTGATGATCAGGATGAACGCGATGAGCCCGGCCAGGCTGTACAGAATCGCCAGCCAGAGGCCGCCGAAGATCAGCCATATGACGTTCAGAACGAGTCGCATCAGGCTGCCGGCGCCGGCGGGGCGGCTTCGGGGTCGCCGGCGACGGCGTCCTCGAGCGCTTTCGCCTCCTCGACGCTGAGGTGATGTCGGACCAGGCGACCCCTGCGTCCCTCGAGCGCGCTGACCATCGCGTCGACGAGATCAGGCGGGGCCATCATGATCACAGCCGAGGAGCCCTCGGGCACCTCTTTCCGGACCTCATCGAAGAACGCGCTCCGCAAATGCGGCGAGTGTCGCTCCTGGGCCACCCCGCCGGCCAATCCACCTCCGACAAGGCCCACCGCGAGCCCCAGCGGGCCGGCGAACAGACCGACTGCGCCACCCGCGATGGCGCCCTCGGCGGTTTTCTTGCCGATGAACTCCTCCTCGTCGTCGGCGTCGACGTAGCGTCCGGCGAAGATGCCCCGCACGATGATGCGATTTCGCCGGTGGTGCTCGACGAACGCGACCCGATCGGCCCAGGTCACGCCGGCCACCGACCTCGGGGCGCGCGAATAGGCCTCTTCGGCGCCGCCGGTGTGCTCGAACACCATAAGTGCGAAATCAAGGCCGTCGGAAGCCATCTTCCGCCGGACGCTACGGGTTCACACCGCGGAAGGCTTCGTCCGAATCGGGTGACGCGCGAGGCGGATGGCGATTAGCAGTTCTTGGACGTCGGCCAGGTCGCGGAGGTCGCAGCCGGTCTTCTCCTCGATCCGGGCCAGCCGGTGATGGGCCGTGTTGACGTGGATGTAGAGCCGCTTCGCCGTGACCTTGGCGTTGAGGTTCGCCGCCGCGTAGGCGAGCAGCGTGCCGGTCAGCGCCCCACCGGCGGCGGTGTCGTCCTCGACGAACCGGCGAACGGCGGGCGGCAGCAGCCGCGAAACCGTCTCGTCGCCCCGCAGCGTGAGGTAGTCGAACGCGCTCAGATCCGGTAGCGACATCACCCCGCCGCCGGGTGGGAGCGATTCGAGCGCGGCGGACGCCTCCCGGTATGCATCGGGGAGGTCCGCGGGGGTGTCGAACGCCGTGCTGATCCCGATCGCCAACCGGACGCCGATCTCGGCGAGCTCGCGCTGTGCCCGCTCTACCGGCTCGGTCAGCCGGCGTGGGTCCTCGGCGCCCAGGGCGCGAACGATCACGATCTCGTCCTGGCGGACCACGGTGAGCGGACGGAGGGCTCCGCCGGCGGCGCGCGCCAGTGCGGACGCGGCCGATCTGAGTCCGAGCTCGTCGTCGGCGGGCGAGACGGGCACCCCCGCGATCAGCAGGCAGCGCCCGCCGGAGTCGAGGCCAGCGGCCCGGGCAGCGCTGAGGCGCGGCCCGGGGATCGGCGGGCGCCCCGCCAGCAGGTCTTCGAGCAGGTCGCGGCGCACACGATCGCCTTCGGCCAGCAGCAGCTGCTGCGCGTCGAGGTAGGCCTGGGCGGCGTGGGTGCTGGCGTGATCGATGAACTCCATCACAAGTCGAGCGGCCTCGAGCGCCGCGTCCCTCGCCTCGTCGTCGAGGTCGGCGAACCCCTGGATCGCGTCCCAGATCACGCGGTGTCCGATCCGGAACGCGTGCAGGAAGTCGGCGAGCGGGACACCGCGCCGGGCGCGCAGCGCGGCGTGGGGCCGGATGAACGCGAGATCCTGCTCGGTGACCGGCCGTCCGCGCACGAGGCTCGCCCGGAGCGCGTCGTGGTTTTCGGCGACGTGCTCGGTGACGTCCGCCAGGATCACCGGATCATCGATCTCGCGATAGGTCGGGATCGCGGCTCGGATCGCGTCGAGGCTCTCGGTGGCGAGCTCGGCCCGGCGCGCCGCCAGCATCGTGGCGATGCGTTGGATGGCGCCGTCGCCGGGCACGAGCATGGCCTCAGGTCGTGACCCGCGGTGTGACCGGGCCGGACGGCGCGGTCATGCGGCCGGGTGCCGCGGCCAGAGCGTGCGACAGGGCCCCCAACAGCGGACCGACGAGGAGCGACACCCAGGCGCTGAGCGCCACGAACTGCCACGGGGTCGAGAACAGGCCGCCGAGCGCACCGGTGCCGGCCGCGAGCGGATGCTTGGTCAGCGCGAGCCCCAGCGCGGTGACAGTGTGCGGGCCGGCGGCCCCGGGAACATAGTTGTCCAGTCCGGTGGCGAACCACCAAAAGAGAACCGACGCGGCGCACACGAACGCCGGCGCCGCCGCGAGCGAACCATCCGCGGTCAGCGCCGAGAGGATCACAAGCCCGCCTCCCACGATGCCGATGGCCAGCGCGATGCCCCACAGGCTGGGCAGCCCCGCGAGTGCCGGGCCGAGGGTCATGATCACGATCGCGCCGACGGTCCCGGTCGTGGCTGCGATCAGCGTCTTGCGGAGCGCCATCCGGTCCGCGCCGAGCACGTAGTACAGCCCCCACGTGATGAACGTCGCGGGGAGCACGAACTGGAACTTCTCCGGCAGTCCGAACTTACCGAACACGCCGTCGGCGACGGTGAACCAGTGCAGATTGAAGTTCAGAGTCAGCTCGGACCAGACGAACGCGACCAATCCGATACTGACTGCCAACGGGATGACTTGCTTTAGCCGGTGTGACATGGAACTGCTCCCTCCTGAAGGGGTGTGATTGGGTGTGGGGAACGATGCCGGTGGCGCCGCGCGGAATCATTGGCGCGCGGCGCCATCGTTGAAGCCGGCACGTTGTGTTCAGATCACACCCGCGGGTGGCTTGATCTCACGCTTGAGGATCTTGCCGGTCGGTCCTTTGGGCAGCTCGTCGACGAACCACACGTGCCGCGGATACTTGTACGCGGCGACGTTCGCCTTGACGTAGTCGCGAATCTCGGACTCCGTGACCTGCGCTCCGGGCTTGAGCGCGACCGCCGCTCCGACCTCCTCGCCGAGCGAGTCGTGCGGGATGCCGATCACCGCCGCCTCGCGCACGGCCGGATGCTCGTACATGACCTCTTCGATCTCGCGCGGGTACACGTTGTAACCGCCGCGGATGATCAGTTCCTTCTTACGGTCGACGATGAAGTAACGCCCGTCCTCGTCGATCCTCGCGATGTCACCCGAGTAGAACCAGCCGGCGTCGTCGATCGCGTCCGCGGTGGCCTCGGGGCGGCGCCAGTAACCCTTCATCACGTTGTGGCCTCGGATCGCGATCTCGCCCACTTCTCCGTGCGCCGCGTCCTCTCGGTGGTCGTCGACCAGCTTCATCTCAACCCCTTCGACGGGTGTCCCGATCGAGCCCGGCATGCGCTCGCGGTCGGGGTGGTTGAAGCACGCCACCGGAGAGGTCTCGGACAGGCCGTAGCCCTCGAGGATCACGCAGCCGAACGCCTCTTCGAACCCGCGCAGCACCTCGACCGGCAGGGCCGCTCCGCCGGACACGCAAACTCGTAGCGTGCCCACGTCGAACCGCTCGCGCTCGGGATGGTGGAGGAGCGCGGCGAACATCGTCGGGACGCCCTCGAACACCGTGACGCCGTCGCGCGCGATCGTCGCCAGCACCTGGCCCGCTTCGAACCGGGGGATCAGCGCGAGCGACGCGCCGGCGCTGATCGCGGCGTTGAGCCCGCAGGTCTGCCCGAAGGCGTGGAACAGCGGGAGCGCCCCGAGGACCACGTCGTCGTGCTCGAGCGTGAACAGCGCCTTGCTCACGTCGGCGTTGATCGTGAGGTTCGCGTGCGTGAGCTCGGCGCCCTTCGGTTTGCCGGTCGTGCCCGACGTGTACAGGATCACGGCGGTGTCATCGGCGTCGCGCCCTGAGACCTCCTCGACCGGCACGGCGTTCGCGAGCAAACGAGCAAACGACTCGGGCTCGACCACGACGCATTCGGCCCCCGCCTCGGCGGCGCCCTCGCGCGCCGGGTCTGCGAACTCGTGCCAGGCAAAGATCACCTTGGCCTCGGAGTCGCCGAGATAGAACTCGACCTCGCGCTGCTTGAGGAGCACGTTCATCGGCACGACGACGCCGCCGGCGCGAAGCACGCCGTAGTACGCGATCGCGAACTCGGGGACGTTCGGGAGCATGATGCCCGCCCGGTCGCCCGGCTCGAAGCCGCGCTCGCGCAGGAGTCCGGCGATCCGGGCCGTCGCCTGGTCAAGCTCCGCGTAGGTGATCACCGCATCGCCGATGCGCAGCGCGGCGCTTTCCGGATACCGCTGCACGGCTCCGATCAGGTTGTAGGCGAGGCTCTCGTTCATCGACGTTCCTTCCTTCGGGGTCGGGGTGAACAAAAGCGTCGCTCAGCGCGCGCGCCGAGAACATGGCAGCGGCCGCCTAATTCGGGCGGGCGGTGTTGTGCGACGCAACCAATTCGGCGTCGGCGAGCCGGGCGGCGATCAGGATGTCGATCAGATGGCTGACCCGGCGGAGGTCCAGTCCGGTGCGCTCCGCGATCCGGGCGAGCCTGTAGTGCGCGGTGTTTACGTGGATGTGGAGGTTCTCGGCCGCGCGACGGGCGTTGAGATCGCAAGCCACGTACTCGCGCAGCGTGGCGACGAGAGGGCCGCCCTCCTGCGCGTCCTGAGCAACGAACTCGTGGACCGCCGGCGCGATCAGACGACTCGCGGTCGGATTGGGGCGGAGCGTCAGGTAATCGAACGCGCTCAACTCCGCTAGCGCGAACACGCCCGGCCTCGAGCCGCGCGCGGCGCGGATCGTGTTTGCCTCCCGATAAGCGTCGGGAACGTTCGCCAGTCCCGACACAGCCGTGCTCACGGCTACGGCCAGCCGGAGGCCGGCATCGGCGAGCCGGTGCTGGACGTCCTCGAGCCGTGGCGCGATCGTCGCCTCCAGGCCTTCCGTCACCCGCACGATGAGCACGATCTCGTCCTGGCGGACTACCGCAAGCGGAGGTGTCGTCCCTCCCGCGGCGCGGGCCAGGGCGGCCGCGCCCCCGCGCAGGAGTTGCTCGTCGGCGGGGCTGACGTCCGGTATCGCCGAGATCACGACAAACGACGCGCCGTCGCGGATGCCGGCAGCGCGCGCGGCGTCGAGGCGCGGGCCGGGTTCGAGCTCGCGGCCGGCGAGTAGGTCCTCGAGCAGGTCGCGACGGATCCGCTCGCCGGTGGCCGCGAGCTGCTCTTGGGTCTCGAGGTAGACCTCGGCGGCGTGTGTCGTCGCGACTTCGAAATAGCGGGGGAGGCGCGACGCGAAGGCGAGCGCCGCGCGCCGCGACTCGTCGTCGTCGGCGAGCTCGATCGCAGCGTCCCACAGCACCCGCTCGCCCACGTAAAAGGCCTGCACGAACTCCGTGAGCGATACCCGTCGGCCACGCCGCGCGGCGTGAGGGCGCACGAACAGCAGGTCCTCGCGGGTGACCTCGCGCTCGGCGCCGAGGGTCGCGATGCTGGCGCGGAGGTGGGCCTCGACGTGGGCGCGGACGTCGCGGCGGAGGTGCTCGTCGGCGTTGCGGTAGGCGGGGATCTCGGAGAAGATCCGCTCGGTGGCCTCGTCAGCCAGGTCTTCCACGCGCAGCTCGAGCTTCTCGCGCAGCGCGGCGATCGCGGGGTTCCCGGTCAGCGACAAGGCTCTCCTTAAGGGCGATTGTACGCAGCACACAACGCG
>Ga0335080_10003222_pt1 | contig 16466 bp, 15 predicted proteins | sample Lox_Sample_34_FD_206720 | JGI IMG/M metagenome (GOLD analysis project Ga0335080, IMG submission 206720) | Soil microbial communities from Loxahatchee National Wildlife Refuge, Florida, United States - Lox_Sample_3.4 | ecosystem: Environmental > Terrestrial > Soil > Wetlands | place: USA...
GCGTGTGTTCGCGCCGACATTGCGGCGGCCCGAGGGTCTGCTGACGAGGCTACGACTCAGGCGCGCGGTGATGCCGGCGTGGCTGAAGGATCGCGAGATCGACGGCACGGTCCGGGTGAAGGCGCTGGAATTCGGAGACACGGAGCTCGGCAGCTTGCAGGGGCACGTCCGCTGGTCTGGGACGACGGTGACTATCGACGAAACGAAGTGGTCGTTGGGCGAGGCATCGGGTACGTGCGACATGAATGTCATGCTGGTACGGGCGACGCCGCAGTATCATCTGACAGGCCGGCTGGAGAATATAGCGTGGCGCGAGGGCGGTTTGGATGTGGAAGGCACGCTCGACACCGAGGGCGCGGGCGCGGATCTGGTGGCCAATGCGCGGTTCGAGGGGACGTTTGACGCGCGCGATGCGACGGTGGCGCCAGAAGTGTCGTTCGAGGAGATCTCCGGGGCATTCCGATTCGTGGGCGATGCGGCACCGCGGCTGACGCTGGATAAGGTGCAGGCGAGGCAGGAACGCGACACCTACACCGGCCAGGGGTTTTCCCAAACGGACGGGCGCATCATGCTGGATCTGACCACCGGCCGGCGTCAGATGCGCTACGTGACGGCGGGGCTGGCGATAGCGTCGAGCGCGGTGGAGCAACGCTGATGCTGGTGCCTTATCTCCATCGGGTGGCGGCGCGCGAGAACCTGAGCGCGGCCGAGGCGCACGCAGCGATGCTCGGCATCCTGAGCGGCGAGGCGACGGTGACGCTAGTAGCGGCGTTCCTGGTGGCGCTGCGAATGAAGGGCGAGACCGCGGCCGAGCTGACCGGATTCGCGCGAGCGATGCGGGAAAAATCGCATCGGGTGCACGTGGCGCTGGAGGGCGAGCCGCTGCTCGACACCTGTGGCACCGGCGCCGATGGGGCGCACACGTTTAACATCTCCACGATCGCGGCGTTTGTGGCGGCCGGCGCAAGCGTGCGCGTGGCCAAGCACGGGAACCGATCGATTTCGAGCCGCTGCGGAAGCGCGGACTTACTGGAGGCGCTCGGCGTGGGGATCGGCGGAGACGTGGCCGAGGCGATTCGCACGGTGGGTATCGGGTTCATGTTCGCGCCCGCGCACCATCCGGCGATGAAGCACGCTCAGCCGGCGCGGCTGGAGCTGAAGATGCGGACGGTGTTCAATCTGCTGGGGCCGCTGACGAATCCGGCGGGAGCGCAGCGGCAACTGATCGGCGCGCCTTCGGTGGAGGCGGCGGAGCTGATGGCGGGGGCGCTGGCGGAGCTGGGTACGGAACGGTCGTTCGTGGTGCATGGCGCGGGCGGGCTGGATGAGGTCAGCACGGCGGGCGAGACGTTGGCGTTCGAGGTGGCGGGCGGCGCGGTGGCACGGCACATGTGGGTGCCGGAGGACTTTGGGGTGCCCCAGGCATCGCTGTCCGACATCGCCGGCGGCGATGCGGCGCGCAATGCGGAGATCGCGCGAGCCGTGCTGGACGGGGCAAAGGGGCCGCAACGCGATATCGTGCTGGTGAACGCAGCAGCGGCGCTGGTGGCGGCGGGCCGGGCAGCTTCGTTGCGCGAGGGCGTCGAGCTGGCGGCCGAATCGATCGGTTCCCGAGCGGCGCGCGGGCGGCTGGAGGCACTGGCAGCGTTTACGCGTCCGGCGCAATAGTGCGCGCTGTGCTAACCTGGAATTTAGTGCACTAATTCCATTTGCAGGGAGAAATACATACATGCCACTCGTGTCAATGCGGCAGCTCCTCGATGAGGCGGCCAAGGGCGGTTACGGCGTTGGAGCGTTCAACGTCAACAACATGGAACAAATCCAGTCGATCATGGAAGCGGCTCGCGAAACAAAGTCGCCCGTGATTGTTCAGGCCAGCCGGGGCGCCCGCGCTTATTCGCAGGATCGCTTCCTCTATCACCTGATGCTGGCGGCCACCGAGCTTTATCCGGAAATCCCCACCGTGCTGCATCTCGATCACGGCAACAGCCCGGAGACCTGCAAATCGGCTATCGACATGGGTTTCACCAGCGTCATGATGGACGGTTCGCTGATGCCCGATGGGAAGACGCCTTCGACGTTCGAGTACAACGTGGAAGCGACGCGCAAGGTTGTTGAGATGGCGCACGCAAAGGGCGTGACCGTGGAAGGCGAAATCGGCTGCCTGGGCGGCATTGAAGACGGCCACGGCTCCGGCGGCAGCGGCCTCGAGCACCTGACCGATCCCGATCAGGCCGTCGAGTTTGTGGAGAAGACCGGTCTGGACGCGCTAGCGATCGCCATCGGCACCAGCCACGGCGCGTATAAGTTCACCAGCAAGCCGACGGGCGCGACGCTGAAGATGGACGTGCTGATTGCCATCCACAAGCGGCTGCCGAACGTGCACCTGGTGATGCACGGCTCGTCGAGTGTGCCGAAGGACCTGCAGGACATCGTGAACCAGTACGGCGGCAAGCTGAAACCGACGTGGGGCGTGCCGGTGGAAGAGATTCAGCTCGGCATCCGCAACGGCGTGCGCAAGATCAACGTGGACACCGACAACCGTCTGGCCATCACGGGAGCGATTCGGAAGGTGTTCGCCGAGAAGCCCGAAGAGTTCGATCCGCGCAGTTACATGAAGCCGGCGCGCGAGGCGATGAAGAAGGTTGTGGCGCTGCGCATGACGCAGTTCGGTCAGGCCGGCCACGCGGGCGACTACGCGCCGATCTCGATGGACGAGATGGCGAGGAAGTACGCGTCACAGCGGGTTCTGGCGTAGTTTCGATGGGGCTGAGGCCCGGGCTTCGAGCTCGGGCCTCAGCCTGTCACCGGATTGGCGCGATTCCGAGTTGCTGGCAGATCTTGCGCGCCAGACGGTTATCGATCTCAGCGTGACGCGGCACGGGAGCCTTGGCGCCATTGACCGGGTTCGCGTAGATGGTGTGGCGCGATCCTTCGCGGTCCATGCGGCAACCGTTACGCTTTAGGTGATCGATCAGTTCGTGCCGCTTCAACGTGTCTGTGCACCTGCGTGAACCGTAAGCGGCACGAGCTCAATCAGGTCCGCGTCCATCGCCGCCGCATCGGGGTTCGGCACGGGCAGCGGTTTCCCCTCTTCCAGCAGACTCTGAGCGAGATCCTCCATCGCGCTGGCGATCATGACGCGCGCGTCGGCCAGATCGAAGCCCTGCGTCACTGCCCCCGGAAAATCGAGCGCCTCGGCGACCACCATTTCGCCCTGCGTGCGCGGCATGTGGAAAGCGATGTGGTAGCGGAGCATATGCTCATGATAGCCGGTCAGCGCCTCCTGCAATCGCCCCCACGATCATGAACGGCTCGCGGCCCGTGGCGATGGCTTCGGGCAGCGGCACGTCCACTGATTCGTGGGACCAGTCCTCCGCGCAGACGAAGAAGCGCACAAAGGCGCGGCGCTGGCCGGTGACCTGGTCGCGGACGGTGCCGCTCAACATCGGGTAGCGGGCTTCGAGCGCATCGATGATGGAACGCACGGTCACCGGTCCCGCGATGTCGAGCTGCACCTCCATGCCGCCAGTGCGCGCGAGCGTGCGCAGGTGCGCCGGCAGTTCCACACGGATCATTGGAGCGTCTGCACCTCTACCGACAAAACCGCGGGCAGATCGCGCACGATGGGCTCCCACGTGTCGCCGGCGTTGGCCGATGCGTAGACCTGACCGCCGGTAGTGCCGAAGTAGACGCCGCAGTCGTCGAGCTTGTCCACGGCCATCGCGTCGCGCAGCACGTTTACGTAGCAGTTCTCCTGGGGCAGGCCCTTCGTTAGCGGCTCCCACTCATTGCCTCCGGTGCGGCTGCGGTAGACGCGAAGCTGGCCGTCGAGCGGGTAATGTTCGGAGTCGCTCTTGATCGGTACCACATAGACCGTCTCAGGCTCGTGCGCGTGCACATCGATCACGAAGCCGAAGTCGGTGGGCAGGTTACCGCTTACCTTTTCCCACGAATCGCCCGCATTATCGCTGCGCATGACGTGCCAGTGCTTCTGCATGAAGAGCACCCCGGGTCGGTCAGGGTGCATGGCCACGTGGTGAACGCAGTGGCCGACCTCGGCCGTCGGGTCGGGGATGTATTTCGAGTACAGGCCTTTGTTGATGGGCTTCCAGGTGGCGCCGCCGTCGTCGGTTCGGAAAGCGCCCGCGGCGGAAATGGCAATGTAGATCCGGTCAGGGTCGCTGGGATCGAGGATGATGGTGTGAAGGCACATGCCGCCGGCGCCGGGCTGCCAGTGTGGACCGGAGCCGTGGCCGCGCAGGCCCGGCAACTCGCTCCATGTTGCGCCGGCGTCGGTGGTGCGGAAGATAGCCGCATCTTCGATTCCCGCGTAGACGGTGTCGGGGTCGGTGAGAGAGGGTTCCAGATGCCACACGCGCTTGAACTCCCAGGGGTGCGCCGTGCCGTCGTACCACTGGTGCGTTCCCGGCACGCCGTCATACGCGAACTTGTTGCCAACGGGAGCCCACGTCTTGCCGCCATCGTCCGAGCGCTGAATCTGCTGACCGAACCAGCCGCTCGATTGCGAGGCGTAAATGCGATTCGGATCCGCGGGCGAACCCTTGATGTGGTACATTTCCCAGCCTGCGAAGTGCGGTCCGCTGACATCCCATTTCTGGCGCTTGCCGTCCGAGGTGAGGACAAAAGCGCCTTTGCGTGTTCCTGCCAAAACTCTTACCTGACTCATCCGCTGACTCCTTGTTTCGATCTGCGTCTCTTGGGTTCGTCGAACCGCGGAAGAAGGGGAGTGGGGTCGCGGTCCTGCCACCGCCGCCGGGCTTCGTCCAGGACCTGTCCACGGTTGGCGGCCATGTGGTCGATCACCGCGCAGGGCGCTCCGGTCTTTTCATGGCGGGCACTCCAGATGAACAGCTCCAGAATGACCGGCGCGAGGTCGATGCCTTTTTCCGTGAGCCGGTAGTTCACGCGGCGGCCATCCGACTCGTCGGGCTCGGCAATCACGATGCCGCACACCTGGAGATGGCGCAGGCGATCCGCGAGGATATTAGTGGCAATTCCTTCGCCAGATTCCTGGAACTCGCGGAAGGTCCGCAGCCCGCGCACCATGAGATCGCGAACGATCAGCAGCGACCAGCGATCGCCGAACCGCTCCAGCGACACACTAACCGGACAACCCGACCGCCGCGCCGATTTCCTCCTCCCAGGCACATGGGACAAGGTAGCATGGTCGCTTGTCTTGTGCAAGTGAACTGGTAATAGCCAACGGTAACGGCCGGCTTACCAGATGTACGCCGCCAGGATGCGCGGCGGACCGGGTTGCAACTGAAAAGGCAGGCAGTGGTTGACTGCCAATCACATTATGGAGCCTGAGGGATGACGTACGTAAGTTGTCGTTCAACCGATTCACTCCCCTGTATCGCGGTGATCCTCAGCTCGTAGGTCCCCGGCTGTGCAGGTCCTCCGACGATCATTGGAACCGCACCTCCGTTTGCTGGTGGAAGCCGAGACGTCTCGTTCTTCAGGGGACTGCCATTACCAAGTACTTCAACCTGAAGTCTCGGTTCGCCGGCGTTAGCCTTGTTCGGGTAGACCACGAAATATACATAGGGCCTGACGCCAGTCTTCAGCGTGGCGCCCAACTCCGGCGTGACGAGTTTGTCCTCGAGCTCGAACGGATCGGACTTGTCAGACCTGGTTTTGAGGGCTTCAATACTCCGGACCAGCAGAAGATTGCTGATCGCCAGACCTTTCGTCGATCCGGCACCGAACTCGACAGACTCTGTGGCCGTGCGGTTGCTCTCGCGGTCTACAACCGCTGTCTCCAATGAGTAGTGTCCTGCTGGAAGTTCCACCGTGCGGTGATAGCGGAACGCATCGGTACGGACGGCGGCGATCTGGCTGTCGGCAAACTCGAACGGGAAGTCCTGGCTGATCTTGTCAACCACTCGGCCATCGGCGTCTTTCACGAGCGCAAGTAGTCCGATATGTAGTCTCTGCTTCTTCTGCTCCGCAAGAGGTGTGGCCGTCAAACCGAATGCGGGCACCTCGAAGGCGAATACATACTGCGACGCCGCATCATCGGACCGGAACTGATATGCCGCCGTATGGAATTCGAACGCATGAGATTTGGAACCTGAATCCAGTGCGGTCAACGCCGCAGCCTCGTAGGGAGCGGGTGCCGCGCCGCCCACGTCCGGTAACGCGAAGTAGCCGTGTCGGGTTTCCGCAGTCAGCTCGGTGCGCGCCAGCCGCACCTCGACCCTTCGGTACCGGCCATCGAACTTATCGTCAGTGGGATGATACGTGACCTCGTAATGCGTGTTGACATCCTCGACGATTCGTTCAAAGCTCTTGCGCAGGTCGTTCGTGTTGGCCGCGAGGAATCCGCCGGTCCCTTCCGCAAGCGCCCGCAGCGGAGCCTGGGGATTCGACGTCCGTACAGCGTCATAGCGGTAGTCGTCGACGTGCATGTCTTCCATCGTGGTGCCGGGCTGAGCGCTCATGAGCGAGCTTGCGGCCAAAGCCGGGGAATTTGCGGCCATGCCGTTAGTGTCGATCGCGTACACGCTGATGGCCGCGCGATTCGCCGCATCTACAATCGTCTTGAACTTGTCGGGATCGCCGGTTGTGGTCAGGCCCGGGCTGAGTAGCAGCACTGTCTTGCGGCCGGGCAGTTGCCCGAGCATCCGAATCATCTCATTCATCTGATCCATAGCGCGAGCACCTTCAATACCGATGAACTGACGCCGCGATTGTGCGAGGTCGCCCCGCATCGTATCGGCCGCCGGGCCGGTGGCAACGTCGGCCCCGGCGACTGCAAGGGTGTTGATGCCAATGCCCGGCAGGTCTGAGTTGACGGAAACGACGCCCTGACCTGCACTTAGGACTGCGACGCTGCTCGCGAAGTCCACCTGGCGTCCGACAAACGCCCGCTTCGCCGCTTCCATAAGCTTGTCCCGATTGTTCGTGAATGCGACCAGCGGCCGCATGCCCGAGTCCAGGCTGAAGACTCCTACGTACGTGTTCGGCGACAGCGGATGGGCCACAAACTCACGCGCGGCCTCCAATGTAAAGCGGCGCGTGCCGTTGTTCATGTCGTGAAACACCAGACAAACAAGGTTGTTTGCGTGAAGCGGCAGGAAGGGAGCGCTCGCGCCTGAGCTCACACCCGGCGATGACGCTTCCCGACCCGCCATCAAGCGCAGGCTTCGCACCTGTTGTTTCACGCCGTTTTCGTACACTTCAACTTCGGACGGTTGCAGATTCTTCACCGCGCGTCCGTGAGCGTCGCGCACGATGAGGTCGAGCGTGACCTCAGATACGGTCGTACGAAATGTCGGAGGCGAGCCGGCCGATTGTTGCGCGAGTGCGACGCCTGGCCAAAGGCAGAACGTGCCGATAAGGACGAACCTGCGCATCATGGAACCTCCACCAGACTGCTCTCCGCCGACATCAGGTCGCCACTCGCATCTCGAACTACTGTTCGAACCGCGTATTGCCCCGGCGGGACATGGAAGATCGTCTTCACCGTCATACCTGGTCCCTTCATGCGTTCCACTGTCGCGTCCAGCAGACGCAGTGTCACCGTGTTCCGTTTGCCATCCACCCATGCGCCATTGTGGTCCAGAACGCACACCACTACCGCAAGATTGTTAGCGTTTCTCCCGCCTGTCTTCTGAAGCCGCAACAGATGGGTGTCGAGATGGGTTAGCACATCCAGTTCCGCGTTGCCATCGGGCGACTTGAAGTATTCAGTGCGCGTCTCCACGGCAGGGTCGTGGATGTCATCGGGAGCGAATAGCGCCTGCTGAATTTCCTCTTTCTCCTGCTCCTGCGGATCGGAAAACATCCTTGTCGCGAAATAACCGCGCCGCGCCTGAACGGTGTATTTCTGCTTTGTCGCAAGCGTGACCTTCAGAGGGTGGAACGACCCATCGGGCCGCAGGTCGCGCGGTGAAAAACCGAGCATGTAGACACACTCGGGAGGAGAGGCGATTTGCTTCAGGCCGGTGTCGATATCGTTGGTTCGTTCTATCAGCCGGCCGCCGGTGCCTTCCGTGACAGCGGCCAGCGGCTGCCTTTCCTCCACAGCGCTGAAGCGTGCAAGCTGCTGCTCGATTTGTGTGGCGATCGGGTCGCGTTCCTGCTTGTCAATTTCGAGCGCGTCTGTGTACAGCCCGCGTGCGTCAAGAGCGTTCACCGTGACGTTCAGCCTTGTCGCGAAATTGATGACGTCGTTCATTGCCGGCAGGAATTCAGGAGCGGTCAGAAAACCCGGCGAGAGCAGAACGACGGTGCGCTGGCCCGGCATCGCGCCCATGTGACGGACAATCTGTTTGAGGGTCGAAAGGGTAACCTCAGTTTCGTAGTCGCCTGCTGCCAGGGCCTGTCGGGCTGCCGCGCGCGCCATCTCCGGCGCCTCCTTCTTGTCCGGCAGTTGTCTGCACACGATGACGTCACGCGTTGCTGCCACAAGGGCAGGGTTGCCGGGTGCGGTCGGCGTGGTTGGTTTGGTTGGGTCGCCAACCTCCTGTGGGCCGTTCACAATCATGTTCGCCATGTAGTAGGTCATGGTCGGACACGTCTGGGCAGTCTCACGCGCAAGTGGGTTGGGACGGAGCTTTGAAAGCGCCTCGTGCAGTTTCTCCCGATTGTCAGTGAATTCAAGCGTCGTGCGGCCAGATGTGGTGAAAACGGCGGCACGGGCGGCCAGATCGAGCGTCCGCACGTTTCGTTCGGCCCCATCGCGCACCCACGCCAGGTCGCGAAAGGTCATGTTCACGTCGTCGAACACGTAAGCCACGTAGCGCGTCGGCCGGACGAATGGCGCGCGGCTCTTCTCCGTGAGCGCCCCCGGCGCAGCAGATTCTGTCGAAGCGGCCGCAATCTGCGACACACCAGCTCGTTCAAACACTTCGACCCCGAACTTCGATATTTCTTGCTTCTTGCCCTCGTCGAAGAGAGCGAAATCCTCGCGGCGGAGACCGCCAACAGACAGCCCGCGATCGTCGCGGACGACTACCGGCACCAGTATCAGGTTGACACCCGATTTAAAGGTCGGGGCTTCGCTGGGCAGGAGGGGATGTTCTGCTCCAGGTGGAGCACCCGCGATCGCAGTATTCTGACAAAGACCCAGACAAAGAGCGAGAATAGACCACGAACGCAAGGTCATTGCGGCCCCCGCTTACCAATTGTCTCTCTGCTTAGCGATCTCTACCAGAAGTATGTCGCCAGGATGCGTGGCGGACCGGTGCTGCCGTCGATTACGCGAGTGGCGATCACCGCCTGGAAGTTCTTGTGCTCCCAGCCGTCCGGCGCATGGGCGACAAGCCCCTTGAGGTATTTGTCGCTGGTGAGAAACTCTCCTGCGGCCATCGTGCCGTACTGGCCGATGCCGGCGGCGATCACCATGGGGCGTTCGGTGGCCGGATTCATGAAACGGCCGACGATTGCATAGTCTTCGGTGAGCTTCGTGTATGGCAGAGCCATGTCGATCTGCCAGTCTTTGCTCGCCGGGTTGCGAGAATCTCGAATCCAATAGCGGTTGGTGACCTGATCGGTCTCGAAGGTGAAGCGAAGCTGGCGCGCGCTCAGCAGCGTCCAGGCGTTGTTGAACGCGCCTATGAGCACGCTGGGATTGGCGCGCAGATCAGCCAGCGTTGTGGCGTCGTCACTCTGAATCCGGAATGTCTTCCGCTTGTCGCTGATGACGATGGCGACGCGTGCCAGCGTAGTGGCGTCCTGGAGAGCCACGTCGTGAATGGAAAGCAGGTCCTTCAGAGACGGCGGATTCTTCGGCAGTTGGGTAACCGAAGTGGAGCGGGCCTCGAGCTCGGCCGCGACACGCAGCTTGTCGGCTGGGCCAACGCAGATCAGGATGTTGTTGGACGGATCGATCACCGGCGCCCAGAAACGGTCCAGCGAGTTGTGCAGGATGGAAGGGCTGAGCAGAACCGCGAAAATCGCCGCCGCGATCAGAGCGGCGCCAATGATGATCGGCTTCCAGTGCTGGCGCAGCCAGACCATGCGGCTGATAGGGTCCGGTTCGCGCGCGGGCGGAAGGTGAAACTCGGGAACATAAGAGCCGGAAGGGAGGTCGATGCGAATCTCTTCCTCGTGGCCGGGCTCATGGTAATACTGCGCGATGCGCTTGCGAATATCGCCTGCGGTGGCGCGCACGATGGGGTCGGTGTTGGTGTCGTAGTCCTGGTTGCGGCCGAACACGTCGATGCCGAGATTGCGTTCCCGCAGGTGCTCGGTGCGTCCTTCGAGAGTATTCTCAACCAGGTAGCGCAGAAGGTTGGGACAGCGTTTGCTGTTCTTAAAACGGCTGTTTGACAGCAAACGTTCCAGTTGTTCGTGGATCGCACGCCGTCCGGCATCGGTCTCCGGCGACCATGCGTCCAACACTGACACACGCTCGGTACCTTTCCCCTGAGACATGCAGCGAACCCCGTTGTTGCCCAATTGTATCACCGGACAAGGTTCCGGCGCTTCCAAACCCTGATGGTCCCGACGGCAGAGGCGGCCGCGGGGTTTCACGAACTTGACAGCAACGGCGGCATGAAATAGAAGTAAAGCAACCAACCATGAACCGGCGCAGGTTTATTGAGACCAGCGCTGCCGCCGTCGCCGCCTTGTCCGCGGCGTCCTGCAGTCGCACCCGAACGAAATGGCGATTCCTCACCGATGACGAGGCGGAGACGCTGGCCGCGCTATGCGACCAGATCGTTCCGCCCGACGATTTTGCTGGCGCGGGCCAGGCCGGAGCGGTGGAGTTCATCGACCGGCAGCTCATGCGGCACTACCGGAAGCATCGCGCGACGTACCGGCGCGGGCTGGCGGAGACGGAGCGGCGCAGTGCGGCGCGGTTCGGCAGGGCGTTTGCGGGTTTGTCCGCGGATCTGCGGCTGGAGATCGCGCACTCGCTAGAGCGCGAACAGCCGGCGTTCTTCAACCTGGTATTGAATCACTCGATGCAGAGCTTCTACGGCTCGCCGCGGCATGGAGGCAATCGCGACGCGGTGAGCTGGCGGATGCTGGGCGTGCCCGATCCTCCGGTACGCGGGCGTTCGACGGATTACGTGAAGGGCGATACTGTTTCTCCGCACGCGGCGCCGGTGGCATCGGCGCCCTCGAAGAAGGTGAACGCCGTGGTTGTGGGCGCCGGCGCGGGTGGCGGCATCGTGGCCAAGGAACTGGCAGAGGCCGGGCTCAGCGTGGTGCTGCTGGAGCGCGGCCAATGGAACACTCCCAACGATTGCCGCAAGGACGATTTGCGCAACCAGCGCACCAGCCTGCTGGGAGCGCCGTTCGGTCCCGCGGATGAAGGCAATCCGCGCGTGTTCGTCTGGGTCGACGGGCATGAGCAGATCGCTCTGCCGAGCGAGGGCGCTTATTCGAACAACGCCGCGTGCGTGGGCGGCGGCTCGCTGAGCTGGGGCGCGCAGGCGTGGCGCTACATGGAGAAGGATTTCCGCATGCGCTCGACGTATGGTGCGCTGGAAGGCAGCACGCTGGAAGACTGGCCGATTTCGTATCAGGATCTGGAGCCGTTCTACGAAAAGGCTGAGTGGGAGATCGGTGTCTCGGGCGACGATGCTGCAAATCCGTTCAAAGCGCCGCGCAAACGTCCGCTGCCGATGCCTCCGCTTTCGCCGAATCGCGAATACGAGGTCCTGCAGCCGGCGGCGAAACGGCTGGGGCTGCATCCGTTCGATATTCCGATGGCGCGCAACAGCGTCGCGTACAACGGGCGCGGGCCGTGTATGCGCTGCCGCTGGTGCGTCGGCTTTGCCTGCGAGGTGGATGCCAAGAACGGCACGCAGAACACCGTGATTCCGCGGGCGTTGGCCACGGGCAACTGCGAATTGCGCACCGGGTGCATGACGCGTGAAATCCTCAGCGACGACCGCGGCCGCGCCACCGGCGTTTCCTACTACGATGCCGATGGCCGCCTGCAGACGCAGCTTGCCGATTTCGTCGTGGTGTCGTGCGCAGCCATCGAATCGGCCCGTTTGCTGCTGAATTCGAGCACCCGGCTGCATCCGCGCGGCATCGGCAACCGCTACGACTGGGTGGGCCGCAATCTGCAGGGGCATACATACACCGGCGCGGTCGGCATTTTCGATTTCGACATGTACGACGACGTTGGTCCGGGCGCCGGCCTCGCGATTTGCGATTTCAATCACGGCAACCCGGGGCTGAAGGGCGGCGCGATGCTCGCCAACGAGTTCATCCGCCTGCCAATTCACGCAGTCAACGGGCTTCCGCCGGGCACCCCGCGCTGGGGCATTGGTCACAAGCAGGCGATGCGCGCGTACTACAAGCGGACCGCCGTCGTGATGGGACCGACGCAGGAGATGCCGATGGCCGATTCGCGGGTGCAGATCGACCCGCGCGTGCGCGACCGCTGGGGCATTCCTGTAGCGCGGCTCTCCGGCGACCGGCATCCGCACACGCTGGAGATCGGCCGGGCGATGTGCGAGAAAGCCACGATGTGGCTCAAGGAGGCCGGGGCGGTGAGAACATGGCCAATGCCCCCGGGCCGGGGGGTGAGCGGCGGGCAGCATCAGGCCGGCACCTGCCGCATGGGTGACGATCCGAAAAGTTCAGTGGTGAATCGCCACTGCCAGATTCACGATGTGGACAATGTTTTCGTGGTGGATGGCGGAGTGCACGTGACCAACGGCGGGTTCAATCCTGCGCTGACCATCATGGCGGTGGGCTACTACGGGTCAGCGGAGATTTTGAAGATGTGGCGCGGAACGGGGATGCGGTCGTGAGACGCCTTCTGGTTCTGGCAGCGGCGCCGGTGCTGCTGGTTGCCGCCGCGTTCTTCGGGGCCGACCGATACTATCATCACGGCGACGGCAGCGCGTGCGCGAACTGCCACGAGATTCGGCGCAATGTCGAGTTGTGGCGCGGCTCCACGCATCGCAACGTGCAATGCACGGAGTGTCATGAGAGTACCATGGCGGGCAATGTGCGCCGCGTGGTAACGCATGTCCGTGGCGATGTGCCGGAGCGCGTGCTGCTGCGCACTGAAGATGTGTTCCGCATGGTCGAACGCTGCCGTAAATGCCATCAACAGGAATTCGCGGCCTGGCAGGCAGGACCGCACAGCGCAACCTACACGCGCATTTTCACCAATCGCGAGCAGAACACTCGCCAGGCGCTGATGGACGACTGTCTGCGTTGCCACGGCATGCATTTCCAGGGCGCGATTCGCGACGTCGTCGCGGCCGGACCGAAGGGCTCCTGGCATCTGCTGCGCGCGGATCTGAAAGACGCGCCCGCCATCCCGTGCCTCGCCTGTCACGAGGTGCATCGAGAAGGAAAGCCGGGCGTGAAGGGCGCCCCGTACGCCTCGCTGGGCTTGTTCGACCGGCGCGACCAGGTGCACTACCAGACCGCCTCGCTGCAAACTCCGCAGTTGCACGATGCGAAGGGGCCGATCCTGATGAGTCCCGATCCGCGCGACGGATTGTGCTACCAATGTCACGCGCCGAGGGCCACGCTGGAAGTGTGGTCGGGCGACGACCGCACCCCGCGCGGCGTGCACGAGGGGCTGAGTTGCATTGCCTGCCATCAGGGGCACGATCAGAGCGCCCGGGCGTCCTGCAAGACGTGCCATCCGCGCTTGTCGAATTGCGGCCTTGACGTGGAAAAGATGGATACGACGTTCGTGTCGCTGAAGAGCACGCATAACATTCACACGGTTGCCTGCGCGGACTGCCACCACGACGGCCGCTTGGGCCACGCCGCGCCGGCGATTCTGCGAGCGAAAATCAAACCATGAATGACCGGCTCGCTGGCAAGACCGCACTCGTCACCGCGGCCGCGCAGGGGATCGGACGGGCGATCGCGAAGGCGTTCCTCGAAGCCGGGGCGAGCGTGATCGCCACCGACATCGCGGTCGACAAGTTGCGTGAGCTGGACGGCGCGGTTGTCCGCCATCTCGATGTCTGCAACACTGCCGAGGTTGACGCGCTCGCCGCCTCGCTCAGTTCCATCGACGTGCTGGTGAACTGCGCCGGCTACGTGCACAGCGGCACGATTCTCGATTGTTCGGAACTCGACTGGGACCGCAGCTTCGACGTCAACGTGAAGTCGATACACCGTACTATCCGTGCGTTCCTGCCCGGCATGGTCGCGAAAGGCAGCGGGTCGATCATCAACATTTCATCGATCGCATCGTCGGTACACTCGGTGCCGAATCGTTATGCCTATGCCGCGACAAAGGCGGCGATCATCGGTCTGACAAAGTCCATTGCCACCGACTTCGTCCGTCATGGCATCCGCGCCAATGCCATCTGCCCCGGCACAGTCATGAGCCCGTCGCTCGAAGAACGCATCGCTGCCCAGGCAGAGGCGACCGGAAAGAGCGTCGAAGCCGTGCACCGCGAATTTGTCGCCCGCCAGCCGATGGGCCGCCTCGGCTACCCCCGTGAAGTTGCCATGCTGGCTGTTTACCTTGCTTCCGACGAGAGCAGCTTCACCACGGGCGCGGTGCACATCATCGACGGCGGCTGGACCGCGTAGTTGCACAATAGGTAGATGCAGACCGCAGAAATCGATCTTCGCTTTCCCATCGGGAGATTCCAGGCACCTGCGACGATCACGGCCGCGACCCGCGCGGAGTGGATTGAAACGCTGGCCGCTGCGCCCGCGAAATATCGCGCCGCCGTGGCCAAACTGACCGACGAACAGCTCGACACGCCCTACCGGCCCGGCGGCTGGACGATTCGTCAGGTCATCCACCACGTGCCGGACAGCCACATGAACGCGTACGTGCGCTTCCGCCTCGCGCTCACCGAAGACACGCCGACCATCAAGCCGTACGCGGAGGCGCTGTGGGCAGAGCTGTCGGACGCGAAGTCGTCACCGGCGGCTCTGTCACTCGATCTGTTGGAGGCGCTGCACACACGCTGGGTCGTGCTGCTCAGCGCGATGACGCCCGAGCAGTTCCAACGGAAATTCAACCATCCGGAAGGCGGTGTGGGCACGCTGGAGCGTACGCTCGGCATCTATGCGTGGCACTGCGACCATCATCTGGCCCACATCGACAGGCTGTGCGAGCGGATGGGCTGGCGATAATCAGGGCTTCGCGGGCGCTTCGGCCGCCTTCTTCTTCAGCGTCAGCGGAAGCTCGTTGCCGTTCTGCGACCACGTGCCGTTCAGCTCCGTGCCGTCCTTGTTGATTTCGGAGTGATATTCGCCGCCCACGGCCTTCACCAGTAGCGTGAGCTTCGTATCTTTCTGCTCGATGGTGGTAACGGGAATCTCGGCGCCACCCTGATCCACGCTCACCATCGTCGCATTCGCGCCTTTCTCATCGTTGTTCAGCTTCAGCACCAGCCGCAGCGACATTCCGGCTTCGAGCGTGCCTTCCCACGTCCCGACGAATTCCTTCGCCACGGCAGGGCTCTGCTTCACCTCCGCCACCTTCGGATCGCCGTTGCGCTCCAGCTTGAACGGGAATGTCCCCGGTCCCTGCGTGAAGTCGCCGGACATTGTCTTGCCGTCTTCGGCGATGGTCCCCTTGAACGTCGGCTCGCCCGGTGCGCCTTTGATGCGGAAGCTCCACTTGTTGTCGGCGAAGGTGATGGCCTCCAGAGGCATGCCCTCGGCATGCTGCTCGGGAACGGCAATCGAGCCGATCCACGCCGCATCCTCCTTGTCCAGATCAACCTCTACTGCCAGTGTGTGGCTGGGAATCTCGATGGAGCCTGTCCAATGTCCACGTGCCGCGTCCTGAGCAACCAGCACGCCCGCGAACACCGGTATCGCCATCACGAATGAACTCGTTCTCATAATTCCTGTGAAACTCCCTGAACTGCGTGTCTTGAACTGCGGCTCAAGTATGGCAGATTCCGGTATTGCCGGCACGTTATTTGTACGGCCGAAACGTCACTGAGCAATGGTGATATTCGCGGGCAGGCTTGACGTGCCTCCCACTGTCACGACGATCGGCTGCGGACCCGGCGCGACGCCGCTCGGGATCTTGAAGTTGATCTGAGTCACGCCGACCGACCAGACTGGAATTCCGAGATAGGCGAACGGCGTAGCAACGGGAATGCCGCCCACCGTGATCGAGACTGCCTGTTGCGGTACAGGCACCGTGTCCGACGAAGGCGTGGCCCCGTCGTCGACCGGAGGACTGACCAGACCCTGACCCGTGATGTAGATGGCGATTGTGTCGCCCACCCGCGCCGATGTCGAGCCGATCGGGGTAGATGCGCCGCCGGTCGAATACAAGAAGATACCCGGCGCTGCGGTCGACACAGTGAACGAATAGGCCTTGTTGTCATAGGGCGTACCGACAGCGAGCTGAGCCGGCCCGGCTGGTATCCCATAGGGGATCTGGATATTGACCTGATTGGGTGAAACGTACATCAGCGGTACGTCCGCGACCCTGGAGAAGCCGGGCCCATAGAGGATCTGGACTTCGACGCCCCCCAGGTATTCGGGCAGCGGTGTAACCACAGCCTGCTGCGTCA
>Ga0335080_10003223_pt1 | contig 16463 bp, 15 predicted proteins | sample Lox_Sample_34_FD_206720 | JGI IMG/M metagenome (GOLD analysis project Ga0335080, IMG submission 206720) | Soil microbial communities from Loxahatchee National Wildlife Refuge, Florida, United States - Lox_Sample_3.4 | ecosystem: Environmental > Terrestrial > Soil > Wetlands | place: USA...
CCTTCACGCCTTCTCCAGGGTCAGAACCATCATGCTGGCCAGCGACCGGCGCACAAGAGAAATCAATTGGTTTCCATATTCCGACCGCACCGGGCATCAACTCGCCTGCCTGCTTCGATTCCGCCACGGGCAAGCCGGCCTGGCGGCGCGTCTGATTCGAATGGTTATGCCTCTTCTTTTGTTCGCTGCCTTCAGCATCGTTCTGGCCGCGCAGTCAAAGCCGGAAACACATCTCACCGTGGATGTCCGCCTGACTGACGGAGCGCATGGCGATATGGCCTACCTGATTTTCAGTTCGCTCTCGGGATTCCCTGGGGACCGCAACAAGGCAGTCAGGCATGGCTTTTTGCCGATTCCTGTAGGAGCACAGCAGATGCGCATCGACACAGATCTGCCGCCCGGCACTTACGCCGTGAGCGTGTATGAGGACCTGAACGGCAACCACAAGCTCGATCACAACTTCCTGGGCATTCCTCAGGAGCCGGTCGGGGCATCGAACAATCCCAAGACGCGTATTGGTCCGCCCCGTTTCGACGAGTGTTCCTTCCACATCGGCACCACCTCCACAAACATCACCATTACCCTGGTGCGAGGATTATGAGCACTGTCGCGAAGAAGCGTGTAGTTGTAGTCGGAGCCGGGCTCGGCGGCATGTCCGCAGCAATCATGCTCGCCCGCACCGGCTTTCAGGTGACCTTGCTTGAAAAAAATTCCCATGTTGGCGGCAAGCTGAATCAATTGCAGACCCAGGGGTTCAGCTTCGATCTTGGTCCATCAATCTTCACCCTGCCGCATATCTTTCGGACGATTTTTGAAGGCGATGGAAAGCGCCTCGAGGACTATATAACCCTCCAGCGGATCGATCCGCAATGGCGTAATTTCTTTGAGGACGGAACGGCTCTTGATCTTTGGGAAGACCGAGACAAAATGCGCGTGGAACTTGAGAGATTCGGCCCGCGCGTCGTCCGCGAGTACGAGGAATTTTTAGCCTACTCGCGCCGCCAGTACGAGATTGTCGAGCGCGGTTACCTTAGCCAGGGCCTCGATACCTTCGCCCAATTCCTGCGCTTTTATGGCTTGAAGGACGCGCACGATCTCGATTATCTATCGTCGATGGCCGGCAGCATTCACAAGCGGCTGAGCAATTCGTACCTTCGCGACATCTTCGAGTATTTCATCAAATACGTCGGATCGAGCGCACTCGATTCGCCGGCGTTCATGAATCTGATGCCGAATATCCAGATGGAATTCGGACTATGGTATGTTTCGGGCGGGCTTTACCAACTGGCACACGCTTTCCACCGCAGACTGGACGAATGCGGAGTCACCCTGCGCCTGGGGCATGAGGTTACCCGCATCGATTACAAGGGGGGCGCCGTCACCGGCGTACACGCGCACGACTTTAACGGGGGCACCGGGTATTTCGATGCCGACTACGTGGTCTCCAACATGGAAGTCATTCCCGCAATGAAGAAGCTGCTCGATGCGCCCCCTTCCGCGATGAGGAAGCTGCGCCGCTTCAAGCCTTCCTGCTCGGGAATTGTTCTTCACCTTGGGCTCAATCGTGTGTACCCTCAGCTTGCACATCATAACTTTTTCTACTCGAAGGACCTGCACGCGCACTTCCGACGCGTATTTCGTGACGGCAAACTTCCGGACGATCCGACGCTCTACGTCGTAGCGCCAACCCGGACGGACCAATCGCAGGCACCTGCCGGCTGCGACAACATCAAGATCCTTCCGCACATTCCTTCGCTCGACGACCGCCGGCCCACGACCCGCGAAGACTATATGGCACTCAAGGAGATTTGCCTCGACAAACTTGAGCGCATGGGCCTTACCGATCTACGACGTCACATCGTAGTCGAAGACTTCTGGACTCCGTTCGACATCGAGGCACGGTACGGGTCTAACTGTGGCTCCATTTACGGCGTGGTTTGCGATCGCCGGCGAAACCTCGCCTTCAAGGCTCCCAAACAGAGTTCCCGGTTCGGCAATCTGTTCTTCGTTGGCGGCAGCGTGAATCCCGGTGCGGGCATGCCCATGGTTACGCTCAGCGGCCAGCATGTGGCACGCATGATCGCCGAGAAGAACGCGCGAGAGATGCCATGATGCTGCCTGCCCTGATGTGCGCGCTCGGATTACCCGCTGGCTTTTTGCTGATCCAGCGCATTCCCACGTGTTCGTCTGCTGAGCAGCGCACTCAAGTGAGTGTTTCCATCATCATTCCAGCGCGCAACGAAGAACAGAATCTGCCGCGGCTTCTCCAGTCGATTTCCCACTCTGCAACCCGACCTGCAGAGGTCGTTGTCGTCGATGATGGTTCCGCGGATAAAACCGCAGCAGTGGCGGCGGGCATGGGTGCTCGCGTGCTCAACCCGGTGGAAAGACCTTTTGGATGGACAGGCAAGTCATGGGCTTGCTACCAGGGCGCGCAGTGCGCCACAGGTGAAGTTCTTCTGTTCCTCGATGCCGATACGTATTTTCTGCCTGGCGGTCTGGAACGGCTGGTCTCTTGCTGGTCGCGCGATCGCGATCGCCGCCTGGTTCTATCGGTGCTGCCCTACCATGCTACGAACGCAGCCTACGAGCAGCTTTCGCTTTTCTTTAATACTCTGATGGCCGCCGGTGCGGGCGGTTTCAGCCCGGTCTCCGCGCCGCGGCTCTTCGGACAGTCACTTCTCATTTCCAAGGATGCATACTTTGCTGCCGGAGGGCACGCGGCCGTTCGCGGCGTCGTTCTCGAGAATCTCCGATGGGCAAGCAAGCTCCGCGACAACGGCGCACGGATTCTCTGCCTTGGGGGAAAGGGCACTCTGCACACGCGCATGTTTCCCGAGGGCCTTCACCAGATGTCGGAGAGCTGGGCAAAGGCCTTTCTTCAGGGAGCCGCAGATTCCGGACCCATGGTTCTTGTCATGGCCATCGCGTGGATTTCCGCTCTCTGGTCCACCGTGCTGCTGCTGATGATGCCATCGGACTATGGCCGCCTTAGCCTGGCCCTCGTATACGTTCTCTTCAGTGTACAGATTGCCTGGATCGCTCGTCAGCTTGGTACCTACCGAGTTTTCACTTGTTTGCTCTATCCGCTGCCGCTTGCTTACTACTGCGTTATCTTTGGGCGCGCTGCCATCCGACGCGCCGTGGGGCGGAAAGCCGTGTGGAGGGGCCGCGAGGTATGATTGCGCTGATCTGGACCGCCAACCTCCTGGGCTGGCCGACAATTCATCTCGCCGTCGCGTCCGTAGCTCTGCGCCTTCCTGCACATCTTTTTGCAAAAGATTGCTGGGTCACCGCTCCGCGCAGATGGGAACGAGAGGGCCGTCTGTATCGAGACTGGCTGGGGATTCGTAGATGGAAGTCCCTGCTCCCTGATGGAGCGCCCTGGCTTGGAGGCTTCGCAAAGAAAAGAATCCACTCGCTCGACGCATTCTACGTTGGGCAATTCCTCCTGGAAACGCGCCGCGCTGAACTGGCGCATTGGTGCATGTTTCTCTGTTTACCGGTTTTCTTTTTATGGAATCCACCCTGGGCGTGCCTGGTCATGACTGCCTATGCCCTCGCCGCAAATCTGCCATGCATTCTCGCCCAGCGCTATAACCGCATTGTCCTTTACCGCGTGGTCCGAACTCGGCCGCGCCGTTGAATGCCTATGAGTCAGGACGGGCAGAAACTGGCCTTTGCGCCTTCGGAACGGCGATTCATAGTGCATCTCTTATGCGCACTCGACGACAGCAGCGATAACCTCCGTTATATTGCGCGAATTCGCCCCTGGGCTGCCCGCGGCAGTTCCCGAACCGAGAGTCTGGAGCGTGTTTTTGCAGATGAGTACGAACTGATAGAAGCCATCAACCCGCTTCTCCCTCATGGCTCAGACGTTCGGGACGTCTTCGAGCACATCGAGAGCCCTAACGGCTTTTTCTATATTTTGCGTCTGAGTAGCGAAGAGGCAGCACAATTGGGCTGGCGGCGCGAAATGACCTCGGGTGCGGCGGAGTGAGCTTCCAGTCATGAAAATCCTGGTTACCGGCGCCAACGGCTGCATCGGCAGGCGCTTGATCCCCATCCTGCTTGAACAAGACCATGTGCTCTATGCATGTGTCCGCGATGCATCGCGCTTCGACTTGGCCGGCGGCCATGACCGGATACACACGATTGAAGTTGACTTTCTTGATGACAGTGCACCGCAGAGTTTGCCGCGGGAGCTGGACGTGGCTTTGTACCTGATTCATTCGATGGGAGGCGCCATTGGTGACTTCGCCGAAGAGGAACAGCGCGCCGCCAGGAACTTTTCACAACTCATTGATGCTACCGATTGTCAACAGATCATCTATCTCAGCGGCGTAGTGAACGATTTCCCACCTTCTCGCCACCTTCAACCCCTATAAACATGAAGAACACCGCCAGAATGTCAAGAAGGAGAGTTGCAATCAGCAATATGCTGACCGGACAATCCTATCCACCCGGCGAATACATGAGATCGGTGCGCCGAATCATCGCTTTGGCGAGTGTCATTGCGCACAGATTTGAGTCACGCTTCGGGCTACTATCCGGTCTCCAGCACGACGAACTTGTGCGCAGATGCGCACAAGTTCCCCGTCCGAATGTTGTCGTTGCGAGCGGAAGAAGTTGCTCGACTACTATTTCTGCCAGTGGCCAAGGTGCCGATTGGAATGCTCAACTTTACCAAGAATAAAATGAGTGGCAATCCGTCCCCGGCCGGAACTGCGCATCCGCAGGACGGCTGCGCTAACGCAAATCTAATTGGCGGGCAAGGTGAACTCTCGCTTTTGTCCCCATGGCCAGCTCCGCAAGGCGGCAAGCGCAGCTATCATGCCATGGTCAAGCCGACCGGATCCATCTGCAACCTTGACTGCATCTATTGCTACTACCTTCATAAAAAAGAACTTCTTGGAACTTCGAATAAGTTCCGTATCTCGGATGAGATCCTCGAATTGCACATCCGGCAGTACATCGAAGGGCAGGATCGGGAGGAGGTAGTCTTTTCGTGGCAGGGCGGGGAACCGACGCTCCTGGGCGTCGAGTTCTTCGAGAAGGTAGTTGCTCTCGAGCAAAAGTACAAGAAGCCCTATCAGCGCATCGAAAACGATCTCCAGACCAATGGGACACTGCTCAACGACGACTGGGGAGCATTTCTGAAGCAGCATGGGTTTCTCGTTGGCCTGAGCATCGATGGTCCCGAGGATCTCCACGACCAGTATCGAATTGCCAAGGATGGCAAGCCCACATTCGACAAGGTCTATGCTGCCGCGCAGCTTCTTCATAGTCACGGTGTGCCCTTCAACGCGCTTTGCGTTGTCAATCGCCTCAACGCACAACATCCGCGCGAGGTGTATCGCTTCCTTCGCAAGGAGATCCACCCACGCCAGATGCAGTTCATTCCCTGCGTCGAGCCGAAGGTTTTCAGGAACACTGCCCCACAGCACTGGGATGCCGCCACATTACCTATCCAGGGTTCCCCCGCAGCGCGTCCCGGACATCCAGACTCCGTTGTCACCGACTGGTCGGTGGACCCTGATGATTGGGGCTCCTTTTTGTGCAAGGTGTGGGATGACTGGTATCGGCGCGACATCGGAAAGGTCTTTGTCAATCACTTCGAAAGCGCGGCTGCCGTATGGCTGGGCAAAGATGCGCAGATGTGCGTTTATCACCAGTTCTGCGGCAAGGGCGTTGCACTCGAGCACGATGGGAGTCTTTATTCCTGCGATCACTACGTCTATCCGGAATACAAGCTGGGGAACATCCGGGAGGTATCCAGTTCGCGCATGGTGTTCTCAGACCGGCAACGCGAGTTTGGATTCGGCAAGTTCTACAGCTTGCCCCAGCAGTGCCTGGATTGCAGGTTTCTCTTCGCATGCAATGGAGAGTGCCCCAAGAACCGTCTGATTCGTACACATTCAGGTGAGCCAGGACTGAACTACCTCTGTAGTGGGTTTCAGAAGTTCTGGCACCACATCGACTCTGACATGAAAGACATTTGCCGAAGCATTGCCGCAGGCAGGCGACCCGGACCGCGTTAGCTTTGCTCGTTTTCGATGCTAAGTGAACAGGTTCTAAGACAAGGCAGAATTTATCCTGCCCAACGCAAGCAGAAAGTCAGGAAATGAGCACGACCGGACCTATTGTTCACGTTGTCGATGATGATGAGTCTTTTCTTGCGTCGATTTCGCGACTGTTTCGCGCGTCGGGCTTCTCTGTCAGAACCTATCCGTCGGCGTCTCAATTTCTCGCGCACCGCGATCCATATGCTCCCGGTTGCGTGCTTGCGGACTTGCAGATGCCAGGAATGAATGGACTTCAACTGCAGGCGGCGCTCGCGGAGACCAGGAATCCGCTGCCCATCCTTTTTCTGACGGGGCACGGAGATATTCCCTCGAGCGTGCGGGCAATGCGCGATGGGGCTGAGGATTTCCTCGAAAAGCTCGCCCCGAAGGAACGATTGCTTGACGCGGTGCGGCGCGCTCTCGCCCGCGATTCGCGTGAGCGCGATACGCGTGAGCGTCATCGCGAGTTACGCGAGCGCCTGAAGAAACTCAGCGAACGGGAATTTGAAGTTCTCTCCCATGTTGTGCTAGGACAACTCAACAAACAAATTGCCAGCGATCTCGGCATCCATGAGCGAACAGTGAAGCTGCACCGCACGGCGATTACAGCCAAATTACAAGTGCAGTCGGTAGCGGAACTCACACGGTTAACACAGGAGGCGGGCATTTTCCCGGCGCCTGGACAGACCTTCTTCAAAGGGCCATAGCCCTGCTCTCTGCACGGACGCCGTCTACCCATCAACGATCATCAACACAAGAATAGGAGAAATACAGAATGTTGAAGCAGAAAACCCTGTTAACTCTAGCTTTTTGGGGTTCCGTGGCGCTGGCCTGTGGACCGATATTCGCCCAGGCGGCAGCGAGCGCGCCGGGCGCACCAAGCCTTGATCAGGACATCAAGATGCTGCGTGAAGACGTCCAGTCAGCGAGAAAAACGATCACTGCAGAGAACATGAATCTGACTGCGGATGAAGCCACCAAGTTCTGGCCCATTTACGACCAGTATGCAGCGGAAGTGGCCAAGATCGGCGATGCTCGCGTAGCGCTCATTAAGGATTATGCGGCAAATTACGACGCAATGACCGATGATCAGGCCAACCTCTTCATCGAGAGGGCGGCGGCCATCGACAAGCAGTTTACGGACGCGCGCTCGAAGTACGTGCCCTTATTCGAGAAGACCATCTCGGCCAAGAAGACAGCATTGTGGTACCAGATCGACCGCCGCCTGGATCTTTTGATCAATCTGCAGTTAGCTAGCAACATTCCAGTGGTGGACACCACTAATTAAGATCTTGCCAGATCTTTGGATTGGGCCGTCATAAGGCAGCATTGGCAGCCGTTCAAACTGCCGTTCCTTCCAGGTGCGAAGATCGCACCTGAGGGGAAATGCCGCATAACGGCCAGTCCACTCAATCCGCGCAAAGCGATTTCGCAGAGGAGCATTTAGCCGGCCGGACAAATTCCGTCCAGTCATGATCACGGATGAGCCAGACTTGGGTGGTCGAGTGCTCGGCGCTCAGGGACTCGCTTCGAGGCATCTCACACAAGCGACCTCTCATAGGAGCTCATTCTAGGTGGGTTGTATCTATGGATCTTATATTTGGGACGTGTCCTGGCGATCACTTTGCGGAGACGACAAGTACGCTGCAGGGAGAACCAGTAGTGCCCCACAGCACAGCGGCATCAGTGTCCTGGACGACGCAGCCCCGCCCTTCTCCTTTTTGGTAGGGCTAAGATCAAAGGGGCTGCTGAACGGGCCTGAGAAAGTTGAGAGCGTCGATTTCGAATGAATAACCAAGCAATTTGGGAGATCATCTTTGATGCCATCGCTGCATGCGCCGTGTTGATACAGGCGATCGTAGTGCTCGCCGCCTATTTCAGCGTGCGTAAGGGGATGAGAAAAGCACAGGATGACATTGATGAACTTCGGACGGCGGTGATTCCCATTTTCACCAAGTCGAGAGATATTCTTGGAAAGATTTCGCCTCGAGTGAGAACCATCAGAGCGGATGTTGCGAGTATTGCGCAAACAGTGAAGGAACAGACGGTGCGCATCAGTGCCACGACAGATGACATATTGGCGCGCGCGCATCGGCAGCGCAGCCGCGTGGACAACTTGGTCACCAATGTTGCGGATAGCGTAGAACACGCGAGTAATGCGGTTTGCGACTCTGTTGCCAAGCCGGTGCGGCAGATCGGCGCCGTGCTGATCTCTGCAAAGGTATTTCTCAGCATTTTGGCCGTGGGCCGCCGTCTAGAACGCCCGGTTGGGATTGTTTCGGATCAGGATCCGAATTGTTCGGAGATTTCGGACTCGCTACCAAACCTTGAGGTCACGGCGCAGATGCGCCCTGAATGAAGGTTAATCGAGTAATGAGATTGCCAGAAGTTTGGCCCGCCCTGCGACTCGAAAAGGCCGTCAGACGCTGTGCGAATGGACGCTGATCAAAAGAGAAACTGATAGAGGCCGGGGCAAGAAGGAGAAAGTGATATGAAGTTGAAGACGGTTGCCATAGTCGGGACGGTTCTGTTCCTTGCCGGCGCCCTTTTAGGGTTCGTTCCCGGCCATCAAAAAGTTTCGAAACTCAGCGAGGAGTTGGAAGGCTCGCGGCTGGAGAGCAAGTTGAGCGAGATTCGCGAGTTGGCTTCAATCAGCTATATCAATGCATCGAAGATGAACTACGGATCAGCAGCCGAAAGCTCGAAGCGGATGTTCGGACTCGTTTCAGAGCTCGCCGGCGACACCAAAGACGCTAGCTTGCGAAACAACCTCAATGATTTGTCAACATATCACGATTCAGTGATGGGCAAACTGAGCGCTGCCGATGCCAGTGCACTGGAGCCTCTACTGAAGATTGTCCAAAAGACGCAAAGAGAATTGAAACGATGACGCGGACCTTCCCCAAAGGGCAGTAGTTAGCATTGCCGTTTCCTCCTATAGTGCTCTTCGAGAGCCAAGGAGCCGGATACGACAACCTATGTCGCAATAGTCGATGACGACCAAAGCGTTTGCCGATCGTTTCGTCGCCTGCTGCGCGCAGCGGGAATCCAGGCCATCACCTATTTCTCAGCAGAAGCATTCCTCGCGGACACCAAACAACCTCTATTCGGCTGCCTCCTTCTCGATATCCAGCTCGGCACCATGTCGGGCATTGAGTTGGCGCAACGGCTCGCAACTAAAGACCGCCATCCCCCCATCATCTTCGTTACTGCGCGCGACGACCCCGGAACGCGCGCAGCCGCCGAGGCCGTGGGCTGTGCGGCCTACTTTCGTAAAACGGATCCCGGCAATGAAGTGCTTAAAGCCATTCGGAATGTCGCAGCATAACGCGCACGAGTTGGAGCACGACGGACGGGGCTCCGGGTCGTCAGCAGCCCTTGCCAGGTTAACGCCAAGCTCCTTTGATGAGCTTTGCTCGCTGGGTCTAGCAATCTGGCAGAGGGCAGTTTCGATGAGCAGAAGGAGACAATCGACGGAGCTATGAAGGCGAAGCTATGAAGACGATGGAAATTCCGGTGATAGACACCACAGTTAAGACAAATTCCTCCATCGCTGAGAACTTCTCACTTACTGGCGGCGGGCTGCTGCATTGGCTGCTTGTTCGTCTCGGCTTTGCCGGAGATGAACGGTCCCTCGTGGCGCGCCGAGCTTTGCTTGCTGTCCTGATTACCTGGCTGCCCCTCCTTGTGTTTTCTTCAATGGACCTATGGGCGTTCGGACATCAAGTCAAGATCCAGTTCTTTCGGGATTTTGCAGTGAACGTGCGCTTCTTGATCGCTCTTCCCATTCTGATATTCGCCGAAGGTGGAATTGACAAGCGATGGCGACTCATTGTTCTGGAGTTTCTCAGGTCCAATCTAGTAGCTGACGCAGATGTGCCCGTCTTCGAAGCCTTGCTGAAAAAGAGCGAGCATCTTCGGGATCGGATTCTGCCTGAGTTCCTGGCATTCGTTGTCGCCTTTCTGCCATCGCTGTTTGTCAAGACCGAACTCTTGATGAGTGACAGTTCCAACTGGCATGCCACCGGAAGCGGCGCCGGCCAACTGACTTTTGCGGGTTGGTGGTTCAACTTTGTAAGCGCTCCGATTTTCCGCTTTCTTTTGTTGCGATGGATCTGGAGATTGTGTCTCGCAACTCTTCTGCTTCGGAGTATCGCGAAAATGAAGTTGTATCTGGTCGCCACGCATACTGACAAAGCTGCTGGTCTTGGCTTTTTGTCCCAGGGCGCAAAGGCGTTCAGCCCGATCGTTTTCGCCTGCGGCACCGTGATCGCAGCTCAAGTTGCCAACTCTATCGCTTATCAGGGAGCGACTCTCTCGTCTATGAAGTTCCCGATGCTTGCCTATGGTGTTCTGGCGATCACTATTCTTGTCGCGCCCCTTCTTGTTGTCACGCCTCTTTTGGTCAAGGTTAAAAAGGAAGCGTTGCTTGAATACGGCGCTCTCGTGACAATCCACAATCAGCAGTTTGATCAAAAGTGGATCCAGAAGGGGCAATCTCATGACGAAGTCATTCTGGGTCACCCGGACCCATCGTCTTTGATCGATCTCGGAAGCAGTTTCTCCGTCATCAGAAAAATGGGGATCATACCAATCGACCAGCACACCCTCGTTTCCCTGGCAAGAGTTGCGGCATTGCCCATGGTTCCAATTGTTGTCTTCAGTACCCCTGTAGAAGACCTGATCACCTTGGTTATAAGGATGCTCGGTTGAGCATGGAAGGGAATGATCTGGACAGATTGGCATCAAGGGAGTGCTTAAGGCACGGTCAATGGCGAGACGCGCCCGGCAAACGCAGGGAGCTCGCATTCCCGAAGTCGTCTTGGCCTTCCCTAAAGGGCAGTAGACGGTGCTATCTCGCCATCTTATATTCCTCACGGAAACCCGAAGAGCATGTTAGCTGCCACGCAACGGATCTCTCCGCTTAATGAGCCGGAGGTCCATGACGAAGCAAGAGATCGAATGGGCCTTCACTCGAACGTCAACGGCCCCGAACCACTTTACCCTAAGCAGTTTATGAACGGAGAAAACGCTCTATGACAAAGCAAAAGATCCCGTGGTTAGTCTCGCTGTGGTGCCTGGCGTCGGCTAGTTTGATGTACGCTCAACCGACACAGTCCAAGGTGCCTCGCTCGCGACCCAACATCGTGGTCATTATGGCCGATGACATCGGGTGGTCCAACATCGGCGTCTACAACATGGGAATGATGGCCGGCAGGACACCCAACCTTGACAAGATGGCCCACGAGGGGATGATGTTCACCGACTATTACGCCGAGGCAAGTTGCACGGCGGGTCGCGCGGCGTTCCTGACCGGGCAGCTTCCCATTCGTACGGGGATGACAACTGTTGGCCAGGCAGGCGCGACCATCGGCCTTCCGGCCGAGGCCGTCACGATGGCCACTGCGCTCAAGGCGCAAGGCTACGCCACCGGGCAATTCGGCAAGAATCACCTCGGTGATAGAAACGAATTCCTCCCCACCGTTCACGGCTTCGACGAGTTCTTCGGTTATCTGTACCACTTGGATGCCATGGAAGACCCATTTCATCCCGCCTATCCGCAGGAATTGTTGAACACGGTAGGTCCGCGAAATATCGTTCGCTCCTGGGCAACGGACACAGACGATGCGACGGTGGACCCACGCTGGGGAAAAATCGGCAAGCAGAAGATCCAGGACGAAGGCCCAATGCCGCCACACCCCATGCCCGGTATCAAATACAACATGGAGACGGTCGACGAGGCATTTGTCGCCGACTCCATTGCGTTCATGAACAAGGCCAAAGCCTCCGATAAGCCGTTCTTCCTGTGGCTCAATCCCACACGCATGCACGTCGTCACGCATCTCTCTCCGAAATACGAAGCGATGCGCAATTCGAAGAACGGCTGGACCGAAGAGGAAGCCGGCATGGCCGAGTTGGACGACGAGGTCGGCGCGGTGATGCAGTATCTCAAGGACAATGGTCTGGACGACAACACCATCGTCATGTTCACCACAGACAATGGCACTGAGCAGTTCACCTGGCCTGACGGTGGACAAACGCCGTTTGCCATGGCCAAGGGGTCGATTATGGAAGGCGGCTACCGCGTACCCGCGATACTCCGCTGGCCGGGCCACGTCCCGGCGAACTCCATACAGAACGGCATCTTCTCGGGGTTGGACTGGCTACCCACCTTTCTTGATGCGGCCGGCAACCCGCAGATCAACGACCAGCTGCTCAAGGGCGTGAAAATCGGCGATCGTACCTATAAGAATCACCTGGATGGTTACGACCAGATGGATGCGATCACGGGTAAGGGGCCCTCGGCTCGTCACGAAATCTACTATTTCGGGGAAAGCACCCTCGGTGCGGTTCGTATCGACGACTTCAAGTACACCTTCATTGAGCAGCCACGAGGCTGGCCGGGTGAAAAGGTGCACGTGGACATGCCCATTTTGACCAACCTGCGCCTCGATCCGTACGAGCGAACGGGCTGGGCGGGAGATATGGCGGCGAAGGGTTCGATGCAGTACTGGGACTGGTTCAGGTACGAATTCTGGCGCTTCGTGTTTGTCCAGCAACAGGTAGCAAAGCTGGCACAAACCGCCATCGACTACCCGCCAATGCAAAAGGGCGCAAGCTTCAACCTCGATGCGCTGAAAGCAGAGCTGGCGAAGAAGGCCGCTGCGGCAGCGGACACCTCCCAGTAAAGGTTGCTTCTGTGTTGGGGCGGCTTGCAGGCGGGCCGCCCCAAGCTAACCTGCTAACTATCGAATCGGGCACATACCAGTAGCTCTGATCAGCCCTCAGCCTTTCGAACCACGTAACCCGAACACCTTAATGAACGGAGACAAGGTTCTATGACAAAGCAGAAAGTTCCATGGTTAGTCTCGCTGTGGTGCCTGGCGTCGGCTAGCTTGATGTTCGCCCAACAGACACCATCCAAGGTACCCCAGTCGCGTCCCAACATCGTTGTCATCATGGGCGATGACGTGGGAATTTGGAACATCGGCGCCTATCACCGCGGAATGATGGCGGGACGCACGCCACATCTCGACAAGATGGCTAGTGAAGGCCTCTTGTTCACCGACTACTACGCCGAGGCGAGTTGCACGGCAGGCCGGGCGCAATTCATTACCGGTGAGCTTCCGATCCGTACCGGGATGACCACAGTTGGTCAGGCCGGCGCCAAACTCGGCATCCCCGCAAAGGCAGTAACGCTCGCGACCGTACTCAAGTCCATGGGCTACGCCACTGGGCAGTTCGGCAAGAACCACCTGGGCGACCTCAATGAATTTCTACCCACTGTTCATGGCTTTGACGAATTCTTCGGCTATCTGTATCACTTGGATGCGATGGAAGACCCTTGCCATGTCAACTATCCTCCTGCCTTGAAAAGCACGGTAGGCCCGCGCAACATGGTCCACAGTTGGGCAACTGATACGGACGACCCAACCGTCGATCCGCGTTGGGGAAAGGTCGGCAAGCAAAAGATCGAGGATGCTGGGGAAATGTGTCCGAAACGCATGGAGACGGTGGACGAAGAGATCCGGGACTCGGCCTTCAAGTGGCTCGACAAGGCCAAGGCCGACAACAAGCCCTTCTTCCTGTGGCTGAATCCCACACGCATGCACGCGATTACCCACTTGTCGCCCAAGTACGAGGCGATGCGCACGCCCGAGAATAACTGGACCATCGAAGAGGCCGGAATGGCCCAGCTCGATGACATCGTAGGCGCAACCATGCAGAAACTCACGGACATGGGTGTTGACGACAACACCATCATCGTCTTCACTACTGACAATGGCACCGAGAACTTCACGTGGCCGGATGGAGGACAGACTCCGTTTGCCGGCGGCAAGGGCACGGCATTAGAAGGCGGTTTCCGCGTCCCTGCCATCGTTCGCTGGCCAGGCAAAATACCTGCCGGAAAAGTTGAAAACGGAATCTTCTCCGGGCTCGACTGGTTCCCGACATTTGTCGCTGCGGCCGGCAATCCCAATATCGCCGCCGAATTGCAGAAGGGCAAGCAGATCGGCGACACCAGCTATAAGGTGTATCTCGACGGGTACAACCAACTGGACATGCTCACCGGTAAAGGCCCATCAGCCCGGCACGAGGTCTACTACTTCACCGAGAGCACGCTTTCTGCGGTGCGCATAGACGACTTCAAGTATCGCTTCACCGATCAGCCGAATGGCTGGTTCGGTGCAACGTCCAAAGTGGACTGGCCGATTCTGGTCAACCTGCGCCTCGATCCCTTCGAGCGCACCGGAGCCCCAAACGGGCAAGGCGGATCGTTTTTCTACTTCCACGATTGGTTCGCGTACCAGTTCTGGCGCTTCGTCTTCGTTCAGCAACAGGTAGGAAAGCTGGCACAAACCGCGCTCGAGTTCCCGCCAATGCAGGAGGGTGCGAGCTTCAATTTGCAGGCACTGAAAGCGGAGCTCGACAAGAAGGCAGCCGCACAGAATGCACAGTAATTGACACTCCAGCATGCCGCTCCGCTCAGTCGCGGATGGTCAAACTGGAAAAGAAGGGCAGCTCCGAATCGAATTGCCGTGCGGAGTTGCTCTTCACCACTACGTCAATGTGGAAATAGTTGGAGAACGGGCTCGACAGATTTCGGGAGTCGATGCACTTGATTCGAAACACGCGCCGTGGTTGTGCGTCCAAGCGGTTCGCGACAGCTCTCTATTGAGAGGAGCCAATGATGACATGGGACACCAAGGTATCGAGAATTGAAAGGCGCAAAGCGGGCAAAGCGCTGCGCGAGAAATGCCCACGCACCTCGCAAGGCGAGTGGAAGCCTCGCTCCAGTTCGCAAGACATCATTCAGCTTCTCGAAGAATCAGATGTCGACCGAATTACTGGACTCATCCCTCTCAAGTATCAGAGGATGTCCGTCTCGCCATTCACATTCTTCCGTGGTTCAGCTATTATCCAGGCGCGCGATCTTGCGACCGGCAACGCGTCGGGGATTACCGTACAGGCGTGTGGCGATTGCCATTTGGCGAATTTCGGCGCCTACGCGTCGCCAGAACGAAGAATCGTCTTCGATATTAATGATTTTGACGAGACGTACCCCGGTCCGTGGGAATGGGACATCAAGCGGCTGGGAGCCAGCCTTGTGCTTGCGTCCAGGCACTGCGGCTTTTCATCGCAGCACGGGGATGAGGCGGTGCACGCGGCTGCCGTGGCATATCGGAAACGAATGGCTGCGTCTGCGGAGATGGACGCACTCGACCGCTGGTACGCGCAGTTGACCATCGAAGAACTTCAAGAGTACTTCCGAAACGATCCGGATATGTCGGCACGCTTATCGAACAAGTGCAAGCAGGCCAGATTAGCAACATCTGAAAGGGCAGTTCCGAAATTGACGATGGTAAAAGACGGTGAGCCAAGGATCAATGACAATCCTCCCACCATCTATCATCTCGAGAGTTTTACCCGCGATTTCGAAACGCAACGAGACATTTTTGTTGCGCGATACGAGCAAACACTGAGCGCGGACCACCGCTTCCTGTACCAGAAATACCGTTATCAGGACGCCGTAGTGAAAGTCGTGGGAGTGGGCAGCGTAGGGACCCGCTGTTACATGTCCCTGCTTCTGTTCGACAACGAGGACCCGCTCTTCCTGCAATTCAAGGAAGCCCGACGTTCAGTGCTGGAACCGCCGCGCGGCAAGAGACGCTACGAGCACCAGGGGCGTCGTGTGGTGGAAGGCCAACGACTGATGCAGGCAGCGAGCGATATCTTTCTCGGCTGGAGCAATACCAACAGCCACGATTACTATGTTCGCCAGTACCGGGATATGAAGGTTTCCGCAGAGATCGACACCTTCAAGGCCAGCACGCTCGTTGGTTACGCCACGATGTGCGGCTGGACGCTGGCGCGTGCCCATGCAAAGACCGGCGATGCAACCAGGATTGCCGGTTACCTGGGATCGACCGAGCAGTTCGATGACGCCCTGGAGCAATACTCTAAAGCTTACGCAGATCAAGCAGAGCGGGACTTCAAGACCTTCAAGGCGGCCATTCGCTCGGGGCGCCTGTCGGCAAAGCCGGCGAAGACCAACGACCTGAAATTCGCGGTTTAGTGAAGCACGAAACAGTAGACGGTGCATGGATGAATGGGACGCTAGTTCAAAATATCGAGCGATGCAGGGCTGTGGTAGCCGTTACACCGACACGACTCACAATCGAGTCGTTTGCCTGCGAACTCTACAAGGAGCAAGCGTGGGAATCGAGGGTCGTGACATGGATATAAGAGACGATGAACGGGCACTAACAGCATCAGCATCTCCCGCTCCTGGAGAATCGCGCTCTGAAATGCTTTCCGATATGACGAAGGACTTTTCGCTCGTTTCCGGTGGGCCGTTTTACCAGTTCCTTGTGCGCATTGGGCTGGTGAAAGAGC
>Ga0335080_10003224_pt1 | contig 16462 bp, 14 predicted proteins | sample Lox_Sample_34_FD_206720 | JGI IMG/M metagenome (GOLD analysis project Ga0335080, IMG submission 206720) | Soil microbial communities from Loxahatchee National Wildlife Refuge, Florida, United States - Lox_Sample_3.4 | ecosystem: Environmental > Terrestrial > Soil > Wetlands | place: USA...
TTTCCGTTTTGGGTTGGATGATCTTTGTACATCTCGTGTCTCCGTTAAGCCTAGGGGAGTTGTCGGCCGTTACCTTATTGTCTTTGTTGATAGGAAACTTCGCTGTGTGGCTCGGACTGCGTGTGAGAAGGTCCATTAGACGTCGCCACGAATCCAAAGCGAGCAGCGCAGATAAGGTGAACTCGAACACTCTTTGAGTGTCGTGAGCAAAAAATGGGAAAACTCAAGAACGCTAAAACTTCGGGCTGCGGCAGCTTCCATGGAAAATACAGGCGAGAGCGCCTGGGCGACTCTGATTAGCTGGGATGGCGAATGCGCTCGGCAAGGTTGCGAGCGCGCTGGCGGCCGATTTCGACGAAGCGAGAATCGTTGGCGATCTGATCGAGCGTGGGCAGTGCGCGCTGCGGTTCCGGCAGCAGCTTGTGATTGAGATCGGTTTCAAATTGCAATAGAGCGTCGTTGATGCCGAGGCGATCGTATTTCATGCGGCGCTCGAGCAGCATGACCAGTTCTTCCTGGCGCGCCAATCCTTCAAAAATTTGCATGAGCTGCGTGGCGGCGGAATTCAGCGTGTAGTTGAATTTAACTTCGTGGACTTCGCTGCCTTGTGCCCAACGAAACGTTTTTTCCCCGAGATTGGCGATGCGGCGGTGAACGTCAAGATCCTGGCCCTGAAAATTCTTGAGCTGCGCGGCCAAGTCGAACATTTTGGCGCGCAGGGTGGCGCTGACATCAAAGGGCGAAGCGCCGGGATCTTCATCGAGCTGGCGGATTTCGAAAGTGGAGGCATCGGTGTCGTCATGAACGATGATTTCAATGAATTCCGGGGAGCTGGACCTAAAGATGCGGCGATAGCTGAGCTTCGCATGGGCGGCGGGAGCGGTTAGGGATGACCGAAAAACGGGCGAAACGGATCCTGCGATGAGGTGCGCAGGAGCGCTGAACGTGAAGGCTAGCAGGATGATGCCGAGGGCGAGTCGTTTCATGCTGTGGTTACGATGCGCGAGGAGTTGCCGGGAGTTGTGCTGCGCGCGAGGCGCCCGCGCGGACAGCGAATGAGCGCATTCTGACTTTTGGCGTTTCAGTAGAGCGCGGGAGGCCGAAACGCTGGCGCATCTGCTCGGCTTGCAGATGGCACAGGGCGATGGCGAGAGCATCGGCGGCGTCGGACGGTTCGGGGAGTTCGCTCATTTGCAAAAGAGCGCGAACCATAATTTGCATCTGGCGCTTGTCGGCGTGGCCGTAACCGGCGACACAGGCTTTGACTTCGCGTGGCGAATAGCTGTGAACGGCAATGCCGCGTTGGGCAGCAGCGAGGAGAACGACACCGCGAACTTCGGCGAGGCGAAGAGCCGTGCGTATGTTCAGGGCGGTGAAGACGGATTCGACGGCAAGGGCGTCGGGGGTGAACTCGTCGAGCAGATGGCAGAGTAGCGTGTGGATGTCCTGGAGAACGGCGCCGGCAAATTCCTTCTGGCGTCTGGGTGGAACTTTTAGCGCGCCGTAGTGGAGCATGCGGCAGCGGTGGCCGTCGGTTTCGACAACGCCATAGCCGGTAGGGCCAGCTGCAGCGGGGTCCACGCCGAGAACGCGGAAGTGCGTGTTTTTTGCGGTGGGGGCAAGCGGCGCGGCCGGGGATTTCATCGCGGTAATTTTACGGTGTTCGCGGTGCGGTATGGAAGGGATTTTGTGCGGCGGGAAAGTGCGTGGTCGTGTGCAGAGCGGAGGAAACGGCCGGGGGGCTGTTTTAACGCAGAGCGCGCACAGAACACGGAGACGAAAGAATTAAGCAGGGACGCTGCGCCGTTAACTTCGTGGGCGCTGGAGAAGGAGGGACATGATGAATCATGTCCCTACAAGATCGAGTTGGACGAGGATTCTGGGGGTTGCCGACGACTGTTGGCTGGCCCAGAGGCGGTGGTGCGAAAAAAACAGCTAGTTGGCGCCGACGGCGGCCTGGATTTCGGACTCGTCGATGTCGAAGTTAGCGTAGACGTGCTGCACATCGTCGTGTTCTTCGAGAGCTTCGACGAGGCGAACCATTTGAGTGGCTTGCTGGCCAGTGAGCTTGATGTAGTTCTGCGGGACCATGGCGACTTCGGCAGAGGCGGGAGTAATGCCTGCCTTGCTCAAGGCTTCCTTCACTTTTTCGAGAGCTTCGGGCGGAGTGACGACGTACCAAGAAGAGCCGTCGTCTTTGAGGTCCTCAGCGCCAGCTTCGAGCACGATGTCCATGAGCTTGTCTTCGCTGGCCGCTTCTTTGGGGATAGTGATTTCGCCCTTGCGATTGAACATCCAGCCAACGGCGCCGGCTTCGGCGAGGTTGCCGCCGTTTTTGCTCATGAGGTGGCGAAATTCGCCGACGACGCGATTGCGATTCGTCGTAACGGCCTGAATCAGCATGCCGACGCCGCCCGGGCCGTAGCCTTCGAAGGTCACTTCTTCGTACTGCTCGCCTTCGAGCTGGCCGGTGCCGCGCAGAACGGCGCGCTCAATGTTGTCGTTGGGCATGTTTTCGTTCTTGGCGGCGAGAATGGCGGTGCGCAAGCGCGGATTGGAGTTGGGGTCGCCGCCGCCGATACGAGCCGCGATAGTGATTTCACGAATGATGCGGGTGAAGACGCGGCCGCGTTTGGCGTCGGTGGCCGCCTTCTTATGCTTAATGGTGGCCCATTTTGAGTGCCCAGACATGACGGATCCTCTTTTTGCGTGCTCCCGCGCGGCGGGAACCGCGTTGCATGAATTTCGTGCAGCCTCCCGCCAAGCCTGGCGGTGCGGCAAACAGCCCTGCGGAGCAGGGTCTCATTGTGCGGAGATTCTAGGGTAAACCGCAAACCCCTGCGGAACATAGCCATTTTAGCACAGCCGTAGCACTCCAGAAACCGGGTTATACTCGCGCACGGGGCACATCTTTGCGGTCCGTCCATTGTCTAGTAGGAAGAACAGTCGGTGAGGCGAAGTGCAGGCGAAGCCATGTCTGAACGCAGATATCGCGTGTTGGGGATTGCCACGCATCCCGTGCAGTACATGGCGCCGATGTTCCGGCGCATGGCCGTGCATCCGGGATTCGATCTGCAGGTGGCGTATTGCAGCCTGCGAGGAGCCGAGGAAGGGCACGATCCGGAATTCGGCGCGAACGTGAAGTGGGATGTTCCGGTGCTCGATGGGTATTCGTGGACGCACGTACCGAATCGCGGAGACGGCTCGGAGTCGTTCTGGGGCTGGCGGAATCCAGGGATTGCCAAGTTGATTCACGAAGGCCGGTATGACGCCGTGCTGTGCTTCGTGGGCTATGTGCGGGCGACGTTCTGGATCGCGTGGCGCGCGGCGAGAGCGTCGAATACGGCTTTTCTGTTTGGGACAGACGCGGTGTCGCTGGCAGCCCGCGACGGCCGGGGCTGGAAAAGGACCCTGAAGAAGATGATCTGGCCACGGCTGTTTCGGTTGGCGGACCAGGTGATTGTACCGTCTTCAGGCTCGCGGGATCTGATGCTGTCGCTGGGTTTGCCCGCGGAACGAATTACGCTGACTCCGTACAGCGTGGACAATGATTGGTGGATGGCGCAGGCGCAGAAGGTGGACCGAGAAGCAGTGCGAACGAGCTGGGGAGCTGCGCCGGACGACGCGGTGGTTTTGTTCTGCGCCAAGCTCCAGCCTTGGAAGCGACCGGCGGACTTGGTCGAGGCGTTCGCACGCGCCAAGGTCTCCAATGCTCTACTGGTGATTGCGGGCGAGGGACCGCTGCGCGAAGAGCTGAAGAGACTCGCGGACTCATCGGGTATTGCGGAACGCGTGCGTTTTCTGGGATTCGTGAATCAGTCACAGCTTCCGGCGATCTATGCAGCTGCAGACTTAATGGTGCTTCCGTCGGAGTACGAGCCATTTGCGGTGGTGGTAAATGAAGCAATGTGCTGCGGCTGTCCCGTAGTTGCGAGCGATCAAGTTGGGGCGGCGCGGGATTTGGTGGCTCCCGTGCGAAAAGATTTTGTGTACCCAGCGGGGAACGTTTTGGCATTGGCGGAGCTAGTCAAGAAGGCTCTGTCTGATCGACAGGGATTGGCGGCGTTGCGGCCGGAGAGCGTGGCGCACATGCAGACGTGGTCGCCAGAGAGAAATATCGAGGCAACGCACAAAGCCATTGAGAATGCCGTGGCACGGAAGCGCACACGCGAATCAGAGAGTGTATCCGCAAACGCGTCCGGCGCGCAGACGGTGCAGCACAGCTCGCAAAAAATTCGCGAATGAAACTGCTGCTCTATTCGCACTTCTTTGCACCGAGCGTGGGCGGAGTGGAGACGCTAGTTTTGTCTTTGGCGCGGGGACTGGCGGGGCTGCGCGACGTCCAGGGGAAGGCGCTATTCGGAGTTACGCTCGTGACACAGACTGGAGCAGAAGGCTTCAGTGATGAGGCATTGCCGTTCCGCGTGGTTCGCCAGCCGGGCATTTTGCAGTTGTGGCAGCTGATTGGCTCGAACGACGTGTTGCATGTGGCAGGGCCAGCGTTGTCACCCATTGTGCTTGGCCTGCTAAGGAATAAGCCAGCCATAGTAGAACACCACGGATTTCAAACCATCTGCCCCAACGGACAATTGTTAATCGAACCAGGCGGAATTCCGTGCCCGGGACATTTCATGGCCGGGCGACACAGGGAATGCTGGCGCTGCAACGCCATGCAGGGTTCGGCGTCGTCGTTGAAATTTTGGTTGCTCACATTTGTGCGGCGGTTCTTGTGCCGTCGTGTGGCGGCCAACATTACGCCGACAGCCTGGCTGGGGGAACTCGTGCAGCTTCCGAGAACAACGGCGATTGCGCACGGATTGGAAATGAGTTCGGCACGAACGGCAGGGCGCACGCAGACAACGCGGGTGCCAGTCATTGCGTTTCAGGGCCGACTCGTGACCACCAAAGGCGTGAAGGTTTTGTTCGAGGCAGCCCGGATCTTGAGCGAACGAGAGCGAGCGTTCGAATTGGTGGTCATCGGAGACGGCCCGGAACGCGCGGAATTGGAGCGAATCGCACGGGAATCCGCGTTAGCGGGGCGCGTGCGGTTTACGGGCCGATTGGGTGGCCCTGAACTTGACGCGGCCTTGGCAAAAGCTGAGGTTGTGGTGGTTCCGTCGCTGGGAGGGGAAGTATTTGGGTTGGTCGTGGCGGAAAACATGGCGCGGGGATTGCCGGTGATTGCTTCGGACCTGGGCGCGTTTGTCGAAGTGGTAGGCGATGCCGGGCTGACGTTTCGCACCGGAGACACGCAGGAATTGGCGCTAGCGTTGGCAAAAATCCTGGACGATCCGGAGCTAGCAGCGGCATTGGCAAGACGCGGGCAGGAACGTGCGGCGAGGTTTTGTGACTTTGCGCGCATGCTGGAAGCGCACGCGCAGATCTATGAACAGGCGCGGAGTTGACCTGTCCGGAGAGGCAGGTACGTCCTCGGCACACGCAACGCCAGGCGCGGATCACAGCGTGATGCGGGGCCTACACTAAGCGCAGGAGACGGAGACTCATGAAACGCGCGAACTTTTGGTGTGCCCTGCCTGCTCTAGTGATGGCCGCATTGTTCTTAAGCGCCGCCGCGGGACTTCGAGCAGAGCCGCAGTCGAAGGGAACCGCGGTGTTGAGCGGAGTGGTGCTGGGCCCGAATGATAAGCCGGTGGCGCATGCTAGCGTGTCTTATCAATATTCCGACGGAAGCGCGCCGCACGCGGTGTTCACCGACGCGCATGGGCACTTTGCCATCACGCAGCTCAAAGCGAACAGCTATGACATTCGGGCATCGTCCAAAGGCGTATTTTCGGAGTGGCAGAAAAACATTCCACTGAAAAAAGGACAGTCGAAGTCCCTAGAATTGCGGCTGATTTACGCGCGAGAAATGCCTAAGTCGGCTTCAAGCAGCAAACCGAAGCAATAACCTCGAAGCAAGAACCGAAGTGGAGATTCTTTAGGCGGTGGGCGCGGTACTCGTTATTTGTCCGCGGTTTTATTAAAGAGCTGCGCGAGGTCGCGCAGGTCGTCCCCGTTAACGTCCGATACAGCGCAGAACTCCATCCCTTTGTGGCGCCAATGAACCCATTGGAAGCCCTGTTTGGAGCCAGGACCGTGAATTGGTGTATCGGCATCCTTGGTGGGCCAAACGAAAACGTTCACCAGATGTTTGCGCCGGCCGTAGACGAGTGCCGCGACGTTGCGGCCGCCGAGAACGTCGAGACGCCCACCGACAAGAGGAAAACCATCTTGCGTGTAGTCTGTGACGGGAGGAATAAAGTCGAGCCTACCGTCGAACCAGGGCTTGACGGTGTGTTGGTCCGTGGAAGTTACATCGGTGAGATGGCCCGCTTGCAGGGAGCGGATATGCGCATCGATGACTTCGGCGGACGTAACCGCAGAAGGCGGCGCGCCGCCATTCATGACATTCAAGCGCGGTACGGCGTACCAAGCGACGCTAGTGACTAAGATCAGTGCGGCGGCGACGGCGAGCCAACGCCAAAGCGGTACCGGCGCAATGCGCGGTTGCTTTGCTTCTTCGACCGGCCGGAGTTCCAGGCGAATTTTTTGCCGGAGCTTCGCCGGGGCAGCTTCGTACAGCTCCGCGCGCCGCAGGCTGGAGCGGAGCGACTCTGCAGCGGCTAGGGCCGCAGTGCAACTTGCGCAGCCTTCCAGGTGGTGCTCGAATTCGGCGGCACGAGCGGCATCCAGCTCGTTGTCGAGGTAACCATGCAGCAGGCTAGCGGAAAGCTCACAGGCCATGGCGGGCCTCCTGCTGCTTCGGCTGCGTCAAAGTGCGCTGCAAGCGCTGCCGCGCGCGAGCGAGCGACGACATCACGGTGCCGATGGGGATGCTGGTGATGGTAGCGATTTCCTTATACGAGCAGCCTTCCAGTTCGCGCAGGACGAGAACCTCGCGGAAACGGACGGGTAGTTCCTCCAAGGCTTTGGCGAGGCGCTCGCGATTATCCCCGGCAATCGCCAGGGATTCCGGCGTCGCGGAGGACTGCTGATGCAGGTCTTCGTCGAACTCGGTCATCTGATCCACTTGGCGGTTCTTTTCGAGCCACGTGTAACAGGTGTTGCGAACGATCTGCAAAAGCCAGGCGCGGGCGTCACCACCATGAAAGCCGCGGAAAAAGCGAAACGCTCGCAACACCGCTTCCTGCGCCACGTCTTCCGCATCTGCCCTGCTACGAAGCAGCCAGCGCGAGAGATTAAACGCCGCGTCCAGATGTGGCAACACGAGCTGCTCGAAGCGAGCGCGCTCCTGCAAATCCAACACGTCCTCGCCCTTCCCCTGTCCCGTGTTCATAAACAAGGACCACCCGTGTAAAGATTTTATTCCCAAACGAAGTTTTCATGTATCGAAATCAGTTAACGCATAAAGTTTTCCGTGCTTTACAGCAAGAGCCCAGAATGGCGCGGTGCTGGGAATAGAAAATTCCGCGGTACAGTCTTTACAGGTGAAACACGTCCCGTAGCGGCGCGGGAACCCTGGACTCTCTCTAACCCCGCGCCGCACCTTTCTGGTAATCGCGAATGAGCCCGCCTTCAGGAGAGAAATTGACTCGCGGCGGCTCGACAAAAGCCGGATCAACTCCACGCACTATCTTAAGAGGGCTGTCGGCGTTTGCGGGTTACGTGGAGTGAGGGAAGAAATGGATTCGTGCTTGCGAACGCACTCGGGCGGACGTACGGATAGCCTTCTCACAAGTCGCCCGCGCTAGTACTTTTGGACCTCTCGACCTTGCGATCATTTGAGCTAAATATCGCTAATACAATAAGATGTAGAACGCAGCGCAGGACGGTGGCTCGACGGTACCACGACCTCGGTACCGCCTGCGCTGGCGCTAGCGGCCCATTGAGGTGCGCGACACGGTTCTCTAAGCTCCAAAGAACGGGTTGGGGGCCGCGCGGGGACAGCGGCTCCGCGAGGAGCCGTGTGCGAGCTACCCAACCCGCCTTCTGATCCAGTCTATCGAGTTCCTTCCAACTAGCGGCGCTTTCAGTGTGGCGCTGGCGGCCTACACCTAAGACACAGTGCGCTTCAAGGAGCGCTACGATTTTCGCCGTGACGGCGGTCTTCGTGCAGCATTCGGTCTCGATCGATGGAGCAAATTTCTGAAGACTTGCGCCATCATAGTTTTCGAGGATACGGGCAATTCTGCACGCAGGGTTGAGGCGACAGATGGAGGGACCTTCGGACAGATGGCTGGCCGCCGGTGGACGAGTCAGTAGGCGAACCGGAGCGGCGCTGCTGATGATTCTGCTGTTTGGGAACTGGTTGGCCACCCGGATTTCTGCTGCTTCGCCGGATCCCCCGTTGCCCAAATTGCAGGCCGACACATTGGCGGCTTTCGAACGCTACGTTCGCTTGACCGAGGAACGCAACCAAGCCGAGCTGAACAGCGGCAAGCAACTCTTCTGGATCGACGCGCTCGAAGAGGGCCAACGGGAAAACGCGTATGCGGCCCTGAAGAATGGGGAAGTGCAGATACGCCGGCTCACTACCGTGGATAACGGAAAGGCGATCAACTGCCCGGGCGGGATGATTCATCATTGGGTGGGCGTCGTTTTTGTCCCTGGCGCGAGGCTGGATGGCGTTTTAGCGTTGCTTGAAGACTACGATCACCAGGCGACGTATTACGCGCCGGATGTGGAGCGCTCGAGGATTGAGTGGCGGGATGGCGAACACTTCCACGTGTTTTTGCGTTTTCGCCGGCACAAAGTGATCACCGTGGTCCTGAACACCGAGCACGACATTCGTTACTACCGCGACGGTCCCACGCGCGCGCATAGCCGCAGCTCCGCGACGCGCATTGCCGAAGTGGAAAATCCCGGCAAGTCGGATGAACGGGAAAAACCGCCGGGCGATGATGGTGGTTTTTTGTGGGGCATGGAAACGTGGTGGCGCATGGAAGAGCGCGACGGCGGCGTGTACGTACAGAGTGAAGTGGCATCGTTGACGCGAGATATTCCCAGCGGGCTAGGCTGGATGATTGGGCCGTTCGTGAACAGCATTCCGAAGGAGACGCTGGCGTTCACGCTGGAAGCTACGCGCAAAGCAGTGGAGGCGAAACGCGGAGTCCGTGCGGGCTCTTAGGACTTCAGCTCGGCTTCACTCTGAGCGAGCCTCGCAAAGGAGGAGCGGCTAGCATTTCCTGCATCGTCCTATAAGTCTCGTCTGAGTCTACGCGCAGGCACAGCAAAGCGGTGTCCTGAATGTGCTTTACCGGCAGACGCTCGCTAAGCTTGTTCCAAAACAACGTCGGCCCCTCCGCGGTTCCATAGTCGTGGCGGAAAATAACGCCGCCTGGCTTGATCACGGTGAAGGCCTGCGCCGTTTCCGCGGCGAGTCCCTCAGGCTGATCACACGCGTCGCAGAAAACCAGATCCGCTGAAGAGCGATAAGGGGTCGAGTCCCAAGTTTCGACGCCAGAAAAGACTTGTTTGATCTTGCTTTTCACGGGCTGGTCCCAGTAGAAGAAGCCCACTTCGTTTTGGCCAGGAATGGGCGGGAAATCGAGCGTGATCAGGCTGCCGTCTCGCGGCAGATGCAGCGCAATGTTCAAGCTGGTTCGGCCCTCCGCGGTGCCAAACTCAACGACACATTGCGGTTGGAAGTGTCGTATTACGTGCGCGAGGATCATCAATTCGTGCGGCATGACTCCGAGATTGCGTGGAAAAGCATGGAGAAGATCCGGAGATCTCGTGAAGTCAATTTCCGGAAAAAGCTTCGAAGCCGAAACGCTGGGAATCTTGAGCGAGGATCTCCAGGAGGCGTGGTTCCACGACCATGGCAGTCCATATCCCGAATAGAGGCGATACGTATAGCGGTCGTATTCCAACGCGGGCTCCGCTCCTTTGGTGAGCAAAATGCGAAGCGTGTTCAGGTTGACGGAGCTGATCGCGCGAAGCAGGCGTTGGAATCTATTCATGGACCGTTCGCCCTTTCGCATTCCGGTCGTGCGAGAAGAAATACCAAAGCAAATTTGCCAGCCCCTCAGCCATACCACTCCGGTTTCTTATTTTGCTCGTCATTTTACGCCCTTCTCTCTCGGGCCATGAGCAGAAAATCCCACATTTCGTTGGCGTTGCGTTCCCAGGAATGGGCTTCGGCGGTCTCGACGGCAGCTTTTCCAAGCCGGCATCTCAGTTCAGTGTCCAGACAAAGGCGACGAAGAAGTGCTGCGAGTGCGATTGCATCTTCAGGATCGGGCAGAATGAAACCGTTGTGACCGTCGCGAATAATCTCGCTGACTCCAGCCCGCGCGCTCGCTACAGCGGGCAAGCCACAAGCCATCGCCTCGAGCACAGGCATTCCGAAGGCGTCCTCGAGGGAAGGTCCCACATAGGCATCTGCAGCTGCGTAAAATTGCATAACGTCATTCGAAGGCGCAAGGAATCGTATTTTCGAAGCGATTCCCGATTTTTCAGCCATATTGACGTATTCGGTGCGGTCGTCGGGGCCAACCACAAGCAGAGCGAGCGGCAGTTCGATGCACTCGCACAGAGCTTTCAGAAGGGTAGGGAGGCCCTTGTTCGTCCAATCGTTGCCGATCAACAGAAGACAAAAATCCGTGGGGCGCAACTGAAATGCGTCGCGTTGGAAGTCTCGGCGCTCTAAGCGTTTTGTAGGGCTGAAAGTTGCCCTGTCCACACCATGGTGAATCACTCGAACGTCGCGACGTCCGTAGAATGTCGCAAGCGAATCTGCCGTGTGTTGGGATACAGTCGCAAGTGCCGTCGAACTGCGAGTGTAAACCACGCGTTCGAGGAGACAGAGGAGGCGGTAATACAAATGGCGATGAATCAGAACGGGCCAGCGGGAGAGGCCCGTTCCCCGAAACCGCATCTGCGGCCTCACCTGCCGATAGAACTCGCGGAAGACGACATGCACGGAAATCGCGTCAGCGGCGAGACTGTTTATTCCGGGAGAGAAGAGGAGATCGTATTTGATCCCCCGTACGGCCTCGTCCCAATAGCGGTGGATGGCGTTGGCCAGGAGCCACCAAAGAAACGCGAGTAGGTGCGGCCCGGGGCTGGCCGAGACTCGATGCCAAATTACCTTCTTTTGAACAACGCTGCTTACGGCGACAACGACATCCTCTAGGTCTTCCACGCGCTGCGAATATAAATGGATTTCGGTCCCGGGTATTTGCGCGAAGCGTTCGAGGGATTCGGCCAGGGCCCGCTCGGTGCCATGCCGACGATCAATAAATGGCGAAACCACCGCGATGCGCAAGTCAACGTATCCAGTGGCGCGACGGCTGCGGGGCCGGAGCGTCGACCGCAAAACGTGCGGCAAGAGCTATGGTGGGAAGCCGGAACAAGAGGCCGAGGAGCAGCCAAAAGTAAGCATTCACGAGGAAGTCTTCGTAAATCACCATGCTGCCAAACGCAGCAGGCCCAAGCAAGAAGAACGCAAACCAGAAAATGACAAACGCCAAAGGAAACCAGGGCGAACCCCTTAGCTTTCGGACTACGCGCCACGCGGCAAACAGAATAGCGGAGCCCATGATGATCCAGAGGATCAACCCTCCAATCCCCATTTCTACGATAAGCGTTCCGAAACCGCTTTCCACGCCCACGACCGGGGGAGTTGCGTGGAAAAACCGAGCTACATACTGCCCACCGAGCGCCGTCGTTCCAATGCCATAGCCATACGGCCAACGCTCATAGGTGAAAGCTCCCAGGAAGTTCTGCACGGGATACGTCCAGCCGCGGTTTCCAAGCTCACTCGCGGGACTGTTTGGATCCAATGTTTCTGAGTAAATGGCGAGCCGAGACATGAGGGCATCCGGATAGGCATACAACAGCAGCACCACGCCCAAGCTGGCGCCTAACGCGACTCTTTGCAAGGAACGCATCACGCGCAGTGCCTCGCCCTGTTTCCAGGGGGCACCCCACAAAAATGCAACGCCGGTCGCCATGGCATTAATCATGCCCCACATGAACGATCCTCGCGAAGCCGTGAGGACAGTTCCTGCGGCTACGACGGGCACGGTAATAAACGCCAACGTTCTTCCTTTTTTGTACCGGAGGAGCAAGTAGCCGCTGAAGCCCAACGTCAAGAGCCATGCCACTTCAATAAAATTCGTGTAGCGGCCGTTGCTGACGAAAACAGAATTCGGCCTGTAGGCCACGGCACCCGTAATGGGAGACACTCGGTAAAGCGTGCTAAGAAGGCGGATATCGTCGGCGGGATCCGCCGGGTTCAAGAAGCTGGGGCCGATAATAGATTGAGCGATTCCCAAAGAAATGACGACCAGTGCCAGTATCAGATTTACCGCGAAGAAGCGCCGTAGTTCCGTTTCCGAGTTCAGCAGCGCGTAGCCGATAAACAAGAATGGTACATAATAGAAGAAGATTTTAAAGCCCATCAATCCGTACCAGATGCTCGTGGAAGCCGGATTGAAAATCTGCATAAATCCGAACCACACAAACATCAACACGGGTACCAGAAATGGCGGCCGAAAGAACGAGGCCTCTTTGCGGCGATAGGCAACGAAGAATGATATGTATACCAATAGTGCAAAGAAATCTTTAGCAAAATAGATCGCCATATTGTTGCCGAGGAATTTTCGCGCACAATCCTCAAACAACAACCACGACAAGAAGAAATAAACGCCGTTGCGCCAGTTGTTCAGTATGGTTATGGCGATGATGCTGCCGGCGATTAGAAGGCCGACGTAAACAAGCCCAGTTATATCCTCGGTGATTACGTATTCCGACAGCTCGTATACAGCTACTGCACCAAATATGAAAAAACCGAAGCTCATGAGCAACTTGCGGCCTGCGCCTCCAGCAGCGACCCGAGAGAGCGCCCTCACGGCTCCGCCTCGAGCACTAAGACATGATTGTCACCGAGGAGCGCGTCGCCGGGGAGCAAACGTGAGGCTAGGCGAAACAGGTAGGCCAGCGGTCTCCGCGTTAGTTGGTAACCATCCGCAGGAAAAACCAGGTGCCGGCGAAGCCGCGTGCCGGCTAGGGGCATAAACTGTCTGCGCAAGAGATCGAGGAAGATCGGAGAGATATGTGTCGGCTCGCCGCGCTCGTCCATGGTTCTGATTTTCCCGGCGACCAGAAATTTTATCCTGGCAGGCAGCGAATCTACGTTGGGCGTGGTCAGCACGGCAACGCCGCCAGGCGCCAGTAGGCGGCCCACGTTTCGCAAGAAGGCGACGGGACTTTCAACGTGCTCAATCACTTCAATTGCGGTGACCAGATCAAAGGTGCGTTCGCCCAGGATTGCGGCAAAATCCCGTTGGTTGAAATCCACAAGCCGATGCGGTACGTCGGCTTCAAAGCCGGCCAGATCCCGGTCAGCGGCCAAGACCTCGCAGCCCATACTCTTCAAGCGCGCTGCCATGGCGCCAGGACCGCTGCCAAGGTCGGCGGCGCGAACACCCGGGCGGGCGTACACGGCTAGCACACGGCTAGCCACGAATTCGTGAAGTCCCGCATTGGTAGTTGTCAGCGGCATTAAATCTTTGGCTCGCAATTCCTCCTTGGGAGCGCGCTGCAGGGATTCCTTCACACGGGGCTGTCCCCATTTGTCGAAGCGCGCAAGAAGAAAATGTTGCGTGCTTCGCCTACATGTTGCTCTCCGGGGTTTCCGTGAGTGAGCGCTCTCCGGAGGGTTTCAGAAATAATCTTCGGGAGCTTTCTTGCTCATACGCATAAGTGTGGCCGCGTCTGATCAGCGGCCTCTCGAAGTAACGCCACGAGAGGGCAGCGAGAGCCAGCGTCAGAATGGTGGCAAGCGCGGTGACCCCTGCACCTGGAAGGTCATAGAATTCCGGCGCGCCGTGAAGAATAATCTGGTGCGAAAGGAGAAGTATGGCTAAATGAATGATATACACACAATAGGAAACAGTTCCGAGCCAGCGCAGGGTCTTCCAGCGGAAGATGCCAGCTAGCCAAGTATCGGTTTGTGACAAAGCCAAAAGGAGAAGACACACATAAAGCAGGGCGAGCCAGGAATACCCAATTGTCGCTCGGAGAAGCGTAACCGGCCCGACCATCCACCTAAGTGTGCAGCAGACCCCGGCGAAGAGAAGAAAAAGCGTCCACTGAAGCAGACGCCGGTGCCGGGTAGCGAAGGCACGAAATGCCTGCGAACGCCAACCAACTGCAAGCAGAACTCCCAGGGCAAGCGCATCGGCACGGCAGGGCAAGAGATACACGGCGGCAAGAGTGCTTGGAAACCAATAGCGAAAAACGAGGAAGCGTATGAGAGGAGCTCCAGCAATCGCCGACAGGAGCGCTATGACCAAATTGCGCGTCGTGAGAAACCGGATCACCAGTGGTGCGAAAAGATAGAATTGCTCCTCGACTGCTAGCGACCAAGTCACCACAAACCAAGCCTGTTGGAATGGATAGAGGCTTAATTGAAAATTCTGCAGAAAAAGAAGTTGTGGCAGGACTTGCTTTAGCTCGCGTTCCGAGGCAGAAAATGGATTTGGTCCCCCTGCCAGAGCGACCAGCACGATGACCGCATAGAGCAAAATCCACGAATAATAGATGGGCAGAATGCGGTGAACGCGGCGCATGTAAAATGCTCGGAAATAATGTGGCGCAGTTTTTGCTTCCAGCAGAATTCCGCCGATCAAGAATCCGGAGAGTACAAAGAATAGATCAACTCCGCTCCAGCCTACGTTTATGGCGGAAAAGATATGACGAATTGACGATCTGAAGTGAAGATGGCCAGCGCCACCAAGGTAATGGGCCAAGAACACCAGCAATATTGCCATTCCACGCAAGCCGTCGAGCTCCGGGATTCGCTTGGATAGCGTTTGATCTGACGACTGGGTGTTCGTCGCTTCTGCCGGTCTTATCACAACCTGCCCGATTCAAGACTGATCATATAGGTAGCCGAACGCATTCCGCGCGTTCGCCGTACAATGCCTTTTCTTTGTGTGAGCAACTCTACTTTACCGCGATCTGCAAGATGTTGCGACCTACAATTCCTTGCGATTTTAGAGGTAATGCAATCGCAAAGGGGACGGGGCTGAACCGCAGAGAGCCCGGCGTTGAAGGCAGAGCACAGCGCGGCGGTTTCTCAAATAGCGGTCACGACGGGCGACAGGATTATTTCAGTTCGAGAATTACGACGGGCGCAGATACGCGTTGGCCAGAAAGGCGTAAGCCGATGAAGTCGGAGACTTCTGTGCTGGCAATCGGAACCAGTTGATCCTCGCGCTCCAGTTCGAGCAGCGGGCCGGCGATGGGCTCCGGGTAGCTCGCGCCGCGCACCACCCAGCGAACACTCTGCTGCTGAAAGAAGGCAAGCCATTGCGCGGTGGTTTGCAGGCGCGCCGGGTCAATCGCCCAGCTCGAGGCGGGATCGCAATTCAGATAGGGCACACGAAGGTAGAAGAGGTGGCGGAGGAAGACCACAGCTTTTTCGTTTTTTGCCCTGGGCGAAAGGGTCTGATTTACAAACTCGGCGGCTGCGTATTCCGGCGCGTGCTGTTCCAGGTATTGCTGCCGCAACGTGAGTCCCGAAGCGGCCGCCAGAGCGCCACGCGCGTATAGAGCAAATGCTCCGGCGCCGAAGAGAAGAAAAATTGTAAGGGTTGCTAGAGAAAGATATCGTGTGGCTCTCCAAGCCTTACCTGTGGTCTGGGCTACTGCGCTTAGAACTGCCGCCAGCGCAATCGGCAGAATCGGAACCATAAATCGCAGCATTCCAGAAGCAGCACCGATTCCGAGCGCACTGACAATCCAGATGGTCAGCGCGGCACGCCAGGCCGGCGTGTTGCGGACAACAAGAACAAGCAGCGGCGCAAAAACGAGGACAATAGGCCCGAAAAATTGCCAAAAACCGAGATGTGTTTCGTCAATTGCGGCGAAGAAAGGAAACTTCATCAACTGCCATAGGCTGTGATGACCTTCCGCTCCAGTGTCCGCACGCAAAGAAGCCAAACCGAAGGCGTTCACCTTGTCTGGCGAAATCCAGCGCAGGAGAAACGGAAAAACCGGGTCGCCGGTCCAAACCAGATTTCGAGCGTAGGGATACACGCCGGCAACCAGTGCACCGAGAAAAAACAGGAAACCTCTGAGGAGCGACCGGGCTTCGCAGAAATAAGCCAGCGCCAACGCAGCGGCGATCGCGCAGCCGGTATATTTTGTTCCAGCAATGGCCCCCGCCAACGCGCCGGTAACGAGTGCACCGGAGATACGAGGCAGCCGGTGCGACTCGGAAATCATTATCAGGCCGGCGGCAACAAACAACGCCATCCAGATGTCTGGTGCCCCAGCTGTTGTGGTTTGCCAAAACACAACCGGAGTCAGCAGAAAAACCAAAGCGGCAGTCCAGGCCCATGCGGGGCTGCTCCAGCGCGCTGCCAGTACGGCTGCGCCTAGCGCCGCAAAAACACCGCCTAGAAATAAGAGACCCATAGCCAGCTGATCGCTTCCGAGAGCCAAGCCCGCTAGGATCAGGAGATGCCCTTGCCCCGTAAAAAAGCCG
>Ga0335080_10003227_pt1 | contig 16460 bp, 13 predicted proteins | sample Lox_Sample_34_FD_206720 | JGI IMG/M metagenome (GOLD analysis project Ga0335080, IMG submission 206720) | Soil microbial communities from Loxahatchee National Wildlife Refuge, Florida, United States - Lox_Sample_3.4 | ecosystem: Environmental > Terrestrial > Soil > Wetlands | place: USA...
CGGGGTATCTGCGCGGGCGCAAGCGGTCCTGAGATGGAACTCGCGGGGAGAAGCGCCGGACGGGACATCCGGAGCGTCTCCTGCACCTGCCTGTTCCGCCGGGCGGATGCGCGTGTTCCGGCGCCGCGCTGGCCCCATGCGGCTAACGGTACGCTTACGCTGGCGCAGAGCAGAACAATCGTCGCCGTACGCATGGGACTCCCCCGGAGTATGTTGAGGAACGGTTGAGCGGATGTCGGAGAGGAAAGTAGCCCGGGCGGGGGGAGGATGCACTACCTACTCAGGTAGAACCGGGCGGCGGCTTCACTGCGCCTTCCGCGTCAATCGGTCATCGCGGGGGACGAATCAGCCGATCCCGGAGACCCTGCGCAATGGCCTCGGCGCGGGAATGGACCTGGAGTTTCTCGTAGATGTGGCGGATGTGGTAGCGGACCCCTTCCACGGAGAGAAACAACTCCGCCGCGATCGCCGCGTACGACTCGCCGAGCGCCATTTTCTGGAGGACTTCCGTTTCCCGGGGCGTGAGCCGGTCCTGCTCCGGGACGTCACGCCCCTCGTGCGTGCGGAATGAGTCGATCACCCGCCGCGCGATACTGGGGGACATGGGGGAGCCCCCCCGGGAAGCGTCCTCCAGAGCTGCGCCGATCTCCTCGGGCGCAGTCTTTTTCAGGAGATACCCGATTGCCCCCGCGCACAGGGAATCAAATATGCTTTCGTCGTCGTCCCTGACGGTGCACATAATCACCGCCATCCCGGGGAAGTGCTTGCTGATATGCATCACCCCCTCGATGCCGGACATTCCCGGCAGGCCGATATCCATCAGGCAGATCTCGGTCTCACCGAACGCCCCGTCGCGGAACGCCTCCTCGCAGCCCGGGTAGGATCCGACCAGGACCATGCCGGGGATGCTTTTCAGCAGAGCCTCCCACCCGCTCCGGAAATACCGGTTGTCCTCGATCATCGAGACGTGAAGCGGGGGCTTGTGGTTTTCAGTGGACATGTGTGACAATGTAACGCGCTCGTGTGATGGCATCACTACACAAACGGGTAGTCCCGTTCTCCCTTCACAGGGGAAAGCGGATCCGCCAGATCGTCCCGGCCCCGGGGGCGGATTGAACTTCGGCGCTCCCGCCGAGCGCCCCGGCGCGCGAGCGGATATTCGACAGACCGTTGCCGCGCGTGGCCACTGCCTCGTCGAACCCGGCGCCGTCATCGCGGATCTCGAGAATTCCCTCACCCTCGGCAACGAAGTTCAGGGCGACGGTGGCGTGCGCGCACCGGGAATGCCTGGCGACATTCGTCACGATCTCCTTGTACAGGAGCCAGAGGTTTCTCCTCCTGTCCATCCCCATCGAGCCGCGCGGCGTCTTTGCCGGAAGGTCGAACCGGTAGGCGATGCCCCTGCTGTCGAACAGGTCAGAGGCGTACCGCCTGAACGTCGCGACGACGTCCTCCCAGCGGTCGTGACCCGGGTTCACCGTCCAGATTATGTCGCTCACGGATTCCTGGAGGCTGGCGGCGCTTTCGTGTATGAGCGAGAGAAACCTCCTGCTCCCGTCGCTCACGCTGTTCTCCGCATCGCGGAGTATCGCCAGGGTGAAGAAGTTGATGCCGCTCAGCGTGGCGCTCAGCTCGTCGTGCAGGTCGCGCGCGATCTGCGAGCGGGTGCGCTCCACCGCGAGGAGGCGCCTGAACCGCGCCCGGTACATCAGGAAGGGGATGCCGGCGATGAGCGCCGCAAGGAGGACCCTGAACGGCCAGGTTTCCCAGAACGGCGGGCTGACCACGATCGTGAGCGCCGCCCCGACGGGGCTCCAGACGCCGTCGTTGTTTGCGCCGCGGACACGAAGCACGTACGTCCCCCCTCCGAGGTTCGTGTAGCTGGCCGCGTGCCTGGCGCCGCACATGATCCACTTCCCGTCAAAGCCCTCGAGGCGGTACGCGTAGCGGTTTTTCGCCGGCGCGGTGTAATCGAGCGCGACGAACCCGACGGAAAAGAAATTCTGCGCGTGGGAGAGCCGGATCTCGGCGACGTCGGCCAGCGGCTGCGCGAGCCTTAACGGGGCGTCAAACACCAGGAACTCCGTCAGCAGCACTGCCGGGGGGACGGGGTTAGCCGGGATCTCGCCCGGCCGGATGACATTAAAACCCTTCACACCCCCGAAGTAGATCCGGCCGCTCCCTCCCCGCCAGTACGCGCCGGTGCGGAATTCGCCGGCCTGTGCGCCGTCCGTCACGTCGAAATTGCGCGCCTCGCCCGCTGCGACGTTGAGGAGCGTCAGACCCTTGTTGCTGCTCAGCCACAGGTTCCCCCGCCCGTCGGGGACGATGCCCTTGATATAGTTGTTGGAAAGGCCCGCCCGTTCCGTGAAACGCCGCACGCTGTCGCGCGCGATATCATACCGCAGGAGCCCGTCCGCGAACGTCCCGACCCAGAGCGTAGTGTCGCCTTCGAGCGCCAGCGAGAGTATCGCCGGAGAGGCGATCCCCCGATTCTTCATCGAATGGAAGGCCCCGCTCGCCGGGTCGAACGCGTACAGCCCTCCCCCGAACGTCCCCACCCAGAGCCCCCCGCCCGGGCTATCAACGATTGATTGAACGTCGTTCTCCGCGGGCACCTGCTCGCCGGGCTCACGCACCGGATAGTGACGGAACGCGCGCGCGCCCGGGTCCAGCTCGTCAAGCACGCCCTCGGCCATCCCGACCCAGAGGCGGCCGCGGCGATCGATGCACATCGTGTTGGGCCGGTTGGACGTCAGGCTTCCCGGATCTCGCGCGTCGTGGCGGAAGTGGGTGAAGGTTCCGAGGGATTCGTCATAGCGATCCACGCCTTCCCCGTAGACCGCAGCCCAGAGGCCGCCGCGGGGATCGTCGCGCACGGCGATGACAAAATCCCCTGCGATGCTCCCCTTCCGGGAGGGGTCGTGCGTGAACGCCCTGAAACCCTCCCCACCCTGCAGGGCGAGGTTCAGGCCTCCGTGTTCGGTCCCCACCCAGAGCCGCCCCTTCGCGTCTTCGCAGAGGGCCCAGACTGTGTCGCTCCCGAGCGACGAGGGATCTCCCTGGCGGTGACGGTAACGGAGGAACTTCCTCCTCCAGGGATGGTACACGCTGACCCCTCCCTGCCAGGTTCCGGCCCACATCGACCCCCGCCTGTCCCCGTAGAGGAAATAGACCCTCGGGCTGGACACGGACTCCGCATCGTATGGATCGTGCGGGAGGTGAATGAAGCCGCCGCCGGAATCGGCACGCAGTTCAATGCCGTGGCTGAACGTCCCGACCCAGAGGCGGCCGCGGGCATCGACGGTCGTCGTCGTGATGAAGTCGTCCGCGAGTGCACGGGGATCGCGCGGGTTGGTGCGGAAGGGGGTACATGAGCCGCTGCGGGGGTCGAACCGGAATATGCCCCGGCCGAACGTGCTGCACCAGATGCATGCCTCCCGATCGCCGCAGAGGGAGGTGACGATGGGGGGCTCAGCGCCCACCGTGTAGGGAGACGCCACCGCGCCGGAGAACGCATCCCGCGCGGAATCGTACACGACAATCCCACTCGAGCGGCACGCGATCCAGACGCGCCCGTCCGGACCCGCGAAGAGCGCGCTCACCGAATCTCCCGGGAGGCCCCCGGAGGCGCCCTTCGCGTGCCTGTACAGGACGCGGCGGCCCGTCCGGGGCTCATACCGGACCACTCCCCCCGAATCAGGAGCGATCCAGATCGCCCCCGTACGATCGGCACAGAGCCGGTGGATGAGCCCGGGGATCGAAAACGTGGAGTCGGAATCGTGGTCGTAGTGGATGAAGCTGTCGCTCCCGGGATCGTATCGGTCGAGCGCTACGCCCGTTCCCACCCAGAGCGTGCCCGCGCTGTCCCTGCACATGGCGGTCACCACGTTGTTCGCCAGGGAGCCGGGGACGGCCTGATCGTGCTTGTAGACCGTGAACGCGTAGCCGTCGAACCGGTCCAGCCCGTCCTCCGTCCCGATCCATATGACCCCGAACCTGTCCTCGCAGACGCACGTGACGACGTTGTTCGAGAGTCCGTCGTCGAGCATGTAGTGGACGAACCCGGGGGGATTCTCCTGGGCGCTCACCAGCGCGGGAGCGAGAAGGCACGCCACGCGTGCCGCTGCGCGGAGCCGGCTCATTGATCGCATGTCAACGAACGTGCGTCGTGTGAATGGCGTCTAGTGTGACATCTGCCGGCCGCCGCCGACGTACAGCACCTGGCCCGTGAGCCAGCGGGCGCTGTCGGAAGCGAGAAACACGATCACATCGGCGACATCCTCCGGACGGCCGATCCGTCCGAGGGGCGTTTCTGCCGCAAGCCGCTCCTCAAGCGCGGGGGCAATCCACCCCGTCTGTATCGGTCCCGGCGACACGACGTTGACCGTGATGCCGCATGCGCCAAACTCCTTCGCCGCGGCGCGGCTGAACGATTCCATCGCGTGTTTGCTTGCACCGTAGGATACTTCGGAGGCGAACCCCGGCGCCCCGTCCGTGCTCACGTTGATGATCCGCCCCCGTGTCGCGCCGCGGGCGACGTGGCGCCTGGCAAATTCCGCCATCATAAGCGCGACCGCCCGCGTGTTCACGGAGAAATGCCGCTCGTATGACTCAATCGTGAAGGGACCGACGGGAGCGTCCCAGACCGTGGCGTGCTCCTTCCCGTCCGCGTCGCAGCGCAGCGTATCAGGCTCATCGACCGCCGCGTTGTTGACGAGGATATCGACGTCACCGAACGCTTCCCGCGCGCGGTCGAACAGCATAGAGACGACTGCGGGATTCGCCAGGTCCGCGGGGACGACGTCGATGCTCCCGCCCCCCCTCCGGATATCCGCAACCAGGCCGTCCGGCGAGGAGGTGATGAGGGCGGCGTAATATTCGAGACCGTACTGCTTTTCGGAGCACGCGCGCGGGGTGAGAGGCAGGTACGTCCCCACGACGCGCACACCTTCGCCGGCGAGCGCCCGGGCAACAGCCGCCCCTATGCCGAGAGGATTATTGACACCGGTGACGAGTGCAACACTGCCCTGGAGTCCGGAGATATCCATGTGTTCCTGACAGGTGACGGATTGCCCCGCGACAGATTGCCTCGTCGTGGCGCCGGCGGCGCCACGCTCCTCGCAACGACGGGTTCTGTCATTGCAACGACGGGTTCTGTCATTGCGAGCGCTCTTTGCGAAGCAATCACACGCGAGGGAACGCCGGAGACGCCATCACTCCACGCATCTGCCTGAGATGTCTCTCCTCGTGAACGCCGACAAATGCAAGCCACTGACCGAGCGTCAGGTCGCCCAGCGCCGGGTGCTGGAAGCGCACCGAGGAGACATCCACCCGCTGAAGTCTCGGGCGCAGCTCGATCAGGCTCGCCTCGATCGCGCGCAGGTTTGCCAGAGAATCCGCTGCCGGGACCGAGCCCGTCGGCTCGGACTGCTGGCGGGTCTTGATCTTGCCGTTGGCGCTGTCGCGGAAACGTTCGTCGAGCGTCACTTCCACGGAGGCTGCCACTTTCCCGCCGGCCTCGGCCTTCTCCGTGAGCGAGCGGAGCACCCGGAGCTGCCCCGATTCTGTAATGGCAAGGTGCTCCACAATCTCGGCGATCGACCACGCGCCGGGCGAAGGATGATAGCCGAGCTGAGGCGCCGACAGCGGGCCGAGCGCCGACGCAATCTCCGCCAGCGCTTCGGCTTTGTCAGCGAATATTTCTTCCAGGCTCCGGTACGTCATTTCGACCACTCCGGAACCCGTCCCGGCGTCCAGGCGCCGCCGAGGCGCTCGAGCGACGCATCAAGGTTCTTCAGCGTCACGTCCACCAGTATGCGGAGCCGCGCGAGCACCGGGGCGAACTCGTCCCCCGCCGTGTTGTAGGCGTCGATCTGTGTCCCGGTCGGCGCTCCGGAGGACTGCCATTCGTCGTCCACGATGCCGTTCACGATGTCGACGACAGAAGCGGGCGTCGCCTCGCTCCGCGAGGAGAGCGTGCGGTCGCCCTGGAGGAGGCGGGCGGCCGTGTGCAGACCCGCTTCAACCGAATCGACGGTCGCCAGGAGCGGGGCTGCAGGCGACTGGAGTTCGTGGAGCGATTTCCTGATGAGCGCGACCCTGTTCTGCAGGTCGTTCACGAGCTGGGACGCCCCGAGGACGGCGCGCTGCAACGACGCCACCTTCTTCTGGAAGGCGAGCAGCGCGCCCCTGTCGGCCGCCGGGAGGGACGAGTTGTTGAGAACGCGGGCCGTGATGGCGACGGGCGTCCCGCATTCACGCGTCCGTCCGTCGACAGTCTCCTCCATGCGCACGCGGTACGCTCCCGGCATCGCCAGGGGAGATTCGTCCCCGGCAGCGAATACATCGGGCGGTTCCTCCCGCAGCCGGGCCGGCTTCAGCGACGTGTAGCGGAGGTTCCAGGCGACCCGGTTGATCCCCTTTGAGGCCGCCCCCTTGAGCCTCCGGACGACGTTGCCCGACTCGTCCGTCACGGTCAGCGTAATGGAAGGAGGCTCCTCTTCGTCCTCCATCTTCAATTCTGCATAGGAGGGATACGGCGGGGTCTCCCCCTTCTTCAGCATCTCCTTTTCCCGCTCGGCGCGCAGCTCCTTCCGGGTCTTCGGCGCCTCCTTCAGATAGTAGGTGATCAGGGCGCCGAACGGGGGATTCGGCGCGGTGTAGAACGACTCACCCTGGAATCCCTTACCGGCGAGGCCGTACGGGCGCGACTCGATGTACATGAGGGCGTCCCGCACGGGAAAGATCTCCGCTTCCCGGGCGAGCATTTCACCCGTGACAGCGCGCAGCGGCGAATAGTCGTCGAGGAGGTAGAAGCCCCGGCCAAACGTCCCGAGGACAAGATCGTTTTCCCTCTTCTGGATCGCGATGTCGCGCACGGCGATCGTCGGCAATCCCCCCTTGAGCTGGACCCACTTCTTTCCGCCGTCGACGGTAAAAAAACAGCCGAACTCGGTGCCGGCAAAAAGCAGGTTCCTGTTCACCGGATCCTCCGCGATCGAATAGACCGTGCCCCGTTCGGGAAGATTCCCCCTGATCGATTCCCACGTGCGCCCCGCGTCGCCGCTCCTGAGGAGATACGGCTTGAAATCGGCGCTCTGATGGTTGTCGAAGGCCGCGTAGACCACGCCCGGGTCGTGGGCGGACGGCCTGACGCAGCTCACGTACGTCATTTCGGGAACGCCGGGAAACTTCTCCATCTTCCGCCAGGATGTCCCGCCGTTTTCGGTCACCTGGATAAGCCCGTCATCGGTCCCGACGTAGAGCAGCCCCTCCTTCAGGGGCGATTCCGCCAGGGCAACGCAGTTGCCATAGAGCGACGTCGATGTATTCTTGGCGATCGCGTCGACACCCCACACCTTCCCCATGACCGGCAGGGCGTTCCTGTCGATCTGGCGCGTGAGATCAGGGCTCACCTTTTTCCATGTGTTCCCCCGGTCATCGCTCCGGAAGAGGAAGTTGGCGGCAAAATAGAGCCGCGTGTGCGCATGGGGACTGATGATCAGCGGAGAGTCCCAGTTCCAGCGGTAGGGAGCTTCCCCCGCGGATTCCCTCGGCTGGATACCCATCAGCTCGCCGCTTTTCTTGTCGAACCGGACGAGTCCGCCGTACTGCGACTCCGAGTACACCGTGTTCGGATCCTGCGGATCGATGCGGGAGACGAACCCGTCTCCGCTCGCGGAGACAATCCAGTCCGCGTTCGGTATGCCGGAGGCGCTGACCGTCCGCGACGGCCCGCCGAGCGAGAAGTTATCCTGCGTTCCGCCGAAGACGTCGTAGAACGGCTCGGCGTTATCCACGTCGACCCGGTAGAACTGCGTCACCGGCAGGTTCCCTTTGAACGCCCATGTCTGGCCGCGGTCGAAGCTCTCGTACACGCCGCCGTCGCAGCCGTCCAGATAATGGTCCGTGTCATGCGGGTCGATCCAGAGGACGTGGTTGTCCACGTGCTTCGATTTCTCGCCGAGGTTACGGAATGTCTTCCCCCCGTCGTCTGTCACCTTGAGATTCACGTCCATCGAATAGACCCTGTCCGGGTCCGCGGGATCGCAGAAGATCCGGTTGTAATACTGCGGGCTCCCCGGAACATAGTCACCCCGCTTTTCCCACGATTCTCCCCTGTCGGACGATCGGAAGAATCCCCCCTTCCCGTTCGCAAGCTCAATGACCGCGTAGACGGTGTCGGGGTGGACCGGGGAGATCGCCAGGCCGATGCGCCCCTTGTCCTCGTCGGGGATCCCCCTGGTCAGTTTTTTCCAGGTGGCGCCCGCGTCCGTGGACTTGTAGAGCGCGCCTTCCGGACCGCCGTCGATCAGCGTCCAGACATGCCGCCTGCGCTGGTACGCGGTCGCGTAGAGCAGGCTGGAATTTCGGGGATCCATGACGACGTCGTTTACTCCCGTGTTATCGCTGATCTTCAGGACGAGCGTCCAGGTCTTCCCGGCGTCGGTGGTCTTGTAGAGGCCCCGGTCGCCCCCCGGACCCCACAGCGGGCCCTGGGCGGCGACGTAGACGACGGCGGAGTTGCGCGGATCGATCACGATCTTCCCGATATGTTCCGACGCCTTCAAGCCGACGTTCTCCCAGGATTTCCCGCCGTCCTCCGACCGGTACACGCCGTCCCCGTACGACACGCTTCGCTGGCTGTTGTATTCTCCCGTACCGACCCAGACAATCGACGTGTTTTCAGGATCGATGGCGACGCACCCGATGGAATACGACCCTTCCCCGTCAAAGACTGGCTCGAACGTGGTTCCCGCGTTCGCCGTCTTCCAGACCCCTCCCGAGGCGGCGGCAACGAAGTAGATGTTCCTGTTCCGCGGATCCACGGCGATATCGTTCACCCGCCCCGACGTGACCGCCGGACCTATCGCGCGGAATTTGAGTCCCTTGAACGTGTCGCTCGCGAGCGGGTCCTTCGCGGAGGGTTTCTCCCCCTCCTCGTCCCGCGCAGCGGCACACCGGGCGCAAAGAGCGATGGCACAGACGGCAACAAATATGAGGCGGTTCATTGTGTCTCCGGGATTAAAAGAAAATCGGATTGCTTCGCAAAAAGCGCTCGCAATGACAATCTTGTGAGCGCGCAATGACAATCTTGTGAGCGCGCAATGACAATCTTGTGAGCGCGCAATGACAATCTTGTTCGATCAGGATTTTCCCAGCGCGCCCGTGGGGGGCGCGCCGGGGTCCAGGCCTTTCTCGAGGGCGGCCTTCGCCCGCTCATCCCGCGCGGTGACCTTTCCCTCCATCCACGGGAAGCTGAGCGGCGCCTTTCTCTGCACCGGGGGAAGGCCGGCGTTCAGGATAAGCGCCCGCCGCGGTGTCGCCGAACGGTTTGCCCCCGTGTGATGGAGCATGTACGGCCCGTGGAACGTCGCGCCTCCGGGGGGCAACGGACAGCTGACAAAACTCTCCGCCCGGTGACGATCGGACGGATGAAGCTCGAGGCCATGGATGCGGGGGTCGTCGTTGATGCTCCTGTGGCGGAGGACGTCCAGCAGGTGGCTGCGCGGAACGAACTGCATGCACCCGTTTTCCTCCGTCGCCTCCTGGAGCGGGACCCAGATGCTGACGGCGGTGTAGCGCATGGCTGGACTCCAGTAGGCGGCGTCCTGGTGCCAGGGGGTCTCGGCGCCGAATCCGGCGGGCTTGAATATCGCGTGGGCGATCTCGCACTGCGCCTCGGGCCCGAGGAGCTGCCTGGCGACCTGCGCCGTGTTCCTGAGGAGATCCGACTCGTTCATCTCGGGGGCGTAGCGCGCAGGATGAAGGATCTGCGGCAGAGACTCTTTCCCTTCCTCTTCGTCGCGTCCGGCAAGATCAAAATGGTCGCCGAGCTCCCGGCCCGCGTGCTCGGCGAATATCCTGTCGTAGCTCGCGCGGAGCCGCGCCACGTCCTCGTCGGTGGTGAGACGGGGAATGGCGAGGTAGCCGCTGTTGTGGAAGAAGGAGACCTGTTCAGGAGTCAGGGTCAAGAACATGATTGAAAATGGAAAATGGTGGATTGAGGATTGCTTCGTCGTGGCGCCAGCGGCGGCACGCTCCTCGCAATGACGGAGTCTTTGCGAACGCCTTTTGCGATGGCAATTGCCGTCACTTCGACAGGAACTCGCCGACGATCTCGTTGAATTCTTCCGGCTTCTCCATATTGACCATGTGGCCGGCTCCCTTGATAACAATCCTGCGGGCGCCCGGAATTCCCCGGACGATGAGCCCGGCCACGTCATCAATCGCGGATAGGTCATAATCGCCGCAGACGACGAGCGTCGGGACGTGGATCGACCCCAGGCGAGTGATGGCCGGAGGCTCGAGGGGCACCGCGACGTTGTCCGGTTCCGGCTTGCCGAGCGTCGCGCGGCACATCTGGGCGATCTTCGCGCGGACGTCGCGGCTGACCTGGTCCGGGGTCCGCCGCGGGCCGTCCGTCCATGATCGCTGGTAATACTCGATGAACGCGTTCATGTCCTTCCGCGCCGCGGCCTCGGACTGCTTCTTCTGGTTCTCCAGGAGAACGGGATCCTTGATGTCGTACCCCGAAAGGGCCGGAGACACAAGCACGAGCGCGCTCACCTTGTCCGGGTGGACAAGGGCGAAATCAATCGCGATCGCCGCGCCCAGCGCGCAGCCGACGAGGCGCGCTTTCTGTATTCCCAGCGCCTCCATCACCCTGTTCAGATCCTCGTGATACGCAAACGAGTCCGGGAGCCCGCGCGAGAGGCCGTGGTTCCTGTTGTCATACCGGATCACGCGCGCCCAGCGGCTCCAGAGCGGCACCTGGGCGTCCCACATCCGCCGGTCAAGCAGCGCCGCGTGTATCAAAATCAGCGGCTCCCCCTTCCCTGCCTCTTCATAATAGAGTGTGTACTTCCCCGCCGGGATAGTGCCCGTCTTCGCCTGAGCGGGCGCCTCCCCGGGGGCACAGAGAGAGAGCAACAGGGAGATGACCGCGATTGCTGCCGCGTGCTTCATGCCTCACCGCCTTCCTTCATTCGGCATGTGTGGTGAATGACCGCAGAAAATACGGAGAGATATGATTGAATACAATCACGATTGTCGCGCGCCGCCGTACGTGGGACCGTGCACCGCGACGAGCGAGACCCCGGCGGCGTACACGACGAGATCCCCGCGCCACTCGCCGAGCGAGGCGTGAAACGCGAATGCCGCCACGATCGTCAGCAGGAGCAGCCATGCTCCCGTCCGGAGCGTCCCGGGGATGAGAAACAGGGCCGCCCCGACGGCCTCGACCGCCCCCATGAGCCGGATGTGCACGTTGCCGAACCCGTCCCGGAGGGCGAGCATGCCCGCGCCATAGAGAATCACGACGCCGAGCGCGACGTGAAACACGATAAATATGCGTCGAAGCCATACCTGTTGCGCCATTGGTCCGCCTCCGGCAGGATTACCTTCAGAGCACCAGCGAGTAGCAGAAGACGTCGGCAGGATCGCCGGCGTCGAGATTCGGAAACTCCATGTAGTTGCGGAGAATCCCCTCGCGGGAGAACCCTCCCTTCTCAAGCACGTGCCACGATCTCTCGTGCGCGGTGTGGCAGATCGCGTAAAGGCGCCGGACGCCCACGGTCGGGGCGAGCGCGGCCATCGTGCGGAGCGCCTCCGTGGCGTATCCCTGACCCCAGGCGTCGGCGGCGAACACATAGCCGGTCGCCGCGCGGTAGTGCGTTTCAAACGACAGGCCGGTGCTCCCCACGAGATGGTTGTCCGTGCGCCTCCGGACAAGATACGGTCCCGCGGGCCACCGCTCCCACTCCACGTCGCTCCAGTTCACGAAAACAATCGTGTCCTCGAGCGACGCGTGCACACGGAAGCCGACATAGCGCGTGACGCGGGGATCCGCCGCGTAGCGCGCGAAGATTTCGGGGGCGTCCGCGGCGCTCGGCCGCCGGAACACGAGGCGCGGTGACTCCAGGCACTCGGGAGCTTTCACGTGATCACCCTTGATTGATGAACCCCGGAAGTATAACACATATGGAAATATTTTGCTACATTGGGGCCCGGGAGATCGAAAGGACCACCCCGATGGAAGATGCGCTGCTCCTCCACAGGCTGCAATTCGCATTCACCGCCTCGTATCACTACCTCTTCCCCCAGCTCACGATGGGACTGGGGCTCATCATCGTCATCCTGAAGTGGATTGCGCTCCGCCGCCGCGACGAGCTGTACAACCAGGCGGCCAGGTTCTGGGCGAAGATTTTCGCGCTCAATTTCGCGGTGGGCGTCGTGACGGGCATCCCGATGGAATTCCAGTTCGGGACAAACTGGGCCCGGTTCTCCTCGTACGCCGGCGGCGTCATCGGCCAGACGCTGGCCATGGAAGGCGTGTTCGCGTTCTTCCTGGAATCGAGCTTCCTCGGCCTGTTCCTTTTCGGCGAGCGGAAGCTCGGACCCCGCTGGCACTTTGCCGCGGCGCTCGCGGTCTTCTGCGGCTCCTGGATCTCCGGATTCTTCATCATCGTCACAAACGCCTGGATGCAGCACCCCGTGGGATACGCGGCAGGTCCGGGCGGCAACGTGACGCTGGAGAGCTTCGGCGCACTCCTGGGAAACCCGTGGGCCTTCTGGCAGTACCTCCACAACATGACGGGCGCCGTCGTCACGGGATCGTTCTGCGTCGCCTCGACCGGGGCGTACTACCTGCTGGCCCACAGGGACGAGGCATATGGGAGGATGTTCCTCCGCACGGGACTCATCGCCGGACTTGTCTCATCGGTGCTGATGGCTTTTCCGACGGGGGACGCCCAGGGAAAGAACGTCGCGTTCAACCAGCCGGTCACGCTGGCGGCCATGGAGGGGCTCTTCCAGACGAAGGAGGGCGCTCCCCTGGTCCTTGTCGGGCAACCCGACATGGACAAGAAACGGCTGGATAATCCCCTCCACGTTCCCAGGATGCTGAGCTTCCTCACGTACTACCGCTGGGGAGCCGAGGTCAGGGGGCTGGACGCTTTCCCGGAGCAGGACTGGCCGACGAACATCCCCCTCCTGTATTACGCATATCACATCATGGTCGGGCTTGGCACGATGTTGATCGCCGTCGCCGCGGCGGGTGTCTGGCTCCTCCGCGGGAAACGCGCCTACACCGCGCGCCCGCTCCTCTGGATAGTGCTCCTGGCATTCCCGTTTCCGTTTATCGCCAACACCGCGGGCTGGATGACCGCCGAGCTCGGCCGCCAGCCGTGGTTGGTCTACGGGCTGATGCGCACCCCGGTGGGCACATCCGCGACGGTCAGCGCCGGGAACACGCTCTTCACACTGCTCGGCTTCCTCGGGCTCTATTTCGTCATCGGCCTTCTGTTCCTGATGCTGGTGTTTAAGACGATCGCGGCGGGCCCTGCGCGCGTCGCTCACGGGGAAAGGGAATGACACATGCCGGTCCTCTGGTTCTGCGTTGTCGCATTCATGCTCGCGGTCTACGTCATCCTCGACGGGTTCGACCTCGGGGCGGGGGTGCTTCACATCGCCGTCGCGCGCAGCGATGACGAGCGCCGGCAGGTGCTCGGGGCGATCGGCCCGTTCTGGGACGGCAACGAGGTATGGCTCCTGGCGGCGGGGGGAACGCTCTACTTCGCGTTCCCGCTCCTCTACGCGTCGAGTTTCAGCGGGTTCTACCTCCCCCTGATGATGGTGCTCTGGCTCCTGATGCTCCGCGGTCTCGGCATCGAAATGCGCCACCACGTGGATCACCCGATGTGGAGGACATTCTGGGACGGCACGTTCGCGACGGGCAGCACGCTCCTGGCGATCTTTCTCGGCGCGGCGCTCGGGAACGTCGTGCGCGGCGTCCCGCTCGGCCCCGACGGATACTTCTTCGAGCCTCTCTGGACGTCGTTCACCGTTGAGCCGGACGCGGGCATACTCGACTGGTTCACCGTCCTGATGGGCCTGGTGAGCCTGTCCACGCTTGCGGCGCACGGGGGAAACTACGTCGCGATGAAAACGTCGGGGGAAGTGCAGCGCCGGGCGCGGCTGGCCGCGCGGCTCTGGACCCCCTGTGTCGCGGTGACGTCTCTCGGCGCGCTGGCTGCAACCTCGCACATCCGGCCGGCGATCTGGGCGAATTTCGGGAGTGATCCCTGGGGGGCGATCTTCCCGCTTGCGGGAGCCGCGGGACTTGCCGGGATGTTCGTTTTCAACTGGAAGGGGGACGACGCCCGGGCGTTTATCTCCTCTTCCACGTTCATCGCCGGCATGCTCGCGTCGACCGCGTTCGGGCTGTTCCCTGTCGTTCTTCCCTCCTCCATCGATCCGCGGTACTCACTCACGGTCACCTCGACCGCAGCGGCGAGCTACGGGCTCGGCATCGGCATTGTCTGGTGGTCGATCGGCATCGTGATCGCGCTCGGGTACTTTACCTACCTCTTCGTGTCATTCCGGGGCAAAGTCGCCGTGCACCCGGAAAGCTACTGAGCATGCGCGCGTCCCGCGCCCGGCCGGGCGGGACGCGCCGGCAGGCCGGCGAGGAGTCGTCCCACGGTCACCAGCGTATAGCCCTTCTTCCGCAGCTCCGCGATAATATCGGGGAGCGCCTCCGCGGTCCGGCGGCCCCGTCCGTTGACGTGCATGACGACGATCGACCCGCCCCTGGCCTTCGCGACGACGTACTTCACGAGCCTGGCCCGCGAAATCGACGTGTCGGGGTCCCCGGACGGGAGATCGTACTCGATGGAACGCATACCGAGCGAATCCGCGATCCCCGCGACGCGGGCGTCAATTTCACCGTACGGGGCGCGGAAGAGTCCCGGCGCCCGGCCGGTAATTGACGCAATCGTGCGCGCCCCTCTCCGGAGCTCGCGGCGGATCTCCTTCGACGAGAGTTTCAGGAGGTGGGGGTGCATGTACGCGTGGCTCCCGAACTCGAAGAGCGTGTCCGCCGCCAGCGTCCTGAGATACGGGGCGACGTCGCGCGCCCATTTTCCCCCCGCGAAGATCGTCGCGGGCGTCCGCGTCTCCCTGAGCGCGTTCACGACCCCGGTGTCGATCACGCCCCGCCGGGGCGTGGAGCAGGCGTCAAACGTCAGCGCGATCTCCTTCGATTTCCTCGCGCCGTGACCGACCACGCCGGGCGCGGTCATGATCCAGCGGGAGCCGGCAGGAGACATCGGCGCGAAGAGCAGGAGAAGACCCGTCATTGCGAGTCGCGTTGCGAGCGCGCTTTGTGAAACAATGACGGGGGGTAACGTCACTTTCCCCCCTTCGCTGCGTCCTCACCGCCGGTATCCGCCCCCGCAGCCGCGCGCCGCGCGCGCTCCCTCCTCCCGCCGAGGATCGACGCGGCGATCGCCGCGCCCAGGATCGCCACCACGATCCCGAGCGACAGGCCGATCGGTACCGCGACGATATCCGCGACCAGCATCTTGACGCCGATGAATATCAGCACGAGCGACAGCCCGTGGCTCAGATACCTGAACGTGCGCAGGACGTTTTCCAGGAGGAAATAGCTCGCGCGGAGACCAAGTATCGCGAAGATGTTCGAGGTGAACGCGACGAAGGGATCGTGCGTCACGCCGAATACGGCCGGGATCGAATCCACGGCGAACACGATATCCGTCGTCTCGATCGTGACGAGCACGAGGAAGAGCGGCGTCAGCGCCAGAGCCCCGTTGTGTCGCAGGAAAAACTTCCCCCCCTCTCCTTCGGCGCTCACCGGGAAGAGCTTTCGGGCGGCGCGGATGACCACGTTGCGGTCGGGATGCACCTCGACATCCTTTTCCCGCAGCATCTTCCAGCCGCTGTAGACGAGAATCACGCCGAAGATATAGAGTATCCACTCGAACCTCTGGATGAGCGCCGCGCCGGCCGCGATGAATGCGGCGCGCGTCAACAGAGCCCCCACGACCCCCCAGAAGAGCGCGCGGTGGTGGTAACGGCGGGCGACGCCGAACCAGGAAAAGATCATGACGAAGACAAACAGGTTGTCGAACGACAGCGCCCGTTCAATGACGTAGGCCGTGAAGAACTCCAGCCCCCGCTCCCGCCCCGCATCCAGAAACACGACGGCGTTGAACAGCAGCGCCACCACGGTCCACACGATGCTCCAGACCAGGGCTTCCTTCATCCCAACCTCGTGCGCCCTCCTGTTGAAGACGCCGAGATCAATCGCCAGCATCAGCAGGATAACGACACCGAAAGCTACCCAGAGTATTCCCAAGACCCGTTCCGTGTCATGAGCGAATTCCGCAGCACATTCCGACTGTCAATATAGGCGCACTCGGGTCTCATGTCAACAGTACGTGTCATTGCGAGCGCTTTCTGCGAAGCGTGCTCTTTGCGTCCCGCCGCCTGCGGCGCCGCAGGCGCCGAAGGCGGGGCAATCTTGCGCGAGATTGCTTCGGGGCGCCTTCGGTGGCGCCTGCGGCGCCACAGGCGCCCCTCGCAATGACAGGCGAGAGACGCTCGCGATGACGGGGGATTGCAGGTCGCACCGGAACTTCATTCTTTTCATTCGC
>Ga0335080_10003229_pt1 | contig 16454 bp, 18 predicted proteins | sample Lox_Sample_34_FD_206720 | JGI IMG/M metagenome (GOLD analysis project Ga0335080, IMG submission 206720) | Soil microbial communities from Loxahatchee National Wildlife Refuge, Florida, United States - Lox_Sample_3.4 | ecosystem: Environmental > Terrestrial > Soil > Wetlands | place: USA...
AGCGCCGCGGAGATGGGAGGAGTGATGAGAGTCTTTTCGCGGACGAGAAATATGTTCTCGCCGCTTCCTTCGCTCACCATCCCGAATGAGTCGAGAGCGATCCCTTCGACGTATCCCCCTGCGAGGGCTTCCAGCTTGATGAGCTGGGAGTTCAGGTAATTGCCGCCGGATTTTGCGATCGTCGGAATGGTGTTGGGGGCGGGACGTTGCCACGAGGAGACGCACACATCGATGCCTCGCTCGAGGGCGTCCGGACCGAGGTACGCTCCCCATTCCCAAACGCCAATCGAGACGTCGATGGGGCAGCCGAGCGGATTGACGCCGAGCTCACCATACCCCCTGTAAACGATCGGACGGATGTAGCACGACTTCATCTTATTTTCTTTGATCGTCGCTTTGATCGCGTCTTCGAGCTGCTGTTTCGTATAGGGAATCTCGACGCGGTAGATCTTGGTCGAATCGTACAGGCGCCGGAGGTGTGCATCGAGCCGGAAAATGGCCGACCCTTTTTTCGTATCGTAGCATCGGATGCCTTCGAACCAGCTCGACCCATAGTGGACCACGTGCGACAACACGTGGATCGTCGCGTCTTTCCACGGGACGAGCTTTCCATTCATCCATATTTTGTCGACAGGGCGAACCGGCATAATGTCAGACTCCTCCCCGCGAGGGAATCGGGGGATTAAGCGATGGGGATATCATAAATGCGATAGGTTTTTTCGATCCGGCCGTTCATCTTCTCAGCCGCCCGCGTCATCCGGAGATTATCTTCGAGGATCCAGCTCGCCTCTCCGTACTCGTAGCCAAGCTTTTTCGCCCGCACCTGTGTTTCGTAAAACAAGACTCCCGGCGCGCCGGAATTCAGATATTCCGGAAGAACACCCAGCACGATGACGCGCACGCCGCGGATTTCTTTTTTCTTTGTCGTCAGGTAGAAAAGGCCGGGAAGGAGTCGCCCCTTTTTGTTGAACCTCAGTGCGCGGTTGATATCGGGAAGCGACAACGCGAATCCGACCGTCTTCCCTTTGGTCTCGGCAAAGATGACAAGGTCCGGCACAACGATCGGTTTCAAATCCTTTGCCATGGCGTCGATTTCGTCGTTCGTCATGGGCACCGCACCCCAGTTCTTCGCCCACGCCTTGTTGAATATTTCTTTTATGAGGCCGACATCCCTGTCAAAATTCTTCATATCGAGAGTCCGGAACTCAAGCTGGTGCCGCTCGCGCACGATTCGATTAGCCCGCTCCAGCCGCTCGGCACCCACCGTGTCCTGCGTCATTCCGTACGCGTAGAGGTCCTTCGCCTTCCTGAGGCCGAACCCCTCCAGGAGCTTCGCATAATACGGCGGGTTGTAGGTCATGAGGACCGCCGGATAAGAATCGAAGCCGTCGACCAGGAGTCCGTACTCGTCATTCACGGAGGGATTTGCCGGCCCTCGCATGACAGACATGCCTTTCGACCGAAGGAATTCCTTCGCCTTGTTGAGCAAGGCCCCCGCCACTTCGGCATCATCGACCGACTCGAAGAAACCGAAAAAGCCGACCTTGTCTCCGTGTTCCTTGTTATGGTTCTCGTTGACAATGGCGGCGATCCGTCCCACCATCTCACCATCACGCTCCGCAATAAAGAATTCCGCTGCGGCATGCTTGTAAAACGGATTCTTCCTTGTATCCATCAATTTCCGCCGGTCCATGAGAAGCGGAGGCACCCAGTAAGGGCTGTTCTCATACACTTTCCAGAGGAACTTGATAAACCGGGTGGTGTCACCCTTGGACTGGACGGGACGGACGGTGATGGCGCTCATGGGGTTGGAGTGATATGACGGCCGGGAGCGGGAATCTTCGTACTTGCTGTCGGTCGGCGTTGGGCGGGCGTCTCGAAGACCGTTACCGGCTACCGGATGACGCCGAATTTCTTCCCGACCGTTGAGAAGATATCGAGAATCTTGTTGAGATGCTCGTCTTCATGCGTGGCCATGTAGCTTGTGCGGAGCATCTCCATTCCCGGCGGGACGCCCGGGCGAATGAACGCGTTCACGAATACGCCTGCTTCAAAAAGATGCTTCCACATGATGAGAACCTTCTCGGTATCGCCGATGATCACCGGGACGACCGCCGAATCGTGCTCGCCGACGTTGTACCCCATCGCCTTGAATCCGGCCCGCATTTTTCGGGCGTTTGCCATCAGGCGGTCGATCCTCTGCGGTTCCTGCTCGAGAACGTCGAGAGCGGCGAGGGCTGCGGCCACCGATGGGGGCGTGGGGCTCGCACTGAAAATCAAAGCCGGAGCGTGATGTTTCAGGTAGTTAATGACGCTCCTGTCTGCCACCACGAATCCGCCGAGCGAAGCAAATGTCTTGCTGAACGTCCCCATCGTCATGTCGGTCTCCTTTTCGAGGCCGTAATGGCTGGCGGTTCCCCGTCCCCCTTTTCCGATGACGCCAACCGCGTGTGCATCGTCCACCATGACCCGGGCATTGTATTTTCTGGCGACCCGAACCATGTTCGGGAGGTCGACGATTTCCCCGGAGGTGCTGAACACGCCGTCGGACACGATGAGCTTCGGAGACTCGAGCGGCAGACGCGAAATCACCGATTCGAGGTGTTTCATGTCGTTGTGTTTGTATCGGACAACGCCCTGGTTTCCATCGGCAACGTACGACGCGGCGCCGGCCGCGATGAGGTTTCCGGCGACGATGCAGGCGTGGTTATCTTTGTCCGACACCACGTACTCGCCTCGCTGCACAAGCGTCGGGATGATTCCTTGTGCGGTCTGGTAGCCGGTACTGTACAGCAGGCAATCTTCCTTGCCGAAAAACTTCGCAAGGCGCTGTTCCAACTTGACGTGGAGGTCGAGCGTTCCGGTCAGATAACGAGAGCCCGAGCAGCCGGTCCCGTACTTCTGGACGGCTTTCAGCGCGGCTTCTTTGACTTTGGGATGAGCGGTGAGTCCGAGGTAGTTGTTCGAGCCCGCCATGATGACCTTGTGCCCCTCGATCGTGACCACTGGGCCTTCATTTTCTTCGATCGCGTGGAAGTACGGGTAGTACCCCATCGCCTTCGTCTCGTCGGCACGTGTGAACGAACGGCACTTGTCGAACAGGTCCAACGCGGCTCCTTCGAACAGGATGTTTCTCCAGCACAGGAACAATCCCCGCTTCTTTGCTTGTCAGAACTTTTTTAAATATACTTTAATAAGGCCCGAAAGTCAACGAATCAGCCCCAGCATCGAAGGAGCAACGGCATCGAACTCGCCATCGTGACCGGCGGAACCGGGTTCATCGGGAGTCATACCGTCGAGTCGCTCCTCGCAGAAGGTTTTTCGGTTCGCTGCCTCATTCGTCCCGGCCGAAAAGACATCGGCTGGCTTCGCGGGCTCCCCGTCGAAATCGTCGAGTCCCACCTCACATCTTCCGAAGATCTTCTGCCGCATGTGAAGGATGCGCACTACGTCTTCCACGTCGCAGGAGTGACAAAGGCAAAGTCGCCGCGGTCGTACCATCGCGGAAACGTCCTGACAACTGAAAACCTGCTCCGTGCGTGTGTCTCGGCTCCCCGGCTGAAAAAATTCTGCTTCGTCAGCAGTCTGACCGCCTGCGGGCCGAGTCGCGACGGGTCGCCCGTGGACGAGGATACCCCCAACCATCCGATCACGGCTTACGGTGTCTCAAAAATGCAGGCTGAGCACGCGTGCGCACAGTTCTTTAACAAGATCCCGATTGTCATCGTTCGGCCTCCCACCGTGTACGGTTCGCGAGACCGGGACACATTCGAGATGTTTCGGTGGGTGGGCTTCGGCATAGAGCCAATCTTCGGCGACAAAGGAAAGAGCATCAGTCTGATCCACGTCCGCGATCTTGCGCGCGGGCTTATTGCCGCAGCAAAGTCGCCAAGGACGGCGGGAAAAACCTATTTCGCGGCAAATATCGTTTCGTACACGCTCCACTCCATTATCTCCCGAATCGCCGTCCTTTCGGGCAAGCGCACGACGCCCCTTCGATTTCCCAAGGCGCTCCTGTTTGGCGTTGCCGGACTCGTCGAGGCGCTATCCTTCATCGGTCCTCGCCCCGCGGTCCTCAGTGTGGACAAAGCGCGTGATCTTACGCAGCCGCATTGGGTCTGCGACTCGTCCAAACTCCTCCGGATGGTCGGATTCACGCCGCAGATCTCCGTTGACGAGGGCTTGTACGAAGCGCTGAATTGGTATAAAGCTCAGGGCTGGCTTTCCTGAATGCAACGAATGAACAAATTCCCCCTTCTGCTTGCCCTTGCATCAACGCTGGCCGCATCGCCGGCGGACGGACAGCGTTCCACGGGAACAATTCTTCGTGATGACATAACGGATTGCGGACGTGATGCGGGGATCATTTTCGGTTCGCCGGCCCATTTTTCTCAGGATGATTGGTTGACCGTCGCCGCGGTCGGTGGCGGCGTCGCGGCGGTCATGCCTTTAGACGAGTCCGTGCGGACCTTCTTCCGTCAACAACACGGGCCCGCGCAAGATGCCGTTATGAATGTCGGCCAACTTTACGGCTCCGTCGTTCCGGCAATCCTGATCGGCGCAGGTATCTACGCCGGCGGACTCGTGGGAGAATCCGATGAGACGCGAATGACCGGACGGGAAGTGCTTGAATCCTTGGCATTTGCGGGCATCGTGACGACGTCGTTGAAATTCCTCTTTGGCCGAAGCCGGCCGTACACTGACGAGGGGGCGGGCGACTTCAAGTTCCTGCAGTTTTCCGATGACCGGGCATCTTTTCCTTCCGGACACGCTACCGTGGCCTTCGCCGTTTCATCCGTCCTTGCTGCGCGAATCCATGACGACTGGGTCTCTGCCGGGCTCTACACGCTTGCGGGAGTCACGGCGATTTCGCGTGTCTATCACGACCAGCACTGGGCTTCGGATGTTTTCCTCGGGTCCGCGATCGGGGGCATCATCGGCCGCTCGATAGTATTGCATCACACGGGGCAGAAGGAACAAACGCTGTCGGTCTCCCCTGTTCCACTCGTCATTCACCTCCGGTTCCCCATCTAAGCGCAATCGAACTCGTTTGTTTCTCATCTCTTTTTGGTATCTTCGAATTGGCGATGGAGTTCGCCGAGGGCTTGGCCCGATAATTATCTCGATGTAATAGAGATCGATGACTCCTACACGGAAACTTCTAAAGTGGATGTGTTGGGAGTTTATTGTTTTAAGCGTCTTGGGGCCGCTCTTTTGCGTTCGTAAGAATTCTCTTGACCGAGTCTGGCCTCGGCCCTGAAGGGAAATGAGCAACGAGCAAATTCGACGGGCTTCTCAGAATTCTTCGCACTTCCTCAGCAGCCTTCGATTGAAGACCGACCAAAAAGGGAGATGAGAATGCTGCCGATCATTCATGCTAAGTTTCGCAGGAGACACGGAGTCCCATTCGCTATCGAACAGGTGAGCGGACGTCAGTTTCGATGCCGTCACTGCAACACGGTCTTCTACACAGAGAAACAGATCGATGCGCATCTTCGGAAGGTGGCCAATACGAGCGGGAAGACGAAGGTCCCGATCGACCCTATGACACCGCCTTTAAGCAGAACCGTCGAAGTGCGGCTCCTCTACACCTACGATATCAAGGATCACCTTCAGCGAAAATGGCTGCGTTTGAAGAGGGGGGATACATATGATGGTGAGTGAATGCGCCGTTTTCGTGAACTGGTATGAGCGCAGCCGACTCCAGGAGAAGTTCCACCCAACCCTGGATCCTCAAGATCACCAGGACAATCATGAATGACGTTCTTTTGATCGCTTCGGGGGCCGTCGTCGGTGCAAATCTGCGGTTTGCGGTGAGCAAGGCAGCAGCAAGATATTTATCCGCATCTCTGCCCTATGGAACTCTCATTATTAATGTGTCAGGGAGTTTCATCATCGGGCTCTTTCTTGTGTGGACATCCGAGCGCGTGCTCGCTGACGCGCGATGGCGGGCCTTGATCGCCGTCGGTTTCTGCGGAGCGTACACGACCTTTTCCAGCTACAGCTTTGAAACCTTTCGTCTCATCGAGCAGGGCCACTACGGCCTTGCCGCCGGAAATTTTGTCGCAAACAATATTGCATCACTTGCGGCAGTCCTCGCAGGTGCGGCCGTTGCAAGGGCCCTCTAATATGAGCGACCGGACTTCCAGGATTTCCGTTTACATAAACGAGGCCGACAAATGGCACAAGCGGCCGCTGCACCTCGAAATCCTGCGAATGCTTCACGACGAAGGGATAGCGGGTGGAACGGTCCTGCACGCCATTGCCGGATTTACCGGAGGTGGAAGCGTGGAGACGACGTCTCTCGTGGATGCCGGAGGAAAATTGCCCCTCGTCATTGAATTCATCGACACGGATGAGAACATCGCGCGGGTGTTGGCGCGCCTGAAACAAATGGCGGGCAAGCGGCTCATCGTCCGTTCGCATGTCGAGGTGGAGAGCAAGTCTTGACTTTCTGACGGCGATTGGGTAAATTGTATGCGGCGATGGAGTTCGCCGAAGACGTCACACGTCGCGTGACTAATGACTCCTACACGGAAACTCTTCGAGTGGATGTGGCAGGAGTTTTTCATTTCATGCCCACTTGATCGCATTCTCAAATGTCGATATTGCAGGTTAAGGTCGACAGGTAGCGGCGGATGCACCCTGGAAGGTGGTAACGATTCGACTAACGCTTTGCCCGTTCCTTCCTCATCAGAGCCGATACGGGCAAGATCCTGCTTTACCGAAAGCCAGAGGAACGAAGGACATCGCATGACATTCGAATCGACGGAGATCGTATGCGGCTGCATCTATTTGTGGTCCTTCTCATTATCGGCGGCGTGTTTGGAATTCTAGCCTCCCTGATGACATACGTCATCACGCAAAACGAATACGAGAAGCACTTCGAGGACAAGAACAGGGCAGCGATGGAATCTCTTCAGTCGGCATGGGCAACATTCCTTTTTTTCGCGGCGCTCACGCTCGTCTCCTCCGCCATCCTCGCATTCTGCCTCTTCAACAAGTAGGCCGCCCAAATAAGATGGCAACGGCTTAGACATGGAACCGCAGAGGAGAGATCGACCGTTGGACGTGACCCCCAGCGTGTCCCGCTCAGAGGAGTTGGCATCGACCCTACGGGAGCTTCAGACCATCATCGATGCAAGCGCTTCCCCGTCGCTCGTTCGTCGGATCGATGAGGAACTCCACAAGATTGCGGAGAATCAATTCTACATTGCAGTGTTTGGCCAGTTCAAACGTGGGAAGACGACGTTCTTGAACGCCGTGCTGGGAGAAGAATTGCTCCCGGTGGGAATTCTCCCCGTCACATCGGCCGTGACACTCATACGATACGGTGCAGAGAAGCGGGTGGTCGTTCACCTGGCAGATGACACGAAGGCGGAGATTATCCCTTCCGCTCTCGATGGATACGTCTCGGAAGAAAAAAACCCCCGAAATGCGAAGCGGGTTCGCCAGGTTGAAATTACCCACCCGGCGGAGATCCTTCGGGAAGGAATGGTGCTTGTCGACACCCCGGGCATCGGTTCGATTCACGAACACAATACGCAAGTGTCAGTTGAGTTCGTCCCGCGAATCGACGCCGCCATTCTCGTTGTTTCGGCAGATCCCCCGATCACGCAGGCCGAGAATATGCTTCTGCACGACATCCGGAAACACACCCGCGAGATACGAATTATCCTGAACAAAACCGACCTTCTATCACCATCGCAAAGGGATGAGATTTTGCAATTCACGAGAGAAGTCGTTGGGTGGAGTCGCGACGACGCCGGCTTGAATGTGGTGGCGCTGTCGGCTCTGCTCGCGCTCAAGGGTCGTCTGACCGGGAACAGGGAATTGGTCAGGCAGAGCGGTATCGAAGACGTGGAGTCGGCTCTCTCCGATATTCGACGCCTTAGGAATAAAGGATTCCTCCTGGATGGGGCCGTTCGTCGAACCTTTGATTTCCTGACAGGGGCGCGGTTCGAGGCCGAACTGGAATTAAATGCAAATCAAATGCCGCTCTCCGAACTCAAGTCGAAGATCGATCAGTTTGAGATTCACATCGACCGCTTACTCCGGGACCGGACGGCGTTCGAGTACTTGCTGACCGGCGAGGAGAAATCGCTCGAATCGTGGATCGCGGATGAGGCGCAACGATTCTCCCGAGAGGAGAATTCTTCGCTCGGCAGCCATGCTTTCCGCGAAGCCCAGGAATCTTCGGGGACGTCCGTTCACGATGTTCTCAGGGCACAGGAGGAGTTTCTCGGGGATGAATTGAGACGCGACTTCAATCGATGGCGCGACCGGATCGAGCCGGAGATTGTCCGGCGATTCAGAGTCATCTCCGAAAAGTACGTGCAGCATATCAACGATTCGATGGATGGGATTCAGAAGCTCTCCGCCGAGCTCCTCGGTACCAGCCCTCTCCCCCAACCGTCGATTGAGCAACTCCGGTGGCCCGAACAAATCTCGTTTCGCATCCAGGAGGATGGGTTATTTCTCGAATTCGACATCCTGCCTTGGTTTGCTCGTGTCCTTCCGCTCTCCATCCGTAATCGGATGTTGTGGAATCGCCTGAGTGGACAGTTACAGGAAAGGATTGACCAGTACGCCGGAACACTTCGCTACGAATACGCGTATCGCCTCCAGGAATTATTTCGTCAGTTTCACGCGCAGCTTGACCAAACCATCGACACGGTGATCGATCAAACACGCTCAATCCTGAGTCGAACCCGTGCACGCCGGGACCGGGACACGGAAAACTCGGAGCCGATAATCCAACAGCTGCGCGACCGTATGACCCGCTTGCGAGATCTCCAGCAGCGCGCTCAGGAGATTCAATGAGTGGTCGTATCAACCTTCCCCCAAACCACCGCCGTAGCCTTTCGGCGACGGCACAGTTGGTTGAGAACGCACTTGACGAATTAGAGAGCGTATTGGGGAGACAGGGAAGGGAGAAATTGACCTCTCGCGTCAAGGTTACGTACAGCAACGAGGATAGGGACCGGTTTCTGCGAACAGTAGCAGCGATGCGTCTAGCGAATGAGGAATTGGTGAGGGATTTTGGACTCGACCAGAAAGAATCCACGGAGAAGCAGATTGTTCAGTCGAGCACCGCCTATCTGTGGACCATCCTCCGGAACAGCACATCAAGAGGGATGCGCGGTTTTGGGGAACTCCCTCCCGACAGCGCTCGCGAGGTCGACAGACGCATCAATCAGCTTCTAAACCTCCTCGAACAGTTCTTTGATTCGGATCGGCCGTAATAAGATCCAACCTCCGCGGCCAGTTTCCTGAGGAGATAAAGCATCAATCGTCTATTCGTGGTGGCATAGAACAGAATGGCAAGAAACTATTTCTTCGTTTTCCTGGGAGGAGGACTTGGAGCCGCTGCTCGATACTGGCTCTCCGGTGCCGTCTATCGGATTTTTCCCGCTGATTTTCCATACGGAACCCTTGCCGTAAACCTCATCGGCTGTTTTGTGATAGGCTTGCTGATGTCGTCCCTTGAAGAGCGGTTTATCGCGACACCATCACTGCGCGTCTTTCTTACGATCGGAATCCTCGGCGGTTTTACGACCTTCTCCTCGTTCAGCTATGACACCGTCTCCCTCCTGAGAGAGGGGGAGCTGTTACGAGCCATGATTAATACCCTCACATCCGTCATTGGATGTTTGATGACGTGCGTCACCGGCTACGCAATTGGCAAACTACTCTAATGGAAAGGCGGTCCCATGAGACTCGCTGGTGAAGGAAAGCTCCTGAGGATCTTTGTTGGAGAATCTGACAATCTCCAGCATCACTCGCTCTTTGAAGCGATCGTTCAGAGTGCGAAAGAGCGGGGCCTCGCCGGGGCAACCGTCTTGAGGGGCATTGAAGGGTTCGGCGCCGACAGCCGGATCATTCACACGGCAAAAATTCTGAGGCTTTCCGAAGACCTTCCCATTGTCGTCGAAATCGTCGATACGGAGGAGAAGATCAAGGAATTTCTTCCGGAGGTAGATCGGTTGATTGAGAAAGCGGGTTGCGGTGCGATGATCACGCTTGAGAAAGCGGAGATCATCAAGTACTCGACGGGAAAGAAAGAGTAATCGGAGCGGTACGACGGCAGGAAGGGGCGTTTCAGCTCTTCGCCAGGCGCTCTCCCAGCCCGCGATGCTCTTCCCATATCTCTCGCGGCATTCGAGAGCCAAACTGCAAGTAAAACTCCTCCATCCCATGGTGGGCGTTCTGCCATCCGGGAACATCAACGCTCGTCAATGTCTTCATCGTTTCGGTGGAGACGTTGAGCCCATGAGTGTCGATGGCGTTTGGGGCCGGTAGATATCCCAGGGCCGATTCGAGTGCATCTCCTTTTCCGTTGACCCGGTCGAGTATCCATTTCAGCACTCGAATATTTTCGCCGTATCCCGGCCAGAGGAATTTGCCGTTTTGATCCTTGCGAAACCAGTTTACGCGAAAAACTTTCGGCGGATCCTTCATGCGCTTCCCCATCGCCAGCCAGTGGCCGAAATAATCTCCCATGTTGTATCCGCAAAACGGGAGCATCGCCATCGGGTCACGCCGGACAACGCCGACCGTTCCCGTCGCGGCGGCGGTGGTCTCGGCTCCCATGCCGGAGCCCATGAACACGCCGTGCTGCCAATCGAAGGACTGATAGACGAGCGGAATGAGCGCCATCCGCCTGCTTCCAAAAATGATTGCCGAAATGGGAACGCCTTCGGGATCCTCCCAATATTTTGAAATCGTGGGGCACTGCCGGGCCGGCGCAGTGAATCGCGAATTGGGGTGAGCTGCCTTGCCCATCGACTCGGTCCAGGCCCGCCCCTGCCAATCGATCAAGCCCTCGGGGGGCGGACCACCAATTCCCTCCCACCACGGTTCGCCCTGCGGCGTCAGAGCGACATTTGTGAAGATAGAATTGCGATTCATCGTGTCCATGGCGACCGGATTCGTCGCGCGGCTTGTGCCCGGCGCGACGCCAAAGAACCCTGCTTCGGGGTTGATTGCCCGCAGCCGCCCCTCGCCGTCGATATGCATCCACGCAATGTCATCTCCGACCGTCCAAACGCGGTAGCCCTCGTTTGCGAGCGATGAGACCATCATCGCAAGATTCGTTTTTCCGGATGCGCTCGGAAAAGCGGCGGCCATGTAGGTGACGGTGCCGTCGGGGGCTTCGAGGCCGATGATAAGCATGTGCTCCGCCATCCATCCTTCCCGCCGCGCCATGCACGAAGCAAGGCGGAGCGCAAAGCATTTCTTCCCTAGCAGCGCATTCCCGCCGTACCCGGAGCCGACGCTCCAGACGAGATTCTCTTCGGGAAAATGGATGATGTACCGGCGTTCGGGCGAGAGGTCCCCCAGAGAATGCAGCCCCGGCATGAAGTCTGCTCCCGCTTCAATCAGCTTTGTCGCCTCTCCGCCAACCCGGGCCATGATGTGCATGCTCGCGACAACGTACGGGCTGTCGGTGATTTCGACGCCGACTTTGGCGTAGGGCGAGCCGACCGGTCCCATCAGGAACGGAACGACGTACATCGTCCGCCCCTTCATTGAACCGTCGAAGAGTCGTTCCATCTTCGCCTTCGCTTCTGCGGGCGCGATCCAGTTGTTGTTCGGCCCGGCGTCCTCCTTCTTATCGCTGCAAATAAAAGTGAGCTGTTCGGTCCGCGCAACGTCGCTTGGATGGCTTCGATGAAGATAGCAGCCGGGGTACGTCTTCTGATTGAGCGGAATCAGTCCTCCCGATGCCAGCATGGTCTCGATGAGCCGGTCGTATTCCTGATTCGACCCGTCACACCAGTAAACCCGATCCGGTCTCGTGAGCGACTTCGATTCACTCACCCATTTTTCTATGTCATATTTCATCTGCCGCAAAGGGTCATTTTCGTTTCGTCCGGCCATCGTCTTCCCCCACGCCGCCCTCCCCGATCATCCTCTCAATTTCTCGCACCACCTTCGCCACGTCCACTTTCGTCCGGCCGACGACGGAGATATGTCCCATCTTTCGCCGCTCTTCCAAACGCTTCTTCCCGTAGATATGTAATTTCGTGCCGGGAATTTTTTGAATCGCTTGAACGTCGAGATGCCGAAGGTGCTTCCCGAGAAGGTTCACGATCGCGCACGGGCCGAGCAACGCCGGCGGGCGCATGGGAAGACCCGCCGCGACACGCACATGGGCTTCGAACTGCGACAGGTCGCATCCGTCGAGCGTGTAATGCCCCGAATTGTGCGGCCGGGGAGCAAGTTCGTTCACCAATACCCTGGTTCCGACGACGAACATTTCAACGCACAGGATTCCGACGACATGGAACGTGTCAAGAATCGTGTTGGCGAGCTTCCGCGCCTTGCGTTCGATCGCTTCCGACATCCCCGAGGGGACGATGGAGGAATGGAGAATATTGTCACGATGCGTGTTGCGCGCGATGGGAAAATCGAAATCGTTCCCCTGATCGTCGCGGATGCAGATGACGGAGATCTCTGCGTTCAGCTTCAGAAACTTTTCGACGATGCGCTCGGGCTCGCCCGGCAGGAATCGCACGCTCTCGAGCGCGCTTCGAGACCCGAGAACCGTCTGGCCTTTGCCGTCATACCCCGCGCCCGCGGTCTTGAGCACCATCGGGTAGCCGAGTCTTCCCGCCGCTGCGACAAGATCCTCCGGCCGCCGGACGACTTCGAACGGCGCGATGGGGAAGCCGTTGCTGCGGAGCGCCTCTTTCTCGCGCGTCCGGTGTTGTGCTATATCGAGGATCGCGCTTCCCGGCCGGACCCGTTTCGACTCTTCCAGCATGCGAACGATGCCGGTATCGATATGCTCGAATTCGTAGGTTATGAAATCTGCTTCGCGCGCGAATTCGGCACAGGCAGAGCGGTCGTCGAACGGGGCGGTGATCGTGCGGTCTGCGAGGCGGGACGCCGGACATTCGGGGTCGGGGTCCCAGACAACGCTTCGATAGCCCATCCGCTGGGCTTCCCGGATCGTCATCATGCCAAGCTGTCCCCCTCCGATGATCCCGATGACAGAGGGAGGGAGATAAACCTCCCTCATATCCGGGTGTGCAAAACTTCCTGTTGAATCCGCTCGGCATGGGAGCGGAGTCGATCTTCCAGCCCGGGCGATTCGATGGCGAGAATGCGGATGGCGAGGAGCGCGGCGTTATGCGCGCCGTCAATAGCGACGGCTGCGACGGGAACGCCCGACGGCATCTGGACGATGGAGAGGAGGGAATCAAAGCCGCTGAGGGAACGGGACTTGACGGGGACGCCGATGACGGGAAGCGTGGTTTTGGACGCAACCATGCCGGGAAGATGAGCTGCCCCGCCGGCCCCTGCGATGATGACTTTCAGTCCGCGCCTTGCCGCCTGCTCGGCGTACGAAAACATAAAATCGGGCGTCCGGTGGGCGGAGACAATTCTGAATTCAAACGGTATGCCGAAATCCTTCAACACTTTGCGCGCGGGCTCCATCACTTCTGCGTCCGAGGCACTCCCCATGATAATTCCGACGAGGATCTTTCGGCTCTTTGTGCGCCTGGCAGTCTTTATGGAACGGGGAAATTTCTGGGCCCTATAGGGCATAGGGAGTCGGAAAAATTTTAGTGTCGGTCAGGTTCTTTGTTCCGGGAAGCGACGACCAGATTTGCAATCAGGGCGGCTGTCGCTCCGGCACCGAAGCCATTATCGATGTTCACAACCGAAAGGCCGGGAGAACATGACTGGAGCATGGCCATGAGAGCCGCTTCGCCTTTGCCGCCATAGCCGTATCCATTGCTCGAGGGAACGCCGATCACCGGAACCGGGACGATCCCTTTCACGACCGACGCGAGCGCCCCCTCCATCCCGGCAACGACGACGATCGATGAAACCTCTTTCCGGAGAATCGCTTCGATCGGCTCGAGGAGTCTGTGGATGCCCGCGATACCGACGTCATAAAACGTCAGCGCTTCGCACCCCATGAGTTCGGCCGTGACTTTTGCTTCCTCCGCGACTGGAATGTCGGCAGTACCGGCAGCCAGGACGGCGATTCGCCCGCCGGTCGACTTCGGCTCGTACGTCCGGTGACGCACGACCACTGTACGTCCCGTCTGGTTATGTGCGACGGAGAATTCGGAGGCGAGCATATCCTGGATGGCGGCCGCGCAAGCCAACGATACCCGCGTTGCGAGTCCGATCCCCTTCTTCTCCGCGAACCCCCTCAGGATTCCGGCCACTTGGTCCGGCGTCTTGCCTTCCGCGAAAACTGCTTCGGGGATTCCCGTGCGCTGCGACCGTTCCAGGTCGAGCCGCGCAAAGGCCTCAAGCATTTCGATTTGTCCGCCCTGCGGATGTGGCATCAATGTTTCGTTTTCCTCCGAAGAACACTCGGAATATACTCCAAAATTCACAAAACTGCATCGCGGCAGTCTGCCGGCGCTTGCCTACTGCTTCGCGGCTCTCCGCAAGCGTTCCATGACTGCTGTTCCCAAGCCCTGTTCCGCGACCGCTTCCACCAGAATTATATCCACACCCTTCTCATCCAGCTCCCGTAGAGAACGATACAATCCGCGAGGGTACTCTTCCTCGCTCATCGACACCCGGCAAGCCGCGGATATGTTCCCGGCGTTGAATCCGCCGGAATGTGCGATGATCCCGATCTTTTTCCCGGCCTCCACACATTCATTCAGCATCGATTGCATCTCGGCAGTCTTGCCGCGACCGACCAGCAGTACGGTCGCACGCGGCGCGTAGTGGCGATAGCGTGTGCCGGGGGAACGTCGAAGAGCATCGGCGTCGGTCGTTCTGCTTATCGGACCGGCGACCTCCGTGAGTTGTTCAACTGTCAGGCCTCCCGCACGGAGCAGTAGCGGGGGGACCTGCGTGAGGTCCAGAACAGTCGACTCGAGTCCGATCTCCGTCACGCCGCCGTCGAGTATCAGGTCGACGGCACCTTCCAGGTCGTGCAACACATGTTGTGCTAGTGTCGGACTCGGCAGGCCCGAAAGATTCGCACTCGGCGCCACGATGCCGCCGTTCAGCCCCTTTGCCAGGGCGAGCGGAACGGCGTGGCGCGGCATACGAATTGCCACGGTCTGGAGGTGCGAAGTGACTTCGGGCAAAACGCCGCTGGCTGCAGGAAGCACGAGCGTCAGCGGCCCGGGCCAGAATGCGTGAATAAGCTTCTGAGCCAGGGAGTTGATCTCCCGGGCGAACGCGCGGGCGCGTTGAATATCCGCGATGTGCACGATGAGAGGATTATCGGCGGGTCGACCTTTCGCCGCAAAAATCGAACGCACCGCGTCCGAATGGACAGCGTTTGCTCCAAGTCCGTAAACGGTTTCTGTAGGGAACGCCACGAGCCCGCCCCGCGCAAGGATGGCGACCGCTTCGGAGATGACCGCGGGATCCGGCCGGGCGGGATCAATGCGCACCAATCGAGTTTTCATCGAAGGGGTGGAAGAGAAGGGAGCAGTACGGGCTGACCCTACAGCGACTTAAAACGCTCGAACGACTGGCGGCAGGAGAGGCAATAGTAAAGCTGTTTGCAGAGCGTTGCCCCAAACTCGCTTTCAAGTTTCGTGTCTCCCGAGGCACAAAAGGGGCACTGGACAATCTCGGCCGCGGAGAGTTTCAATTCCACTTCAACGCGCGGGGGCGGAGCAATCCCAAACGTACGTAACTTCTCTCTGACCGGCTCGCTGAGCATATCCGTCGACCAGGGAAGTGCAACGTTTTTCTCCACGGTCACCGAATCGAATCCGGCTTCGCGAAGTCTGTCCCGAATCTCCTGCCGGATGAGCTCCATTGCCGGACATCCCGAAAACGTCGGCGTGATCTCGACACGGACGCCTCCCTCTCCGATTTCGACATTCCGCACAATTCGCATGTCGACGACGGAGAGCACGGGAATTTCCGGGTCGTGGACCTGCTCGAGCGTTTTCCAAATGTGCTGCAGTGCCAACTCCTGATTTACCATCGTCCCCCCGGAGCGAGTTGATAAACGCTCTGCATATCTTCGACAACGCCTGCCAGATCTGGAAGATGTTTGCCGACCCGCCCCCCGTAGTCCGGCTCACATTCGAATGTGAAGCCAGATTCGCCTGTCCTTATCGGAATCTTAATCCCGGCGCGAGCAATGATGGGCTGAATGTCGCGGACCCAATCGAGCAGAAGCGAAGCGTTCGCACGAACAACACCGGCATCGACGAGGATCGCTTCCCCGGGCGTGTCTTCGAACAATCCAAGAGCCTGCTGAAAGGCACGGTCCACCGCAGACTGCGTTCGATCGCGACTCTCCCTGGTTCCTTGTGCGAGCCGCTCGAACAAGCCGTCCGCGTGGAGGATATGATACGATTCTTCGCGCAGAATTCGTTCAGCCGCATTCCGTATCCGTTCATTGCTGCTGGCGCGGAGTCCCTGGAGACGAACGACCTCCTGATGGTCGTACAGGAATTGCCGAACGACGGTGTAGGCAAAGTCGCCGCGCGGATATGCGACAA
>Ga0335080_10003230_pt1 | contig 16453 bp, 15 predicted proteins | sample Lox_Sample_34_FD_206720 | JGI IMG/M metagenome (GOLD analysis project Ga0335080, IMG submission 206720) | Soil microbial communities from Loxahatchee National Wildlife Refuge, Florida, United States - Lox_Sample_3.4 | ecosystem: Environmental > Terrestrial > Soil > Wetlands | place: USA...
ATCGCTACCGCTACCGGCGGCTCGCGCCCGTGGGCGTGGTCGCGCTCGTCGCGGTCGCCGCCGGGGCGTGGCTCGGCGCGCAGCGGGCGCCCGCGCCGGCCGAGGCGGCGCCGCCCGCCGCGCCCGGGGTCGTCCGGCACGTCGCGAGGCCCGCGGCGACGCTCCAGGCCCTCCCCGCGTTCGCGCCGGAGCACCTCGTCATGGGGACGCCGACGCTCGCCGGCCGCATCGCACAGCCGCTCGAGGCGCAGTCCGCGATCCTCGTCGACGCGACGACCGGCCACGTGCTCTGGGCGCTCCGGCCGCACGAGCGCCGACCGGTCGCGTCGACGACGAAGATCATGACCGCGCTCCTCGCGCTCGCGAAGCTCCGGCCGAACGACGTCGTGACCGTCGACCCGTCGGTGCCGCGCGTGCCGCTCGTCCGCGAGGGACTCCGCGCCGGCGAGCGCGTCCAGGCCTGGAAGCTCTTCTACTCGATGCTCCTCTACTCGGGGAACGACGACGCGCTCGCGCTCGCGATCGCCGCCGGCGGGAGCAAGCCGGCGTTCGTCCACGAGATGAACGCCGCCGCGCGCCGGTACGGGCTCCGCGACACGCACTTCACGACGCCGAGCGGCGTCGTCGACGAGGGGAACTACTCGAGCGCGTGGGACCTCGCCGGCCTGACGCGCGTCGCGCTGCGCAACCCGCGCTTCGCGCGCATCGTCCACACGAAGGTGATGCGCGTGAAGTGGGCCGCGCCGACGTACTCGAAGATCTACGTCAACAACAACCTGATGCTGACGCGCTACCGCGGCGCGACCGGCGTGAAGACCGGGTACACGCACAAGGCCGGCTGGTGCCTCGTCGTGTCCGCGACTCGGGGGAGGACGTCGCTGATCGCGGTCGTGCTCGACTCCGGGAACATGTACGCCGACGCGACGCGCCTGCTGAACCTCGGCTTCGCCGCCGAGTCGAGCTAGTTCGTGCCCTTGCCGGCCTCGTGGAGCTCCTCGTCGAGCTCCTGCTCGCGGCGCTCGGCGGCTTCCTTGCCCGCCTTCACCGCGTGCCGCCAGTCCTTCTTCGCGCGGAAGTCGGACGCCCCGTAGCTGACGCCCGCCGCGAAGCCCGTGATCTTCTGCACCGGCTTCGTGATCGCGAGGCTGACCGCGCGCACCGCCGTGTCGGCGGCGTCCGCCGCGTCGACCGCGCTGTCGGTGACCTTGTCGACCTTGTCGAGCTGCTGGTTGATCCGGTCGACCGAGCCGCCGACCTTGTTGATCACCGGCAGCACCTCGGTCTCCGTCCCCTTGATCAGGCTCGTGACGCTGTCCGCCGTCCGCGAGAGCCGGATGAAGAGGTAGGCGAGCGCGAGGCCGGTGGCGAGGAGGAAGACGGCGAGCGCCCCCTCCCACGCGTTCGTCCAGTTGAACGACGAGGCGAGCATCAGGGGCGGATCTTAGTTGCTCGCGTCGGAGACCACGCCGCACCCCACGACGGCGTCGCCCTCGTAGAGCACCGCGGCCTGGCCGCGCGCGACGCCGTACGCGGGCTCGTCGAGCGTGAGGGCGAAGCCGCCGGGGACGGCCTCGACGCCCGCGGCGAGCGCCGGCGAGCGGTAGCGGAGCTTCGCCTCGGCCCGCTCGACGGCGGCGTAGAGGCGGCCGGACGCGGCGACGCGCGTGCGCGCGAGCGCCTCGCGGGGGCCGACGACGACGGCGTTCGCCGCGGTGTCGGTGCCGAGGACGTACAGCGGTGACGCGGCCGAGACGCCGATCCCCTTCCGCTGGCCCGGCGTGAAGTTCCAGACGCCGTCGTGGCGGCCGAGCTCGCGGCCGGCCTCGTCGACGATCGGGCCGTCGGCCGCGGCGACGCCGTGACGGCCGAGGAACGCGCGGTAGTCGTCGCCGGCGAGGAAGCACGCCTCCTGGCTCTCGGCGCGGCGCGCGGCCTCGAGGCCCGCGCGCTCGGCCTCGGCGCGCGTCGCGTCCTTGTCCTGCTCCCCGAGCGGGAACCAGACGCGGTCGAGCCTCGCCGGATCGAGGCGCGCGAGCATGTACGACTGGTCCTTCGCCGCGTCCGCGCCGCGATGCAGCAGGCGGCGGCCGCGGTGCTCGGCGATGCGCGCGTAGTGGCCGGTCGCGAGCCGCTCGCAGCCCGCGCGCGACGCGAACGCGAGCAGCTCGGCAAAGCGGAAGCCGCCGTTGCAGCGGATGCACGGGTTCGGCGTCTCGCCCCGTGCGTAGCCGCGGACGAACGGCGCGACGACGGCGCGGCGGAACTCCTCGCGGAGGTCGAGCGTCACGTGCGGGATCCCGAGCCGGTGGCACGTCTCGCGCGCCGCGATCACGGCCTCGGGCGAGCAGCACGCGCGCTCCGCGTCGGGGCCGTCCGGGTCGAGCCAGAGCCGCAGCGTGACGCCGACCGCGTTCGGCGCGGCGCGCAGCAGCGCGACCGCGCTGTCGACGCCGCCGCTCATCGCGACGGCGGTCCGCCCCGCGCGCGGCTCGGCGCGGAACACCGGCCCGAGCGCCGCCGCGAGCGCGTCGACCGCGAGCGTCTCGCCGCCCACCGCCGCCGCCTCGAGCAGCGTCAGCCCGGCGAGGTCGCGCTCGAGCCCTGGCGCGTCCGCCGCGACGATCCGGTCGCCGTCGACCGCAAGCCGCACCGCGGCCCACTCGCCGCACCGCGTCGAGTCTCCGAAGGCCTCGATCATGCGGTCACGGTAACGAAGATGAGGCGAGGCCTCGCGGCCCCGCCTCAGACTCCACCCTGCCGATCGAACCGGGCTATGTGAACCTGGCGAACCAGGTGGGTGCCAGGCCCTTCCTCGGCGCTGCCTCGGTCGGGACCCGAGCTCCCTTCATGTAGGCGTTGGTTCTACATTGAGGCCCGGAACGACGCACAGGGTCGAGCGGGCGCACTGTACAGGGCACGGGCGCCGTCGGACATCCTCCTAGTGGGCGAACTGCCACTGGATCTGCTGCGTGCCCTGGAGGTGGAGCGCAGCCGCGAGCGCGCGGGTCAGGTCGAAGTCGTGGCCGGGCGTCGTCGGGCCGCGGTCGATCACGCGGGTCGTCACCTCGCGGCCCTTGAACTCGATCGTGATGCGCACCCCGCACGGGAGCCGCGGGTGCGAGACGCCCTCGGTCGCCGGGCCGATCTTGACGCCGCACGCGCTCGTCTTCGTGCCGGTCGCCGGTGCGTACGGCGTCGCGAGCGCGGTGTACCACGTTCCCTGCGACGACGGCGCGTGGTGCTTCGGCCGGACGAGATAGACGACGACGGCGACGAGCGCGACGACTCCGACGATCGCGAGCGCGAGCGCCCGGACGGTGATGCTCACCGGCCGACGAGGTCGCCGAAGCTGTCGCGGACGAGGGCGTCGAAGTCGATCGGTAGCGAGCCGCCGGGGTCGGCGAAGTCGCGCAGGTACATCAGGAGGTACGTCCGCTCCTCGTCGCGGGCGACGTCGGCGCCCGCGTTCTCGCGCGAGAGCCGCTCGAGGTCCCAGACGTTCCAGCGGCGCGGCGCGGCGCTCGCGCCGATCGGGACGACCTCGGCGCCGACGGCGACCTCGGCGAGCACCGGCTCGGGCTCCGGCTCGGGGACGAGCTCGAGCTCCGGTTCCGGCGCCGGGACGACGGTGAGGACGACCGGCTCGGGCTCGGGTGCCGGCTCGACGGCCACGGGCTCCGGCTCGACGGGCGCCGGCGGAGGAGGCGGCGGCGGCGGTGCCGCGGCGACCGGCTCGCGCGGGATCACGCGGACGGTCTCGGCCTGCTCGGCGGCCGGGACCGGGGGCGGCGGCGCGGGTGCGGGCTCCTTCCGCTTCTTCGGCTTCGCGGCGCGCTCGGTGCCGCTGTCACGCCAGACGGTCGCCTCGAGCCCGAGCACCAGCAGGTACGCGACGCCGCTGGCGGCGATGATCCCGGGCCAGTTGACGCCGAGGGCGAGCGCGATCGCCGGGACCGCGATCAGGAACGCGGCCTCGACGATGGTTCTGGGGCCGAAGACGCGCCGCATGCGGCGAGCCTAACTCGCCGCGTCGGGCGGGTCGTCGTCCGCCGGCGGCTCGCTCACGGGCGGCGCCGAGACCGGGGGCGGCGAGACGGGCGGCGGGGACGGGCTCGAGAGCGGCGGGCCGGACGACGCGGGCGGCTCCGGGGCCGGTGCCGGCGCAGGAGACGTCGGCGGCGCTGCTGCCGGCGGCTCGGGCGGAGCCGCGACCTGCTGCACGGGCGGCGCGGGCGCCGGCGGGCGGCCCGCGAGCGCGGCGGCGGGCGGAGCCGGGCGGCTCGCCTCGGACGCCTGTCCCGCGGCCTCGACGATCGCCCCGGCGACCTGCGCGATCGCGTCCTGCCCGAGGCCGGCGGCCGCGAGCAGCTGCTCGGCGCCGTGCTGCGCGCGGGCGAGGATCGCCGATGCCTGGGCGCGCGCCCACTCGAGCGTCTGCTCGACCTCGGCGCGGGCCGCGTTCGTGAGCTCGGTCGCCTGGTGGCGCGACTGCTCGAGGAGCCGGTTGCCCTTCGCCTCGGCCTCCTGGAGCTCGCGGGTCGCGTCGGCGTGCGCCTTCGCGAGCAGCTCGCGCGACTCGTTCCGGGCCGTGTTGAGCATGTCGTTGCGCTGGCGCTCGCTCTCCTGGCGGTAGCGCTCGATCTCGGCCTCGCGCTCCTGGAGCTCGCGCTGCCGGCGGCTGACCTCTTCCTCGGTCCGCGCCAGCTGCGTCGCGGACGCGCTCTGCGCGTCGCGCTCGATCGTGTCGGCGAACTCGGCGGCGGCGCGGATCATGTGCAGCGCGTCCATGCGGACGGCGTGCCCGGTCGCCTCGATCGCGGCGCCCCCGCCCGGCCGCGCGCCGGCGACCTGGAGCACCCGGAGCTGCGCCTGCAGCTGGGCCGCGTGGCGGCGGAACGACTCGAATGCCTCCCGCACCTTGTCCGCGTCGAGGCCGTCCCCGGCCTTGGGGATGTCCTCGAAACGGGGCAGCGACGTGAGCGACGGCGCTCCCGCCCGACCCGGACCTTCACTGGCCATCTGCGGCTGACCCTCCTGTTGGACGCGTGGTGCGCGGCTTGCGCGCCACGAAGTATGCATTCTTCATCGGCGGACGGACACCTACGCTTTACCGGGAGGTTCGGCGAGGCGGATCCCGAGCTCCCGGAGCTGGTCGTCCGGTGCCTCGCTCGGCGCGCCCGTCATCGGGTCGATTCCCGCCTGGTTCTTCGGGAAGGCGATCACGTCGCGCAGGTTCGGCTCGCCGGCGAGCACCATCACCATCCGATCGATCCCGAACGCGATCCCGCCGTGCGGCGGCGCCCCCATCGCGAGCGCGTCGAGCAGGAAGCCGAACTTCGAGCGCTGCTCCTCCGGGCTCAGGTTGAGCAGGTCGAAGACGCGCGCCTGGACGTCCGGCTCGTGGATCCGGAAGGAGCCGCCGCCGAGCTCGTTCCCGTTCCCGATCAGGTCGTACGCGTGCGCGATCGCGTTGCCGGGGTCGGAGTCGAAGCGGTCGACCCAGTCCGGCGCGGGCCTGGTGAACGGGTGGTGGACGGCGCCCCAGCGCCCCGCGTCCTCGTCCCACTCGAACATCGGGAAGTCGGTGATCCAGAGCCACGACCACGCGTCGCGGTCGATCAGCCCGAGCTCCTCGCCGAGGTGCGTTCGCAGCGCGCCGAGGACGCGCGAGGTCATCTTCCACTCGTCGGCGGCGAAGAGGAGCGTGGTGCCCGGCTGCGGGGCGAGCGCGGCGAGCTCGGCCTCGGAGAGGAACTTCACGATCGGCGAGCGGATCTCGCCCGCGTCGTCGGCGATGAGGTACGCGAGCCCTTTCGCGCCCCACTGCTTCGCGATCTCCTCCAGTGCTGCGAGCTCGGCGCGGGAGAAGACCTTCGGCGCGCGGAGGAAGCGGACCGCGTCCGCGTTCGCGAAGACGCCGAAACCGGAGCTGCGCGTCGCGTCGGTCGCGTCCTCGATCTCGAGGCCGAAGCGGAGGTCGGGCTTGTCGGAGCCGAAGCGGCGGTCGGCCTCCGCGAACGTCATCCGCCGGAACGGCGTCTCGAGCTCGACGCCGAGGCACTCGCGCCACACCGACGAGATCATCGTCTCCATCAGCGCGAACAGGAACTCCTGATCCGGGAACGCGAGCTCGACGTCGAGCTGCGTGATCTCCTGCACGCGGTCCGCGCGGAGATCCTCGTCGCGGAAGCAGATCGCGATCTGGTAGTAGCGCTCGAAGCTCGCGATCACGAGCAGCTGCTTCGCGATCTGCGGCGACTGCGGGAGCGCGTAGAAGTTGCCGCGCTGCAGACGCGCGGGGACGAGGAAGTCCCGCGCGCCCTCCGGGGTCGGCTTCCAGAGGATCGGCGTCTGGATGTCGACGAAGCCGGCGCTCTCCATCACGCGGCGGATCGTCCCGACCATCTGCCCGCGGAGGCGGATGTTGCGCTGCAGCTGCGGCCGGCGGAGGTCGAGCCAGCGGTAGCGCATGCGGACGTTGTCGTCCACGTTCTCGTCGTCGAGCTGGAACGGCAGCGGCGTCGAGGTCGAGACGACGCGCAGCTCGGCGACCTGGACCTCGATCTCGCCGGTGGGGAGGTTCGGGTTCACCAGGTCCGGCGCGCGCGCGACGACGGCGCCCGTCGCCTGGACGACGAATTCGTTGCGGAGTGCGTGCGCGGCCTCGGCCGCGCCGGGCGCGTGCTCGGGGTTCACGACGAGCTGGACGACGCCGCTCCCGTCGCGGAGGTCGATGAAGACGAGGCCGCCGTGGTCGCGGCGGCGGTCGACCCAGCCCGCGAGCGTCACCGTGCGGCCGACGTCGGCGGTCGAGAGCTCGCCTGCGTTCGCGTCGCGCCAGCTCACAGGATCTCCTTCAGGTGCTCGACGTCGCGCACCTCGACGTCGAGCTCGCCGCCACGCCGGAGCGTCCAGCCGTTCGAAGTCACGATGACCGTCGCGCCTGCGTGCTTCTGGCCGTAGCCGATCTGACCCTTGAGCGACCGGCCGGCGTAGTCGAGATCCGCGGAGACGCCGTCGGCGCGCAGGTCTCTCACGATCGAGAGGGCGTGCTGTCCCTGGTCGACCGCGACAAAAACGTCGAGCTTCGGGGCGTCGGCGGAGATGCCCTCGAGCTCGAGCGAGAGGACGAGGCGCTCGATCCCCGCGCCGAAGCCGATGCCCGGCGTCGGCGGGCCGCCGATCTCCTCGACGAGATAGTCGTAGCGGCCGCCGCCGCAGATCGTCGACGCCTGCGCGCTCTCGTCCGGTCCGAGGAACTCGAACGTCGTGCGCGTGTAGTAGTCGAGGCCGCGCACGAGCCTCGGGTCGAGCGTGTACGCGACGCCGTACGCGTCGAGGTGCGCGCGCACCTGCTCGTAGTGCGCGGCGCACTCGTCGCAGAGCGAGTCGCCGATCGTCGGCGCGTCGCGCAGCGCCGCGCGCACCTTCTCGCTCTTCACGTCGAAGACGCGGAGCGGGCTCGTGGCGCGCTTCTGTCGCGCATCCTCGTCGAGGACGTCCGCGTGCGCGTCGAGCCATTCGTTCAGCCGCTCGACGTACCGCGGCCGGCAGTTGCGGTCGCCGATCGAGTTGAGGCGGAGCTCGAACTTCGTCACGCCGAGGCGACGCAGCAACGTGTCGTAGAACTGGATCACCTCGGCGTCGACGGCCGGGTCGGCGGAGCCGATGCACTCGAGCGAGAGCTGGCTGTGCTCGCGGAAGCGTCCGCGCTGCGGCGCGGCGTAGCGGTACATCGTCGCGAGCGTGTAGAGCTTCACCGGCTGCGGCTCCTGCTTCATCCCGTGCTCGATGTACGCGCGGCAGATCGGCGCGGTGCCCTCGGGCCGGAGCGTGAGCGAGCGGCCGCCGCGATCCTCGAACGTGTACATCTCCTTCTGGACGATGTCGGAGCCCGCGCCGGACGTGCGCGCGAAGAGCTCGGTGTCCTCGAAGACCGGCGTCTGGATGCGGCGGTAGCCGTAGAGCGCGCAGAGGCGCTCCATCTCCCCCGTCACCCTCTGCCAGAGCGGCTGGTCGGACGGAAGGACGTCGTGGGTGCCACGGGGCGCCTCGATGCGCGTCACGCGCGCAGCTCCGCGAGGAACGGGTTGCGCTCGACCTCAGCGCCGAGCGTCGTCGGCCCGCCGTGGCCGGGATAGACGACGGTCTCGGGCGGGAAGCGGTCGGCGAGCGTGCGGACGCTGTCGAGCAGCGTGTCCCAGTCGGAGCCCGGGAGGTCGGTGCGGCCGACGGAGCCGGCGAAGAGGAGGTCGCCGCTGAAGAGGCAGCCGTCGGCGTGGTAGGCGACGTGCGCGGGCGAGTGGCCGGGGATGGCGACGCACTCGAAGGCGATGCCGGCGACCTCGACGGTCTCGCCGCCCTCGAGGAGGTGATCCGGCGTGTACGGGCGGCCGGGCGCGCCTGCGGGCGCGAAGTCGGGGTACCGCTCGAGCAGCGCTCGCTCGCCCTCCGGCATCCAGACGGCCGCGCCCGTGCCCTCGGCGAGATCGGCGACGCCGCCGAGGTGGTCGAAGTGGCCGTGGGTGATGAGGATCGCGGCGCAGCGCGCGCTCATCCCGGCGAGCTCGAGCCGGAGCGCCGCCGCGTCGCCGCCCGGATCGATCACGGCGGCCTCGGCCGCGCCACGGGCGGTGCGGACGACGTAGCAGTTCGTCTGGATCGGGCCCAGCGCGTAGCTGTCGACGACGAGGCTCATCGAGGGCGAGTCTAGTGGCCGGGTGGAGCGCTAGCTCTTCTTCGGCGGCTGCTTCTTGGCGGCCGATGCCGCCGGCGCCTGGCCTGTCTTCGCGAGGTAGCGGTTGTACGCGTACCGGTCGATCACGTACGTGAACGGGATGAAGAGCGCGGTGTAGATCAGGGCCGGGAAGAGCGCCGAGTACCACGTCGGATTGTGGCCCCGTTCGAGGATCGAGAACATCACGAACACGACGACGCCCAGGATCCCGGCGCGGCGCGCGGCGCGCTGCCACGAGGGCGGGTGGACCGTACGGCCGGCCCGGCCCTTCTGCGCGGGCTGCTGCTTCGCCTTCTGGGCGGCTGCCGGGGCGCCGCCGTTGCGGCTCTTGGCATCGGGCGCCGCGGGGGCGTCGGGCGGCGCCTCTACCTCCTGTCCCTCCGAGTCCACCCAGACGAACTCGTGCTCGTGGCGCTGGCCCTTCGCCGAGCGGCGCTTCTGCTTGCGGGTCGGCATCGGACTAGCGTAGCTCGACCGGCTCGCCCGCGAGCACGACCTCCGCGACCAGATCGCCGCCGAGGTGGTATGCGAGGTAGCGCCAGTCCGGCGCGGCGAGCAGCGCGATGTCGGAGCGGTAGCCGGGCGCGACGCGGCCGAGACGGTCCGCGCGGCCGAGGACGTGCGCGGCGTTGACCGTGCAGGCGGCGAGGGCCTCGGCCGGCGACAGCTTCAGCTGGGTGGCCGCGAGCGAGCAGACGAGCGGGAGGCTCTCCGTGAAGGAGCTACCCGGGTTGAAGTCGGTGGCGAGCGCGACGGCAGCGCCCGCGTCGACGAGCGCGCGCGCGGGCGGCATCGGCCGGCCGAGGAAGAGTGCGCTCGCGGGCAGCAGCACGCCGACGACGTCGCTCGCCGCAAGCGTGCGAACACCGTCCGCGCCGGTCGCCTCGAGGTGGTCGACGGAGCGGGCGCCGAGCTCGACGGCGAGCGGGATCGCGCCCTGCTCGGTGAACTGGTCGCCGTGGAGCCGGAGCACGAGCCCGGCGTCGCGGCACGCCGCGAGGTACCTGCGCGCCTGATCCGCGTCGAACGCGCCGCGCTCGAGGAACACGTCCGCGGCCTCGGCGATCGTCGCCGCGTCCGGCAGCACCTCGGCGAGTGCGAAGTCGAGGTACGCGTCGGCGTCGCCGTCGAACTCCGGCGGGACCGCGTGCGCGCCGAGCCACGTCGGGATGCCGTCCGCGGCACGAACGGCGCGCAGGGAGGCGAGCTCGGTGTCTCGATCGAGCCCGTAGCCCGACTTGCCCTCGAACGTCGTCGTGCCGTGACGGAGCATCCAGACGCGGTGGCGATCGACGATCGCCTTCAGGCCGTCCTCGCCGGCGGCGCGCGTCGCGCGCACGGTTGCGAGGATGCCGCCGCCGTGGGCGTGCAGCTCCTCGTAGCCCGCGCCCGCCGCCCGGAGCGAGAACTCCTCGACGCGATCGCCGCCGAACGCCGGATGCGTGTGGCAGTCGACAAGCCCCGGGATCGCGCAGAGACCACGTCCGTCGAGCTCGCGCACGTCGCCGTCGAGTGCCGGCAGTTCGCGCATGCGACCGACGGCCTCGATCGTGTCGCCGGCACAGAGGATGTATGCATCGTCGACGACGTCGACCTGGCCCAGCGCCGATTCGCGGAGCGGTGCGTCGCGTCCGGAGGGCGTCGCGACCTGCGCGAGGTCGCGGACGAGCAGCCGGACAGGATCGCTCACGCGTCGCGCGGCGCCGACGGGAAGCGCAGCCCGCCATGCTCGGCGGCGTCGATCGCCTCCGGGTAGCCGGCATCGAAGTGGCGCATGACACCGGTGCCCGGATCGGTCGTGAGCACGCGCGCGAGCCGCTCCGCCGCCGCGTCGGTGCCGTCGGCCACGACGACCATGCCCGCGTGGATCGAGTTGCCGATCCCGACGCCGCCGCCGTGGTGGACGCTCACCCACGTCGCGCCCGCGGCGACGTTGAGGAGAGCGTTGAGGATCGGCCAGTCCGCGATCGCGTCGGAGCCGTCGCGCATCGCCTCCGTCTCACGGTACGGCGACGCCACCGACCCGGAGTCGAGATGATCGCGGCCGATCACGACGGGCGCCTTGACCGCGCCGGAGCGGACGAGCTCGTTCATCGCGAGCCCGGCCTTCGCGCGGTCGCCGTAGCCGAGCCAGCAGATCCGCGCGGGCAGCCCCTGGAATGCCACCCGCTCGGGCGCAAGCTCGAGCCACCGCTGCAGGAGCGGGTCGTCCGGGAAGAGCTCCCGGAGCATCGCGTCGATCGTCGAGATGTCGGCCGGGTCCCCGGACAGCACCGCCCAGCGAAACGGCCCGATACCGCGACAGAACAGCGGCCGGATATAGGCCGGGACGAAGCCCGGGTATGAGAAGGCCTCCGCTACGCCACCGTCACGGGCCTCACCTCGAAGATTGTTGCCATAATCGAAAACATACGCGCCGCGCCGGACGTACTCGAGCATTCCCTCGACATGGCACACAATCGACACACGTGCCCGACGCAGATACTCGTCCGGATCGGACACGCGCAATGCAGCGGCCTCGTCGAGTGACATCCCCTGCGGCACGTAGCCGGTGAGCGGATCGTGCGCCGCCGTCTGGTCGGTGACGAAGTCGAAATGCTCGCCGCGCGACGCAAGCTCCGGCACGACGTCCGCGGCGTTCGCGAGCAACCCGACGGAGAGCGCGCGCCGCTCCGACGCGGCCGCGCGAATGCGTGCGAGCGCGTCGTCCAGGGAGTCCGTCGCCTCGTCGAGGTACCGCGTCTCGAGCCGCCGCTCGATGCGGTGCGGATCGACCTCGACGCAGAGGATCGCCGCACCCGCCATCGTCCCCGCGAGAGGTTGCGCGCCGCCCATGCCGCCGAGACCGGCGGTGAGGATCGTGCGCCCGCTCAGGTCGGGCGAGCCGAAGTGCGTCTCGCCGGCCGCGGCGAACGTCTGGTACGTCCCCTGGAGGATCCCCTGCGTGCCGATGTAGATCCAGGAGCCCGCCGTCATCTGCCCGAACATCGTCAAGCCTTCCGCCTCGAGCCGGCGGAACTCGTCCCAGGTCGCCCACTTCGGGACGAGAAGCGAGTTCGCAATGAGGACTCGCGGCGCGTTCTCATGCGTCGTGAACACGCCGACCGGCTTCCCGCTCTGGACGAGCAGCGTGTCGTCCGGCCCCAGCTCGAGCAGCGTTGCGACGATCGCGCGCAGCGCCTCGTGGCTTCGCGCTGCACGACCCGAGCCGCCGTACACGACGAGCTCCTCGGGCTTCTCCGCGACCTCCGGGTCGAGATTGTTGAGCAGCATGCGCAACGGCGCCTCGGTCGACCATTGGCGCGCGTTCAGCTCGATCCCGCGCGGCGCGCGGATCGACGAGAGGTCGCCGCACAGCGCGTCGACGCGTGCGGAACGGGTATCCGTGACGCTCATCGCAACTCCCCCACTTCCGCTTCGACTGCCGCGAGGAGCGAGCCGTCGCGGATCGCAGCCGCCGTGACTTCGATGTCCGGCCCGAGCGACCGGTCGTCCCGCAGGCGCGGCGACAGCTCGCGCACCGCAGCCCGCGTCGCACGTACGCCGACGCCCGGCTCGAGCGGCGCGTGGAACTCCACCGCCTGCGCGCCGGCGAGGAGCTCGATCGCGAGCGCGCTCTCACAGTTCGTAAGCACCTGCCACGCCTTCAAGCCCGCCGCGTTCCCCATCGACACGTGATCCTCCTGCCCGGCGCTCGTCGGAATCGAATCGACCGACGCAGGATGGCAGAGCGCCTTGTTCTCGGAGACGAGCGACGCGGCGACGTACTGCGGGATCATGAAGCCGCTGTTGAGGCCGCCGTCGGTCGTGAGGAACGCGGGCAGCCCGTCCGAGAGGTTCGGGTTCACGAGCCGCTCGACGCGCCGCTCGGAGATGCTCGCAAACTCCGACACCGCCATCGCGAGCGCGTCGAGGGCGAACGCCAGCGGCTGGCCGTGGAAGTTTCCGTTCGAGACGAGGGCGTCGTCGTCGACGAGCACGAGAGGGTTGTCCGTCGCAGCGTTCAGCTCGACCGAGACGGTGTAGTCGACGTAGTCGAGAAGGTCGCGCGAGGCGCCGTGCACCTGCGGTGCGCATCGAAGCGAGTACGCGTCCTGCACCTTGTCGCACCAGCGGTGCGCCTCGATGATCGCCGATCCGTCGAGGAGCCGGACGACGTTCGCAGCGGAGTCGCCCTGACCCCGCAACGGACGCAGCTCGTGGATCTGTGGGAGAAACGACGTGCGCGACCCCTGTAGCGCCTCGAGCGACTGCGCGCACGCCAGATCGGCTGCGCGCGAGAGCCGCCGCGCGCGGACGAGCCCGAGGGACGCGGTCGCGGCCATGAACTGCGTCCCGTTGATGAGCGACAGTCCCTCCTTCGCCGCGAGCCGGAGCGGCTCGAGCCCCACACGGGCGAGCGCATCGAGCCCGGGCAGACGTTCGCCGTCGACGGTGGCCTCGCCCTCGCCGACGAGCGGCAGCGCGAGGTGGGCGAGCGGCGCGAGGTCGCCCGACGCGCCGACCGACCCGCGGCTCGGGACGACGGGCACGACCCCGCGGTTCAGGCACTCGAGCAGCAGCTCGACGGTCTCGACGCGCGCGCCGGACGTTCCCTTCGCGAGCGTGTTCGCCCGCAGGAGCATCGCTGCGCGCACGATCTCGTCGTCATACGGCCGGCCGACGCCGCAGGCGTGCGACCGGAGGAGGCGCAGCTGGAGCTCCTCCGTCTGCTCCGGAGGGATCGAGCGCGAGACGAACCGGCCGAAGCCGGTGTTCACGCCGTATGTGTGCTCGCTCGTCCCGTGTGCGGCGCGCTCGACGAGCGCGCGGGCGGCGCGCATCTTCTCGCGTGCGACGTCGGAAAGCGCCGCGCCGTCGCGTTCGACCGCGACGGCCCAGACGTCGGCGACGCTCAGGTCGTCGCCGGTGAGGCCGATCGCCGTGCGCTGGGCCACGGCGCGAGTCTAGCTCCGCGCCGGTTCGCCGCCCGCCCCTTCCCGCTCGCCCCCCAAGGGGGCACGAAGGCCCCCTCTTGGAACGGTACGGGGAGAACCGTGACGGCGGGGTCGCAGGTTCGTCGCGACTCGCGCGCGAGCCGATCAGCGGTCGAGAAGGCGCAGCTCGAGGACGCGCGACTCGTCGAAGCCGTTGAGCCGGAGTGCGCTGCCCGCTGCGCTCGCGACCGCTCCCGCGGGCATGAGGCCGACGAGCTCGGAGCCGGCGAGCTCGACGCCGCGGGCGGCCGCCTCTCGCTCGATCGCGGCGACGACCTCGTGGGGCGGCGATGCCTCCCAGTCCTCGATGTTCATGCTCACCTGCGCGCAGCCGGCGCGCGGGAGCAACAGCCCGAGCGCACGAACGCCGGGGAAGCCGCCGTCGCGCTCGCGCACGACCGCGGCGATCTCGCGCGCGGCCTCGACGTTCCTCCCGACCAGGTTCACGTTGAACGCGATCAGCGGCCGGCGCGCACCGACGATCACGCCGCCCGCCGACGGGTCGAGCCGCTTCGGGCCGAAGTCCGGCTCGAGCTCGCCGTCGTCGATCCGCATCTGGAGCTCGGCCGGCCCGCCGCGGCGGAAGAACGCCGGCCGTCGCTCCGGCGCGAGCTCGCCGTAGAGGAAAACCGGCAGCCCGAGCTCGTCGCCGATCCGCCGCGCGACCTCGAGCGCCGTCTCCCGCGCGCGCGTCATGTCGTCCGGCCGCACGGGCACCACGGGCACGACGTCCGCCGCGCCGATTCGCGGATGCGCGCCGTCGTGCGCGCCGAGGTCGACCCGCTCCCGAGCGACGGCCACGCCCGCGAGGAGCGACTCGACGAGCTCCGCGTCGTCGCCGACGAGCGTGAAGACCGACCGGTTGTGGTCCCAGTCCGTGTGGACGTCGAGCAGCGTCGCCTGGGAGGCGAACGCCGCGCCGACCGCGTCGACGACCTCGAGATCGCGTCCCTCCGACACGTTCGGGACCGCTTCGAGCGGCAGCGCCATCGAGCCGGCCTACGCGGGCTCTTGGGCGAGCGTGCGCGCGCAGTCCTCGCACACCGCAGCGGGGACGAGGCCGAGCCGCATGCCGAGGAAGAACGCCTTGCACCCGACGCAGAGCCCGAACGCCGCCTCGAGCGTCGCGAACACCGCGACGACCGCCACGAGCGCGAACGCCGCCGTGTGCTGATCCGCGCCGTAGTACAAGAAGGTCGCCGTCACGGTGAAGAGCGCGCCGACCCCTTGCGCGAACCGCTTCGCCGGCCCCGGCGCGTACCGGTGCCGCACGTGGAGCCGCGGCGTGACGACGCGGGTCGCGACGAGCCCGAGCGGGCTCAGCTTCGGCCCCGTCAGCACCCGCGCGAGGAACCCGTACGCGAGGACGGGGATCAGCCACCCCTGCTGGAATGCGACCGTGAGCACGCACAGCACCGCCACGGCGCCGGCGACGAGCCGGGCCGAGGTCTCGTTGACGGGGTTCGGGAACGAGAAGAGGTCGCGCATGCACGGAGGACGCTACCGGCCGTGACGTATCGCTCGCTCCCGTCGCTCCAGCGCGCCGTCGCGGGCTGCCGCGCGTGCACCGACGCCGGCTTCCCGCTCGAGTCGCCGCCGGTGCGCGCGCCGTACACCGGCCAGCGCGCCTATATGTTCGGCCAGGCCCCGGGGATCGTCGAGGGCGAGGAGCGCCTGCCGTGGCGCGGCCGCGCGGGCAAGCAGCTGCGACGCTGGCTCGAACTCGACGAGGACGCCTTCTACGACACCTTCTATTGCGCGTCCGTGACGCGGTGCTATCCCGGCCGCGCCGCATCCGGCCGCGGCGATCGCACGCCCACGCCGGAGGAGCAGGAGCTGTGCGCCCGCTGGCGCGACGCCGAGCTCGCCCTGCTCCGCCCGGCGCTCATCGTCACCGTCGGCGGCCTCGCGCTCCGCCGCATGCTCGGGCTCGCGGAGCTGACGCCGGCGATCGGCGAGCGGTTCGAGCTCGACGGCGCGACGGTCGTCCCGCTCCCCCACCCGTCCGGCGCGAGCAGCTGGCCGAACGTCCCTGCGAACCGCGTGCGCCTCGACCGCGCGCTCGCGCTCGTCCAGGACGAGCTCGCGCAGCTCTAGACGGTCGCGAGCGCGATCATGCGGAAGTGCTCGTGCGCGAGCGGCTCGCCGTCGCCGCCGAACGCCTCGACCGACGTGAAGCCCGCGCCGAGCATCCAGTCGCGCAGCTCCGTGAACGTCGGCATCCGGACGAACACGTCGTAGCGCCGCGTCACGCCGTCGCGGATCGCGATGAACTCCGTCTGCGCGCCGCCGCGTGCGGGCTCGAGCCGGCGCACCTCGAGCAGGAAGTCGCCGTCGCGCTCGGTGACGCTCGCCCGCTGGAACCGCGCCCAGAGCGCGGGGTAGCTGATCGTCTCGAGCACGAACCTCCCGCCCGGCCGCAGCGCCTCGCGCACGCCCCGGAGGATCGCGCGCAGCTCGTCGTCCGGGTGGTACCCGAACGCCGTGAACCAGTTGAGCGCTGCGTCGAACCGGCCACGCCACGGCAGCTCGCGCATGTCGCCCTCGACGTACTCGACCTCGACGCCGAGTGCCGCCGCGTCGGCCCGCGCTTTCTCGAGGAACAGCGCCGACCGGTCGAGCCCGGTCACGCGCGCGCCGCGCCGCGCGAGCCGGTTCGCCAGCCGGCCGTGCCCGCACGCGAGGTCGAGCACCTCCATGCCGGGCTCGAGCCCGAGCAGCCGCCATGCGAGATCCGCCT
>Ga0335080_10003231_pt1 | contig 16452 bp, 8 predicted proteins | sample Lox_Sample_34_FD_206720 | JGI IMG/M metagenome (GOLD analysis project Ga0335080, IMG submission 206720) | Soil microbial communities from Loxahatchee National Wildlife Refuge, Florida, United States - Lox_Sample_3.4 | ecosystem: Environmental > Terrestrial > Soil > Wetlands | place: USA: Florida...
CCTCCACCCGGGCCAGGGCGAATCGCGCCGCGGGCCGGAACTGAGGCTGGCGCTGCGCCGCTTCGAGCTGCTGCCGCGCCGTGGCCAGGTCGTCGAGATCGAGCGCGGCGACACCCAGCAGATAGCTCACCTCGGGATCGTTGCTGACCTTTTGCTGAGCGGTGCGCAACAGCCGGACCGCATCGTCGAAGCGCTTGACGTTGAGCGCCACGCGCCCCGCGGCCTTCGTCAATTCGTAGTCGCCCGGCGTGCTCCGCAGAGCGGTCTCGTAGGTGGACCAGGCCTGAAGGTAGCGCCCGTTCACCTCCTCATCGGTTCCAATCTCCAATGCAGAAGTGTGGCTGGGCCGCGGCTGAGGACCCGTGGGCACATTCGCGTCCCAATCGAACCCGTCTTCTTTGTGGCTGAGCAGAACATGTCCGTCCGCGCTCAGCAGCTCCACCGTGTACTTGCCCGCGGGCGCCGGGACCGTGCGCGAATACGTGCGGGCGGGCGTGAGGTCGGCGGTCTGCTCCGCGCCGGAGATCCGAATGCGCGCCCCCTTCACCTCGTGGGTGACGTTGATCCCGATCGTCAGATCCTGGCCGCGGCGAATTGCATGGAGAACGGCATCGCGGTTTGCCCGCGTGATGCCGCCGATTTCGCGGACCGGGGTCCAGTATTCGGTGAATCGCAGGGTCTCGTGCGGCGGCAGAAACGCGTAGGTTTCCTGGTTGCGGAACAGGCCGGCCTGCACTTCGACATAAGCGCTCTCGTTATCGGACAGCGCCTTCCGCCACGACAGGCCTTCCGGATTGACGCCCCAGGCCCAAATCTTCTTTGCGGGGACATCGGCGTATTCCGCGTAATGCACGGTGCCCGCGTTGGTTTTCGGATGATACACGCCCATGAAGGGCTCGCGGCTGGCGTGTACGAATCGGGAGACGTTGCCGGCCGTATGATTGCCGACGATGCTGAGGTCCAATCCGGCGCCGTTGACGGGCCAGCTATCGACGTCCGCGAATCCGTGGGCCGCGCTGCGATACATCGGGTACCAGATATGAGAGTCGTTCCAGACCTCCACGCCGGCGTTGTTCCACCAGTAGTAGCGCCACCGCAGATCGGTGGGATTGCGCAGCGTCATCCGCTGCTCGACGACCGTGGAACCGGGCTGAAGCCGGATCTCGGCGATCCACTCCATTCCGTAGACCCGATCCGTGTTGCCGACGAAGATGGAGGCGCTGCCGTCCTGATTCTGGCGGGTGGCGAAATCGACCGGCGATAGAGACGCCCAGTTGTGCGAGACCGGGAAATTGAACTCCACGCCGAATGCCGCCCACGCGCCCCGGTATCCGACCCGCGCCTTCTTGATCGACGGATTGGCATAAAACATGGGCTGTCCGTTGATCTTGTCCGTGCAGGTATAAATATGACCGCCCAAGTCGGGGAGCACGGAGCACTTCACGTACTCGTTTTCGAGGAAGAGAGCGCGCCAGTTGCGGTCCACGCGCTTGTCCGTGAGGTTCTCGCGCAGCGTATAGGGATAGGTGAAGCGCTCCGGGCGGAAGATATCGAACGACGGATTCGGATCCGGGAGCCCTTCCTCGTAAGTAGGCAGTGTAAGGGTGCCCTGCCAGACTTTGACAAAGTCGGCCGGGGCGGCAACGATCAGGACGGGGATCGCTAAGACAAGTAGATATCGCATTGGAACCTCGGGCTGCTCATACGGGCTGAAGGTGCCTCTCCACCTCGGCGGCTTTGGGTTGTGCGGCCGTACCGCCGACACCCAGGGTAGAGAGCGCGCCGCAGACAGCGGCAAATCGCATCGCGTGCTCCGCCGGCTGCCCGCGCAGCCGGCAGTGCAAAAAACCAGCGTTGAAACTGTCGCCCGCGCCGGTGGTGTCCACGGGACTTACCGGGTACGCGGGTATCTCCAGGAAGCGGCCCTCCACGAGTGTGGCACAGCCCTTCGGTCCGAGCTTGGCCACCGTCAGTGTGCGCCCGTTGTCCAACCGCTGAAGCGCTGCTGCTACGTCCGCCTGCCCGGCGATGGCCGCCAGTTCCACTTCGTTGGGAAGGAAAACGTCCACTTCTTCCAGCGTCGCGTGGATATCGTGCTCCCAGCGCTCGGAGGGATCGAAGCCTGGATCGAGCGACGTGGTCATTCCGCGATCGTGCGCGCGCCGCAACATCTCGCGGCACCCGCTCCTCAACGACTTCTGCAAGTAGTATGAGGACACGTGCAGGTGGCCGCAGCCCTCGATCATTGCGGGAGTGATGTCTCCTGCAGTAAGTTCCGCGATCGCACCTAAGTAAGTGACCAGCGCCCGGTCGCGCCCGCACGTAAGTGACACCGTAAGGCCGGTCTTGGTGTTCGCATCGCGAATGACGGCAGTGGTGTCGACGCCCGCATCCCTGAGGAGCTGAATGCAATAATCGCCCCAGGCGTCCCTGCCGACCTTCGCCGCGAATGACACGTCATCGCCGAGCCGCGCCAGGCCGGCCGCGCAAATCGCCGAAGCGCTGCCGAGCGTCAGAACAAGATCGCCGGCCAGCACCTCCTTCCCGAGCTCGGGAAACGACGAGTAGTCCTTCAAGACCAGATCGGGGTTCAGTTCCCCTACAACCAGGATTCGCATTGGAGCGAGATCGCCTCCTGCGCTTCCGGGACGCCAATCACACCTTTTCCGGTACTTCGAACGGCTTGCGGTACGTGCGTCTGAACATCGCCGTAGCCTCGGCGTCGCCGGTGCAGCTATATTTGGCGGCATCGAAATTGAGTGTGCGGCCAAGACGATACGAAATGTTCGCCAGATGGATCAGCGTCGTCGAGATCGCACCTTCCTCGATCGGCGCGTTCAAATCCGACTGCTTGCGGCTGCGCACAGCGTCGATGAAGTTGGCCCAGTGGTTCCCCGGTTCGTTGCCGGACGGTCCCGGTGTCTGCTCGCGGCCCAGGAAGCTGTAGTACTTGCTGTGGTCCTCGTCCCACACGGAGAGGTACCCTTTCGAGCCGTAGAACACGGTACCGACCGTATTGCCCGGGTTGGGCTCGTCGATGCCCGCCTCATGATTCGTGATCCAATGCCGGACTTCGAACACCAGCATCTTCTTTACGCCGCCGTCGTGGAACTCGTAGCTGGCTACCAGCGTGTTGGGCGTCTCCTGGTCGTCGTCGAACATGAAGTGCCCCCCGATGGCGGTGACCTTGGCCGGATACTTCACGCCCAGTCCCCAGCGGGCCATGTCCAACTGATGAACGCCCTGGTTGCCGAGGTCGCCGTTTCCGTAATCCCAGAACCAATGCCAGTTGTAGTGAAAACGGTTGGCCGTGAATTCGTGCACGGGCGCCGGCCCGAGCCAGAGATCGTAATGCACCCCCGGCGGTACCGGCGAGACCGGCTTGCGGCCGATGGTGTCGCGGCGTTTGTAGCACAGGCCGCGCGCCATATACACATCGCCGAGGAGACCTTCCCGCATCTTCTGCACTGCGTCGCGGCCCACCGACGAGCGCTGCTGCGTGCCGTGCTGCACCAGCCGTTTGTACTTCTGCGCCGCGGCCGCGATCTGCCGGGCCTCGAACATGTCGTGCGAACAAGGCTTCTCCACGTACACGTCCTTGCCCGCCTGGCAAGCCCAGATGGTCTGCAGCGTGTGGTGGTGGTTGGGTGTGGCGATCGAAACCGCGTCGATCGTTTTGTCCTCGAGCAGCTTTCGAAAGTCCGTGAATGCAGCGGGGCGGCGGCCGCCGGCCTTTTCGATCTCCCCGACTCGGGCGTTGAGAATCGATTCGTCGATGTCGCAGACGGCCGCGATCTCGACGTTGGCCATCTTGCTGTACGCGCGAATGTGATCGCGTCCCCGGCCGCGCACACCCACGCATGCGACACGAACGGTATCGTTGGCACTGGCGGCAGCGACGGGACGGAGCAGGGTCCCCGCCGACACGGCGGAACCCAAAAAATAGCGCCGATTCATGTGCCTGAGTATAACGTATAGCCGGAAAAGAGCCTACCGTCGACTCCTCGGAGAGAGTACGATGACTACCAGTGACCCGCCTCTGCCTCATTCCGCTTGCCGCAGTGCTTACGTGGACCGCGCCGCCCGCACGGGCACAATCCAGGGACGACTGGAATTTCCTCTCCGACCCCTCGGTCTTCCACGATATCCACGGCATGCTGTCCGTGTACCTCCGGGACAAAGCGTTCGCGCTGCTCGACGAGCGCCAGCGGACCATCGCGCCCATCGCCACCATGGACGACCTGAAGGCCCGCCAACGGTACTGGCGCGAGCACATGCTGAGCTACCTCGGCGGGCTCCCGGAACGGACGCCGCTCCACCCGCGCACGGTGGGCACGCTCGATCGCGGGGACTACCGCATCGAGAAGATCGTCTTCGAGAGCCGCCCTGCCTTCTACCTCACAGCGAATCTCTATCTGCCGAAGACCGGCAAGCCTCCCTACCCCGCCATCCTCTTTCCCCTTGGGCACGAAAACGGGGCCAAGGCCCACGAGGCGTGGCAGCGCTGCCTCGCAGGCTTCGCGCGGCGCGGATTCGTCGCCTTGGCCTGGGACCCTCTCGGGCAGGGCGAACGCATCCAGATGTACGACGAAGACTTTCACGATTCCAAGGTGCAGGGGTCGACTGTGGAGCACACCATCATCGGCATGCAGTGCCTGCTCACCGGAACCCACATCGCGCAGTACACCATCTGGGACGGCATGCGCGCGCTCGACTACTTGCTCTCGCGGCCGGAGGTGGATGCCCGGCGCGTCGGCTGCACCGGCAATTCGGGCGGAGGCACCCACACCGCCTACTTGTCCGGCCTGGATGACCGCATCCAGGCGGCCGCACCCTCCTGCTACATCACGTCCTGGAAAAGAATGCTGGAGAGCATCGGGCCGCAGGACGCCGAGCAGGTGTTTCCTCTCTGGCTCAGGGACGGCCTCGATTACCCGGATTATCTCTACGCGTTCGGCGGCAAGCCGTATCTCCTGCTGACTGCCATTCGCGACTTCTTCCCCATCGGCGGTGCGCGCGATTCCTTCCTGGAGGCCAGGCAGGTGTTTGCCAAGCTCTCGCTCGGCGACCACGTCGCCATGTTCGAAGCCGATGACGGCCACGGATACAGCCTGCCGCGCCGCGAGGCCTCGTACCGCTGGTTCACGCGCTGGCTGCAGGGCACGGAAAACGCCGAGCCCGAAGCGCCGCTCATCCTTGCGTCCGCCGAGGAGCTGCAATGCACAGCGACCGGCCAGGTGAAGACCGAATTTCCGGGAGCGGCGGACGTTTTCTCCTTGAACCGGAAACTCGCGGCGCAACTCCGCGCGGAGCGCAAACCATCCCCGGAGAGCGTTCGCCGGCATGCGCGGGAATTGACGGCCTACGAAACGGCGTCCGGACCGGTGCCGGTGGCGCGATTCGGCCAGTTGGAACGCCCTGGCTACCGGGTCGAGAAACTGGTCTACGAAAGCGAAACCGGCATCTCGATTCCGGCGCTGGTGTTCGCTCCCAGTGGCGGTGAGGCCCGGAAGCCGGCGGTCGTCTTTGCCGACGCGGCAGGCAAGGGTGCGGCCGCGGCCGAGGCGGCGGAACTGGCGGCCAAAGGCTACCTCGTGCTCGCGCCCGACCTGCGGGGCTTCGGCGAAACCCAGCGTCCCATGGACCGCCGCGAAACCTTTGTCCGTAACTTCGGCGACTACCAGACCACGCTCACCGCTCTCCTGATCGGCAAGACGATGCCCGGAATGCGCGCTGCCGACCTGGTTCGCGCGGTGGATCTGCTGGCCACGCGCAGCGACGTCGATGCTTCCCGGATCGCCGTCACCGGCCGCGGCGCCGCCGCGATCCCTGCGCTATTGGCTGCGCTCTTCGACGATCGCATCCGCAGCCTGGCCCTCGACGGAATGCTGGCGTCGTACGAATCGGTGGTCAACGAGCGGATCCACCAGGGGATCGTAGACCAGGTCATTCCGTCGGCGTTGAAATACTTCGACCTGCCAGACTTGATCGCCGCCATCGCGCCTCGAAGAGTCGTCGTATTCAATTCGGTGAATCCCCTGGGACAGGAAATGACGCTGGGACGGATGCGGCAGGTCTACGCGGGCGCCGCGGCCGAGATCGCAGTGCGCAATCGCGAGGACCAGCCGTTCGTCCCGGTCCTCGACCGGTTTCTGAGATCGAATCAGTGAACGAGAGGCGTGAGACAATTGCCTTCCGGAGTTCACATGCGCTCCCTTTTGGTTCTTCTCACCTCGGCGGCGCTGGCCCTCGCGGCTGATGCCGACCTCATTCTTCACAACGGCAAGATCGTCACCGTGGACAGCCGGTTTACGATCCAGCAAGCGGTCGCCGTCCGTTCGGGGACCATCGTCGCCGTCGGCACGGACGCCGCGGTTCTCCAGGCGGAGCGCGGTCCGAAGACAGAGGTCGTCGATCTCCACGGCCGTACCGTGCTGCCGGGCCTCGTGGACGCGCACGTGCACGCGCTCGAAGCCGGCCTCAGCGAGTTTCGCGCCCCGCTCCCGCCGCTCGATTCCTACGCGGCCGTGCAGGAGTACATTCGCAAACAGGCGTTGCAGGTGCCCAAAGGCTCATGGATCCTGGTCCCGCGCACGTTTCCCACGAGGCTCAAAGAAATGCGCATGCCCACGCGCGACGTCCTCGATATCGACCAGGATCATCCTGTGCTCTTCGACGCCAGTTACGTGGTCATTCTGAACTCCTACGCGCTCCGGCTCTGCGGCATCGATCGCCGTACACCCAACCCACCCGGCGGCGAAATTGTAAAGGACGCCAATGGCGAGCCCAACGGCATCCTCAAGAACGCGCAGTCGCTCGTCAAGGGATTGGATCGCGCCGCACACTTTACCGAGGCCGAGAAGCTGGACGCCCTGGAGCAACAACTCAAACGCTACCTTGCCGCCGGCCTGACCACGGTCGGCGACCGGGCGGTCAACGCCGAGCAGATCGACCTCTACCAGAAACTGAAGGCTGCCGGCCGTCTGCCCATTCGCGCGGTCCTCACCTGGCGCCCCGATGGCGCGCAGCCCGCCGCCGCACTCCAGCAGCAGATCGAGTCCGCGCCCTACACCACCAACACCGGAGACTCCTGGCTCAAGTTCGGCACCTTCAAGCTCACGCTCGATGGCGGCATGACCATCGGCACCGCCTACCAGCGGTATCCGTACGGCCCCTTCGGCAAACAACTCTACGGCAAGACCGACCCCGATGACCGCGGCCAGCTCTTCATCCCGCCCGATAAACTCCTCGCCGTCATGCGCACGGCACGCAACCGCGGATGGCAGCTCACCACCCACGACCAGGGCGGCGGTGCCGTCGATACCTTCCTGGACACGCTGCAAGCGCTCGACCGCGAGAAGCCCATCGCGCCCACCCGCTCGCACCTGATGCACGCCAGCTTTCAGAGCCCGGAGGCGATCGCCCGCATGAAGAAGATGGGGATCCTCGCCGACGTGCAGGCAGCCTGGCTGTATCTGGACGCGCCCGCGCTCGAACAGGTCTTCGGTTATGAAGGAATGCGCTACTTCTATCCGCTCCGCTCTTACATCGATGCCGGGGTGATCATCGCCGCCGGAAGCGATCACATGATCGGTCACGACAAGAACACCGCCGTGAACCCGTACAACCCGTTTCTGAGCATGTGGACCGAGGTGACGCGGCTGACGAATCGCGGCAAAGTCATCCACCCCGAGGAACGGATCACGCGCGCCGAAGCGTTGAAATCGCACACCCTTTGGGCGGCTTGGCTACAGTTCGCCGAGAAGGAGCGCGGCTCGATCGAAGCCGGAAAGCTCGCCGACATGGTAGTCATCGACCGCGACTTCCTGACCTGCCCCGAAGCCCAGATCAAGGATATCCAACCCCTCATAGTCATCCTCAACGGGCGCATCGTGAGTGGCAAGCCGTAGGCTCATGCGCGCTGCGGTACGATGTTGCTGAGGTCGCAAAGCGATTTATGGAAGTAACCCGACGCAACTTTCTTCTTTCCGCCGCCCTGAGCGCGGTGGCTGCGGAAATCGACGCTCAGACGGGCATGCCGATGCGGACTCTGGGCCAAACCGGGCAGAAGGTTTCCTTGCTGGCATTCGGCGGGGGCAGCCGCTTTCTCGCCTACAAGGACCGCGAGAAGGGTCTGGCGGCGTTGGATCGGGCGCTGAAGGGCGGCATCAACTACGTCGATACCGCTGCCTCCTACGGCGACGGCCAGAGCGAGCAGTGGATCGGCGAGTTCCTGAAGACGCACAAGAAGGACTTCTTCCTGGTGACCAAGATCGGCGGCAATCGCAGCTACGACGATGCCATGCGGATCATCGAGCGCTCGCTGAAAAACCTCGGCGTCAACCAGGTGGACCTGATGCACATTCACGCGCTCGGCAACGAGCAGGACCTGGCGGCCATCGAAGCTCCCAACGGACAGCTCAAAGCAATGCAGCGGGCCAAAGAGCAGAAGATGACGCGTTTCATCGGCATTACCTGCCACGAGAACCCCCAAGTATTGAAGCAGGCTTTGACGCGTCACGATTTCGACTCCACCCAGATGGCTCTCAACATCGCGCAGATCGGCAATGCTGCGCCATCCAACAAGCCGGGCGAAGGCATGACCGGCGCGTCGGGCTTCGAAGCCGTGGCCATGCCGGTGGCAGTGCAGAAGAAGATGGGCCTGACGGCTATGAAAGTCTTCGCGCAGGAAAAGCTGATCGGACAAGCGCCGCCCGAAATGCTCCTTCGCTACGCCATGTCTCTGCCGGTGGCCGCGACTACGGTGGGCATGCCAGAGATCGCGCACCTCGACTTCAACCTCGCGGTCGCGAAGCGCTTCCAACCGCTTTCGCCAGCCGACATGAAGTCGCTTCCGGAAAGCGTCTCGACGAAAATGCGCGCCGCCATAGACCGCTTCTTCGCCGATCACGTGGACTGCTGACGAGCTACCGAACCGGCCGCTGCGCGAATTCCGCCATGGCCCGCACATTTTGCGCCGGCGTGCCTCTGGGAATCTCGCAGCCGGCGCCCACGATGTAAGCCGGACCCGCCGCACGCCGGCTTCTTGCAATCCGGCCGTCAGGCGCTGTTCGTACGGCCACACAAACTCGCGGTAGAGGCGCGGCCCGATGAGCGAAGCCGCCGGGTCGCCGATGCCGATGACGTCGGCGCCCGCTTCCACCGCTCCGGAGAGACCGCGCAAGTGATTTATGGCGCGCCGCCCGACCTGCACGAGCGCGTGGCCGAGGTGTTGGATTCGCTGCCTGACTGGCGGGCGCACCAAGACCGCCCGCGTCGGGCAAACCGCACCGTGGCCGGCTGCGGCCCAACCGCGAAACCGAGTGCTTCCTACGTCGTCATCGCTGCCGCCGTCAAGGGCGGGCTAGGATTTCGCGCGCCTGCGCTTAGCCTGCCAATGCACGATGACACAGAGGCATGCGATCACGATTAGAAAGAAAATCGCTCCAGTCCAGAACTCCATCAGTCTGAAGTCTAAGCGTGCCCCCTCGACCGCACAAGTCTACTTGAGTCGACAGGAATCCGCTTGCTAAAGGCTACGGCTGTTGACAAAGAAGCTCTTAGAACCCGCCGAATCCCGCGCCGGCTGTGAAGACCTTGGGCCGGGGCGGTTCCGCCTGAACTTCCCGCTCCGCCATCGCAAACTCGGCCTGCAGCATCGGTGATGCGGCCGCCCATGGAAGCCGGTCCGATGCTGCCGTACTCGAGGCGCTCGAACAGCGCGGAATTCAGATCGGCGCTCCACAGCCCAAGCGAAAACGAGGCGGCGGCCGCCAAAGCTCGACAGATCATCGATACCCCCTGCGGGTTGGTAGAGTACCATCTTTTCTTGAGCGCCAGCACCTGGTTTCGCAAGCGCCGGATGGCGCGATTCGCGCGCGAGTTCGCCATCAGCGCGGAGACCACCATATTAGATGTCGGCGGAGCGCCCGATACCTGGCATCTGCTCGGGGTGCGCCCGCGGGTCACGCTGCTCAACACTCCGCGCACGCGAGAGGAGATGTCGGCCGCGCCGGCCTGGGTGGCTGGGGACGGCCGCGCGCTCCCTTTCCGCGACGGCGCCTTCGATATCGTGTTCAGCAATTCGGTGATCGAGCACGTGGGCGATGCAGAAAGCCAGAGGCGATTCGCGCGCGAGGCGATGCGCGTCGGCCGGGCCTATTGGGTTCAGACCCCGAATCGCTGGTTTCCGGTCGAGCAACACTTGTTAACGCCGTTCGTGCACTGGCTCCCCAGAGCTGTGCAGCGGCGCGTCGTGCCGCGCTTCAGTGTCTGGCGCTTCGTGGTCAATCCGAGTCCCGACCGGCGGGAGTTCTACCTCCGGCACTACCTGGACGATGTCCGTCTCCTCGACGCCGCCGATCTGGCCGTGCTCTTCCCCGGCGCACGTCTCATCCGTGAGCGATTCCTGGGCTGGACCAAGTCTCTAATCGTCAGCTCCGGACCGTAAGCTCGATAATTTTTCAATCGAAAATCCCGACAGCGGCATCAAAATTTGCAGTTAGAATGTAGGCTTGAACCGGAGGAGGAAAGTCTTTACAAAGACCGGTTGATTGGTGTGCCCGCTCCCGGGCAACTCGCTACTGCCGTCGGTTACTAACGGGGATTCCTTATTTTCTGTGGAGAGTACCCAATGACAGTCGCTGGACGAAAAATTGTTCTTGCAGCAAGCGACTCGGAATCGAGCGAATACCTGCGCAGCACCTGGCGCCAGATGTTGTTGGCCACTTTGCCGGCGCGCTACGCAAAATACATGGGTGCGGACTGGAGCAGCACCAACGATGTCGCATCCGACGGGCAGGCCAAGTATGTACCCAACGGCTTGCGCGTAGTAGAGGCGCTGCTGCTCAAGGATTTCCCCGCCGAGGAGATCGCGGTCTGTTATGCCGATCAGTTGGACCGCTTTGTCGGGGATGAGACGCGGGTCGTGGGGATTCACGCCCACAACCCGCTTGGCATTACCTTTGCGACCGACGTCTACGCCGGACTTTACGGGCGGCAGTGCGAGCCAATCAATGCCGCCGAGTTTCGACGCCTGATCACGCATCCGGTGCTGCGCCGCCACAAGCACCACCTGAAACTGATCGTGGGCGGCCCGGGCTCCTGGCAGATCGAGCACAAGAATCTCCAGGACGAATGGCAGATCGACTGCATCGTGGATGGCGAGGCCGAAGACCTGGTGCGTCCGCTGTTTCAGGCCGCCGCCGCGGGCGCGGATATCCCGCGCAAGCTGGAAGGCCACAGTCCGGAGCTGGAGAGCATTCCGCCGATCCGCCACCGCTCGACGTTCGGTGTGGTGGAGATCACGCGTGGGTGCGGGCGGGGGTGCCAGTTCTGTTCGGTGGCGCTGCGCTCGGGGAAGAGCATTCCGCTGGAGCAGATCGTGGAGAACGTGCGCACGCAGGTGGCCGAGGGCGCCGACTCGATCATGCTGACGACGGAAGACCTGTTCCTCTACGAGCAGGGGCCGCGGTTCCAGACCAACGTGCCGGCACTCAAGCGGCTGTTCGAGTCGGTGGCCGCGGTGAACGGCGTGGAGTACGTCGGACTCACGCACGGCACGATCGCGCCGGCGGTGGTGAATCCGGCGGTGATCGAGGAGCTTTCGCCGGTGGCAGTGGGGATGAGCGTGAACCGGCACGAGGCCTCGACCCACCCCGACAAGCGCTACGCCATGATGTTCGTGGGCCTGGAGACGGGGTCGGTGCGGCTGTTTAAGCAGTTCATGAAGGGCAAGTCGTATCCGTTCCGTCCCGAGCAGTGGCCCGACGTGGTGCTCAAAGGCATGGAGACCATGAACCGGCACAACTGGTTCCCCATGTGCACGTTCATCCTGGGCTTGCCGGGCGAGAGGCCGGAGGATACCCGCGAATCGTTAGACCTGCTCTTCGCGCTCAAAGACGCGAAATGGTGCGTAATTCCGACGCTGTTCGTGCCGCTGGAGGACACCCGGCTGGAGAAGAAGAAGAGTGCGCGTGTGGTGGAGCTGACCGACCTTCAGTGGGAATTTTTCTTCACGTGCTGGCGCTACAACCTGGATTTCTTCCGCAAGAGTGCACGGGTTCAGTGGAAGTACAACCTGGGGATTCCGTTCTATTACTACCTGCTGGGAAGGCGCCTGTTCGGCGACGTGATGAAGTACCCGCTGCTGCGGCTGGGGCACTTTCCGGAGCGCTGGCTGCGGCGCCGCCTCTACCTGGATTTCAGCGGACGCGCGGCGCCGCGCTACCGGGTGCCGCACCACGTACACATTCCGGAGCACGGCGGACGGCCGGAACTGCCGATTCTGGAAGTCTGAGGCGCTGCGGGGAGATGCTGAAGCCTGTCTACGACGCGAGCTCGTAGAGGTATTCAACTTGTGAGCGGACCGCTCCGTCCAAGCCGAGCACTTTCGGGTTGGACGATTCGATGACCAGGTATTCGTCGGGCGCGTGGGCGCCGTTTCCGTGGCCGAGACCAAAGTGTCCCGCCGGGAGCTCGAGCGGCTCGCCTGTGAACACGTAGCCGGGCCAGGAGCCGGCGAGGCGCGGCCAGAAGACCGGATCGTAGCCGTTGCGCCGGTAGACGGCGGCCTGAGCTTTGACGAGGGTGGAATCGGCGGGAGTGGTGGTCGGGTCGTAGCCGCCGGTCATGTTGACTTCGATATCGCCGAATCCGCGTTTGGCCAGGTGCGCCTTGAGAGCGGCGAGGGCCCCCGCGGCGGTCATGTCGGGCACGAGGCGGAGATCGAGCTTGGCGACGGCACGGTGCGGGAGGATGGTCTTGCCGCCGGGGCCGGTGTATCCGCCGGCCAGGCCTTCGATGTTGACCGTGGGGCGGCCGGCGAGCAGCTCGAGCGACTCCAGGTAATCCACGTCGTGAACCCAGTGCTCGACGCCGGCCTGGCGCTTGGCGGCCTCCTCGCTGGTGCGCCGCGCGGCTTCGCGGATGAGCGCCTTTTCCTCGGAGTTGAGCGGACGCGCTTTTTCGGCGAAACCCTCGATTGCCGGCGTGTGGCCGTCCGGACCGACCAGGGTGGCCAAGGCTTGCACCAGATGCCAGGCTGGGCTATCGACACGGGCCTCCTGGCTGGAGTGGAGGTCCTGCTTGGGCCCGCGGTGCCAGCGTTCGCCGCTGGAGACGAGTTCCAGTTCGACGACACCTTTGGCTCCGAGATTGATGGTCACAGTGCCGTCGAGGGCTTGCATCGGCATGGGCATGTACACACCGGCGCACTTGCGGAGCGCGGGCAGGACCTCGGGCTTCCGGATCACTTGCGGGAAGTGCGGCGAGCCGATCTCTTCTTCGCCCTCGGCCACGAAGACGAGGTTCACCGGCAGTCGGCGGCCGGCGGCGCGGATGGCGTGAAGCGCGGCAAGCCAGGTGGCTTCGGGACCCTTCTGGTTCACGGCGCCGCGGCCTATCAGGACTTTGCCGAGACCGGGACGATCCACGAGGCGCGCCTCGAACGGGGGCGAGGACCATTCCGAGGGGTCGGCCTGCTTCACGTCGTACATGAAGTAAATGCCGTAGGTCCGCGGCGCGCCGGCATCGAGCACGGCGAAGACCCCCGGATGGCCGGCGGTCGGGACTTTGGCGACGTTGGCGAAGCCGGCATCGCGGAGTAGGCGCATCATGTGATCGCAACCTTCGTTCATGCCGCGGTTCTCGGCGGCGATCGAGGGCTGGCGGATCCAGTCCTGGAGCCGGCGCACGGATTCGTCGTGGCGCTTCTCGATCTCGGTCTGGATAGCTTTCAGGTCGGCCGGATCGGCGGCGGCGCGGCGGACGGCGGCGAGAGCCGAGGCGGCGAGAAAGGCACGGCGGGAGAACGATGGCATGTTTCCTCTGACGGCAACGAATATACGCGGTGGGGCCGCGGCCGGTCAAGAGGGCGGCGGGCCTACGGCCCTGGGCAGGTCGGGAACCTGCCCCACATGTACGATAGAGCAATGGCTCTTTCGGCGGGAATCCGGCTTGGTCCTTACGAAATCGTGGCGCCGCTGGGCGCGGGTGGGATGGGCGAGGTGTATCGCGCGCATGATACGCGGCTGGGACGCGACGTGGCGGTCAAGGTGCTGCCGGCGTCGTTCGCGGCGGACGCGGAGCGGCTGCGGCGGTTCGAGCAGGAAGCGCGCGCCACCGGGATGCTGAACCATCCGAACATCCTGGCGCTCTACGACGTGGGCACCTTCGAGCAATCGCCGTACTTGGTGACGGAGCTGCTCGAAGGGCGGACGCTGCGCGAGGAAATGCCCCTGCCGAAGAGGAAGGTGCTCGATTACGCGCGGCAGATCGCGAACGGCCTGGCCGCCGCGCACGCCAAGGGCGTGACGCATCGCGATCTCAAGCCGGACAATCTGTTCATCACCAGGGACGGGCGCGCGAAGATTCTGGACTTCGGACTGGCGAAGGTTGAGGCGGAAGTGCGTGACGCCGATTCGACGCGCACAGCGGCTACAACGCCGGGCATGGTGATGGGGACGGTTGGCTACACGTCGCCCGAACAGGCGCGCGGCGGACTGGCGGATCACCGGTCGGACATCTTCAGCTTCGGAGTCGTGCTGTACGAGATGCTGAGCGGTGCGCGGGCGTTCCAGCGCGATTCGGTGGTGGAGAGCCTGAACGCGATCCTCAAGGAAGATCCGCCGCCCCTGGCCGACCCGGCGCTGGATCGCGTGGTGCGCCGGTGCATGGAGAAATCGCCGGATCAGCGCTTTCAATCGGCGAGCGACCTGGCGTTCGCAATCGAGGCGCTGAGCGGGCCGATGTCGGCGGCGATACCGGCAGCCCAGGCCGGTGCGGCCGCTCCGGCGGCGCGCGGAAGAGGTAAACTCATCGCCGCCGCCGCCGCGGTGGTACTGGCGCTGGGGGGCGGTGCGGCGGCCGGCACGTGGTGGCAGGCGCGCCAGGACGCGCGGGCGCCGGTGTGGACTGGCGAACAGCTCACCGGCTCCGGAATCGCCTATGGGCCGCGCATCTCACCGGACGGCCGAACGCTGGCGTTCATCAGCGTCGAGGGGACGCAGAGCCAGGTGGCTATCATGCATCCGGGCTCGATCAACTGGACCGTGCTGACGCACGGCGCCGGCGAGATCGATCACGTGTGCTGGTCGCGCGACGGGACGAAGATCTATTTCGGACGCCGCGACGGTATCTACAGCATTCCCGCGCTGGGCGGCGACGAACGGCTGATGCTGGAGCACGCCAGTTTTCCCGAAGTTCTGCCGGACGGCAGCTTCCTAATGCATCGCACCGACGCGCAGGGTAGACAGCAGCTTCATCGCGTGCGGCCGGAGTCCGGGCAGATCGAGCCACTGGATGCGGAGGTGTTCGGGCGCACGCATGCACTGCCGGATGGCCGCCAAGTGGTGTTTGTCGGCAGGAAGCTGTCGGACGCGAAAGCGAAGATCGATGTGCAGGCGTTCGACCTGACGACGGGCGCGATGCGTCTGCTGGCGCCGGCGTTGCACTTCAGCTCGGGGGCCGCGGCGATCGCGCCGGGAGGCCGCAGCCTGTTCGTAGTTTTGAGCGCGGGCGACATCGGTCAGCTCGCCGAAATTGGGCTGGACGGAACGGTGTTGAAAAGGCTCGTGACGCTGAGCAAGCAGGTGTGGTACATAGACGCCGGGACCGATGGGAGCATCTACGTGGACCAGGTGGACCGGCCGTTCGACGTTCTGCGCTGCCCGGTGAGCGGCGGCGTGCCGGAACGGCTGGCGGAGACCGCGCTCGGAATGTCGGCCATGCCGCTGCCGGACGGCCGCGCGGTATTCAGCTCTTCGGTGGCCAATCACGCTGCAATCCTGGTGGCGCAAGCAGGCAAGAGCCCGACGCCCTTTGTGGAAACGGAAGCGGAGACACGCTCGCCGCTGGCCCTGTTGGGCAGGGACCGGGTGGTATTCAGGCTGAGGGCCGGGAACGGATATATTGTTGCGATCTGCAACGCGGCGGACGGGCGGATTGTGCGGCGGCTGGAGGGGACGCGAGGCATTGACATGACCAGCATCGCGGGCTCGGCCGACGGCAAGACGATCTACTACACGTCGAACAGCGCGCTGTGGGCGATGCCGGCGGAAGGCGGCGAGGCGCGCCAGATCGGACTCGCGGCGATGGTGGCGGCGCATCCGAACGGGCAGGAATTGGTGTTGATGCGCCAGGTGGGCAGCGCGATGCGTCTCTTCCGGCTGCCGCTGAACGGCGGCGCGGAGCAGGAGATCCCGTGGGCAAGCCCGCTGGTGCTGAACGCCTCGCTCTCGCCGGCGGCGGTGCGCGCCGATGGACGGATCGCGGTCACGGTATTGCAGCCCGATTCGTGGTGGGACGAGCTGGGGGTGCTCGATCCGGCGACCGGGAAAGTTGACAAGCTGACCGTGCCGTATTCGGGCGACGCATTTCTGACGGCATGGACCGCGGACGGCAAGCTGATGGCGAGCGGACAGCAGATGCAGGGGTCGGTGTGGCGGTTTGAGA
>Ga0335080_10003232_pt1 | contig 16450 bp, 17 predicted proteins | sample Lox_Sample_34_FD_206720 | JGI IMG/M metagenome (GOLD analysis project Ga0335080, IMG submission 206720) | Soil microbial communities from Loxahatchee National Wildlife Refuge, Florida, United States - Lox_Sample_3.4 | ecosystem: Environmental > Terrestrial > Soil > Wetlands | place: USA...
AACGTGACATGCGACGCTCTCTCACTGCTCGCGCAGCACCTTACCCGGATTCATGATGCCGTGCGGGTCGAAGGCGCGCTTCACGGCGCGCATGAGGTCGAGCTCGACCGCGCCGGCGTAGCGCTCGAGCTCGGCGACCTTGAGCCGTCCGACGCCATGCTCGGCGCTGAAGCTGCCAGCGCATTCGCGCACCAGGTCGTGGATCGCGCCGCGCACCTGCGACTCACGCGCAAGCAATGCCGCGCCGTCGGCACCCGCACGCTGAGTGAGGTTGAAGTGCAGGTTGCCGTCGCCGACGTGTCCGTAGGCGACCAGGCGTCCCTCGGGGACCTGCGCCTCGAGCCACTTTGCGGCACGTGTCACGAACTCCGCGAGCGCGCTCACCGGCACTGAGATGTCGTGCTTGAGTCCAGCGCCCTCGCGGCGCTGCGCCTCGGGGATGCTCTCGCGCATCTTCCACAGCGCGGCGCGCTCGTGCCCGCTGCGCGCGAGCACCGCATCGAGCACCGTTCCCTGAGCGGCCGCGGAACCGAGCGCCTCGCCGAGCAGCTCGTCCAGCGCCTCCTCGGCGCGCGCCGACGACAGCTCACACAGCACGTACCACGGGTAGGGCGTGCCGAGCGCATCGCGCACGCCGGCAATGTGGCGCGTGGTGAGCTCGACGCCGATGCGCGGAATCAGCTCGAAGGAGCTGACGCAGTCGCCGCTCGCCTCGCGCAGCAGTGCGAGCAGGCTCACCGCCGCGTGCACGTCGGGCACGGCGGCGAGCGCGGTGGCGCGGACGCGGATCTGCGGGAACAGCTTGAGCGTCGCTGCGGTGATCACCCCCAGCGTACCTTCCGCGCCGAGGAACAGCGCCTTGATGTCGTAGCCGGTGTTGTCCTTGCGCAGCCCCGAGAGTGTCTCGAGGACGCGCCCGTCCGGCAGTACCACTTCGAGTCCCAGCACCAGGTCGCGCATCATCCCGTAGCGCAGCACGCTCACACCGCCGGCGTTGGTGGAGAGATTGCCGCCGATCTGGCAGCTGCCTTCCGCGCCGAGACTGAGCGGAAAGAAGCGGCCGGCTTCCTCCGCCGCCTGCTGCACGCGGGCGAGGATGCAGCCGGCTTCCGCGGTCAGGGAGTAATTGACCGCGTCGACGCTGCGGATGCGGTTCATCCGCTGCAGCGACAGCACCAGCTGACGGCCGGACTCATCCGGCGTGGCGCCGCCGCAATAGCTGGTATTGCCGCCGTGCGGCACCACGCCGATGCGGGCCGCATCGCATAGCGCCAGCAGCCGCGAGACTTCGGACACCGTGCGTGGCAGCACCACGGCGGGCGTGCGGCCCGTAAAGAGACGCCGGTGGTCGGTGAGGAACGGCGCGCAGTCCGCGCCGGTGAGCACCGCGTCGTCGCCCAGGATTTCCCGCAGGCGGCGCGGCAGATCCGCCACTGCGGTCGTCAATGGGTGCCGAGCGGGCTGCCGAGCGAGCGCAGTGCGGCGATGCGCTCATCGAGCGGCGGGTGACTCATGAAGAGTCTGCGCAGCCCGCTCGCCACGGTGCCGTCCGCGATGCCGAAGGCGGCGAACTGCCGCGAAGGCAGCGGCTGGTGCACGCGCTTGAGGTCCTCGAGCGCCGCGATCATGTTGGGGGTACCCGAGAGCTGTGCCCCGCCGCGATCGGCGCGAAACTCCCGCTGCCGCGAGAACCACATGACGATCGGTGTCGCGAGCAGGCCGAACACGATCTGCAGCACGTAGAAGGTGAGATACGAGGCAAACCCGCGGCCGTCCTCGGAGCGGAACACGGCGCGGTCGATGATGTTGCCGACGACGCGCGCCAGAAACAGCACGAAGGTGTTCACCACGCCCTGGATGAGGGTGAGCGTCACCATATCGCCGTTGGCCACGTGGGTCATTTCGTGCCCGAGCACCGCCTCGATCTCCTGGCGGTTCATGCGCTGCAGGAGCCCGGTGCTCACCGCCACGAGCGCCGAGTTGCGGCTCGCGCCGGTGGCGAACGCGTTCGGCTCCGGGGAGTCGAAGATGCCCACTTCCGGCATGCCGACCCCGACAGCGCGGGCGTGATGCTCGACCACCGAGAGCAGCCACTGCTCGGTCGGATCCGGCGACTGGCCGATGACGCGCACGCCCATGAACATCTTGGCCTGCATCTTCGACATGGCGAGCGAGACGAACGCACCGCCGAAGCCGAACAGCGCCGCCCACACCAGCAGCCCCTCAAAGCTGCTGCCGCGCTCGGCGAGATAGGTGTCGAGACCGAGCAGGCGCGCCACGATGGTCAGCACCAGCAGCACGGCCAGGTTGGTCACCAGGAACAACACGATGCGTTTCATGACAGTGGCCCTGCCAGAGGGGTGAGTAGGAAAAGCGTGGGCATGCGACCCGCAGGCACTCTACCGTTAGCGCCCGACACCTGCCACATGGGGCCGGCGGGGAGCCTTTCAAGGGCGTGCCGTGCCCGCGCAGGCACACCCTCTCCCATGCCGGGGCGCACCGCGCCCGGCCCGGGTGGCCTCAGCCGATCGCGACTCCGAGCGCCCGTCCCACGAGGAAGCTCACTGCGCAGGCGCCGCCGCCGATCAGCACCATGCGCAGTGCCCCACGCGCCGCCTGTCGCCCGGTGAAGAGCGACAGTCCCAGCCCGACCGCGAACAGTGCGACGAGCGTGATCGCTGCAGCGCTCACCGTAGCGTGCGGGCCGCTCGCTCCCGCGAGGAATGGTGTCAGCGGGATCGCCGCACCGATGCCGAAGGCGACGAAAGACGTCGTTGCCGCCTGCCAGGGCGAGCCGAGGTCGTCGGGATTCAAACCGAGCTCCTCGCGCGCGAGCACGTCGAGCGCCTTGGCTGGGTTGGCGAGCAGCGCCTGACTCACGGCGCGGGCCTGCGAAAGCTCGACGCCGCGCGCCTGATAGATCAGGGCGAGCTCCTCGGCCTCCTCCTGTGGATACTCGGCGAGCTCCTCGCGCTCGAGCGCAATCTGGTACTCGTACATCTCGCGCTGCGAGCGCACCGAGACGTACTCCCCGGCTGCCATGGAGAGTGCGCCGGCGAGCAATCCGGCGACTCCCGCCGTGAGAACGTAGCCGCTCGCCGCGCCGGCGCCGGCCACCCCGAGCGTGAGGCTCACGTTCGACACCAGCCCGTCGTTCACACCGAACACTGCGGCGCGCAGGCTCCCGCCGAGCGCGCTGCGGTGGCGTGCGCCGACCTGCGCCAGCGAGGTCGGCATCGCGTGACCGCCGGCGCCGGGTGGCGCGCTGTAGATCGACAGCCCGCGCAGCTTCATCGCTGCGAGCACCGGACGGAGCGAGCGCGGATCGAACCGCGACAGCAGCCGCGCCACGATGCGGGCGCGCAGCGATGGTGTGAAGGTGCGCGCAGCGCTGTCTGCCGCGGCACGCGCCGCGGCGGCTTGCCACCTGGTCGCCTGTTCCTCGGCGGCGGCGGCGAGTTTCAGGAACAGTTCGCTCTTGCGGGGATCGGCCTCTGCGGCCGCCACCTGGCGGTACAGCCAGGCCGATTCTTTTTCGTGGTACCAGCTATCGACGCCGGGTGCAGTCAATACTCATCCCGCTCTTCGTCGCCATCGTCCTCGTCTTCTTCCCAGTCGTCGTCCTCGTCCTCATCGTCTTCCTCGTCCCAGTCCTCGTCCTCCTCCGCCTCGTCCTCGTCGTCGGACTCGGACCAGCCCTCCGGCTCCTCGATGCGCTCCAGGTCCATCTCGTGCCAGGTCTCCAGGTCGATCTCCTCGATGTCCCCGTCGAGGTACTCGATCTCGAGGAGCTCCGAGTCCTCGTCCACCGACAGCACGCGGAACGATTCCTCCTCCTCCAGGTTCTGGTACCACTGGCCGGGCACGGGCTCGTAATCTCTGCTCACCGCGAAAGCCACCCTGTCATTTCGCCGCGCACAAGTGTAGGGGCTGCAGTCGCCTTGGGCAACGCGGCCCGCGTTTGCGTATGATTTTCTTCAAATGGCCGGCCGAAGCGAATCAGCGACGCCCCTCACGCAGGCGCGGCGGATCGTGGTGAAGGTGGGCTCCGCGCTGCTGGTGGATGCCGACAGCGGTCGCATCAACCGCACCTGGCTCGAGACCCTGGTCGAGGACCTGCTGCGCCTGCGCCGGCGCGGCCAGCGTGTCGTCCTGGTGTCATCCGGCGCCATCGCTCTCGGCCGCCGGCGGCTCGGGCTCAAGCATGGGACGCTGCGACTCGAGGAGAGCCAGGCGGCCGCGGCCGTGGGGCAGATCCGCCTGGCCCACGCATACAAGGAGCTGCTCGAGGGTAACGACGTCACCGTGGCGCAGGTGCTGCTCACTCTCGAGGACAGCGAGCGCCGCCGCCGCTACCTCAACGCTCGCGCGACGCTCGAGTCGCTTCTCGAGCTCGGCGCGCTGCCGGTCATCAACGAGAACGATACCGTGGCGACCGCGGAGATCCGATACGGCGACAACGATCGCCTCGCGGCCCGGGTCGCGCAGATGGTCGGCGCAGAGTGCCTGGTGCTGCTGTCGGACGTCGAGGGGCTCTACAGCGCCGACCCGAACCGCGCGCGCGCCGCGCGCCTCATCCACGAGGTACGCCAGATCACCCCCGAGATCGAGGCGATGGCCGGTCGATCGCTCTCGGCGCTCGGGGCAGGCGGCATGACTGCCAAGATCGTCGCCGCACGGATCGCGGTCGCGGCCGGCTGTCACATGTGCATCGCCGCCGGCGCATACCGCCATCCGCTGCGACGCATCGAAGAGGGCGCCGACTGTACCTGGTTCATTCCCACCGCGACCCCCGCGGCAGCGCGCAAGCAGTGGATCGCCGGAACGCTGCGCCCGGCCGGGGCGATCACCATCGACGCGGGCGCTCTGCGTGCGCTGCTCGAGGGCCGCAGCCTCCTGCCGGCGGGTGTTACGGCCGCCCGTGGACGCTTCGACCGCGGCGATACCGTGAGCGTGCTCGCCCCCGACGGCACGGAGGTCGCCCGTGGCATCATCGCGTACTCCGATGCCGACGCTGCGCGCATCATGGGGCGCAAGTCCTCGGAGATCGCGGACCTTCTGGGATTTCGCGGGCGCGACGAGATGATCCACCGTGACGACCTGGTGCTGATGCGCCAGGGGCTCGCCGCTGCGGGCGGGACCGCGGCCCCACAGCCAGCTTCCTGAAGCATGAGCGCCGCTGACATAGCCCAGGTGATGGAGGAGCTCGGCCGTGCCGCGGTCGCGGCGGCCGCGGTGCTTGCGCACGCTCCGACCGCGCAGAAGAACGCGGCCCTCACCGCGGCAGCGGCCGCCGTGCGTGACCGGCGTGCCGACATCCTCGATGCCAATGAGCGCGACGTCTCCGCGGCGCGCGCGCATCATCTCTCCGGAGCGCGGCTCGAGCGACTGCGCCTCGATGGGAAGCGCATCGAGGCGATCGCCGCCAGTATCGAGGCCGTCGCGGCGCTGCCCGACCCCATCGGGCGCGCGAGCGCGGAATGGGAGCGGCCGAACGGATTGCGGATCCAGCGCGTGAGCGTGCCGCTCGGCGTCATCGGCATCGTCTACGAGAGCCGCCCCAACGTCACCACCGATGCGGCGGCGCTGTGCCTGAAGTCGGGCAATGCCGCCATCCTGCGCGGCGGCTCGGAGTGCCGCCACTCCAACGCCGCGCTCTACGAATGCGTGGCGCAGGGGCTCGCCACTGCGCAGCTGCCACCGGGCTGCATTCAGCTCGTGCCGAGCGACGATCGCGCCGCGGTCGGCTACATGCTCGCCGGCATGAGCGAGTATCTCGACGTGATCGTGCCGCGCGGCGGCCGCAGTCTGGTGGAGCGCGTGCAGCAAGAGGCGCGCGTGCCCGTGATCGGGCACCTCGAAGGCAATTGTCACGTCTACGTCGACCGCGATGCCGACATACGTATGGCGCGCACCATCGCCGTGAACGCCAAGATGCGCCGCACCGGCATCTGCGGTGCGGCCGAGACGCTGCTGGTCGACAGCGCTTGTGTCGCCACGCACCTCGCACCCATCGTACGCGACCTGCTCGACGCCGGCTGCGAAGTGCGCGGCGACCCCCTGGTGCAGCAGGCTGACCCGCGTGTGCGGGCGGCGAGCGAGGACGACTGGTACACCGAGTACCTCGATGCGATCATCGCCGCGCGCGTGGTCGACGGCGTCGATGGGGCGATCGCGCACATCGCGCGCTACGGCTCGGCGCACACCGAGTCGATCGTCACCGAGAACGCGGCGACTGCCGAGCGCTTCCTCGAGCGTGTCGACAGTGCCATCGTGCTGCACAACGCTTCGACCCAGTTCGCCGACGGGGGCGAGTTCGGCATGGGCGCGGAGATCGGCATTTCCACCGACCGCTTCCACGCGCGCGGTCCCGTCGGTGTGGAGCAGCTCACCAGTTACAAGTACGTGGTGCGCGGGGCGGGGCAGGTGCGGCCGTAGCGGCGGTCGTCGGCGCCGCTGCACCCGACGTCAGCGCCGGTGGTGATGGACGTGCTCGCCCGAGGCGTCGCCATGCACTCCGAGAGCCTCGCTGTGTGCCCCGGGTGTGGCGCAGCGCTCGCAATTTACCCAGCCGGAGTCGCCGTCGAGGTAGTGCTCCTTCTTCCAGATCGGCACGCGGTGCTTGACCTCGTCGATGATGTAGCGGCAGGCACGAAACGCCTCGTCGCGGTGCGGTGCGCTGACCCCGACCCACACCGCCAGCTCGCCGACGGCGAGCTCGCCCACGCGGTGCACGCACGCCGCCCGCGCCACCTGAAAGCGGTCGATCGCCTCGCCGAGAATGCGTTCGCCCTCGCGAAGCGCCAACGCCTCGAACGCTTCGTACTCGAGGCCGCGCACACGGCGACCCTCGTTCGAGTCGCGCACCCAGCCCTCGAACGCGGCGTAGCCGCCGCACGCGGGATCGGTGAGTTGCGTGCGCAGGGTGGGGGTCTCGATCGGGCTACGGCTGAACTGGAACGCGCGCATGGTCTTGACCGACTAACCGCCCGCCACCGGCGGAATGAACACGACCTCATCGCCGTCGGCGAGCGGTGCCGACCACTCGCGGAACTCGGCGTTTATGGCGACCCGCAGTACCTGCGGCGCGAGCGTGAACGGGTGGCGTTGCGAGAGCTCGGCGTACAGCTCCCCCGGCGTCGCTGCGCCGCTCACCAGCGCCTCCTCGCGCCGGCCCGCCTGCTCGCGCAACAGGGCGTAGTACTGCACGGTGAGATGCTTGGGGTTCGCCGCGGCTTCCGGGGGCAGCGCCGTCATGGCCAATCGATACTCCTCCGGGGTGTTGACATTGTCGAGCGCCGCGGGGTTCGGCTCGTCGATGAGCTGTGTATCGGCACTCAACAGAAAGCGGCGCGGACAGTCCCTGCCGGCGGCGACAAACGCACGTAGCGGCTCGCGGCTGCGCGGCTCGTAGATTGCGCACAGCGGCTCGGGTAGCCCGTCGTGGCTCGAACGGAAGGCGGTCGCCGCGCGCTGCGGCGCACGGGCGCGCACCAGGTGCCGCAGTGTCACCGCATCGAGCAGCGGCAGGTCGCACGCCAGCACCAGCCAGGCCGCCTCCGCGTGCTGCTCCTGTGCCGCGAGCACCCCGGCGATCGGACCGAGGTTTGGCTGCGCATCGGCGATCTGTGGGAAGCGCGCGCGCAGCGGCTCGGAGCGCTGGTCGGTGCGCACCGAGACGTAGGCGCGGATCACGTGCGGTGCGAGCAGTGTCATGGCCCGCTCGAGCTGCGCGCGGCCTGCGTAGGTGAGCGTCGCCTTGTCGCGCCCCATGCGGCTGCTGCGGCCGCCGGCGAGCACCAGGCCGTAGAGCGGGGCCGCAGCGGCAGCGGCCGGGGAGTTGCCCGCGGTCGCAGCGCTCATCGCCCCTCCCGGCCCGCGGCCCGCACGAATTGCCGCCGGCCGCCGGACTTCGATTGCAGGCGCAGGCTCGTGATCTCGATGTCGTGGGAGAGTGCCTTGCACATATCGTAGATCGTCAGCGCCGCCACCGCCGCGCCCGTGAGGGCCTCCATCTCCACCCCGGTGCGGTGATGCACCGCGACCTCGCAGCGCACCAGGATTTCCTCAGCGCCGTGCTGCTCGATCGTCAGCTGACAGTTCTCCAGCGCGAGCGGATGACAGAAGGGGATGAGCTCGTGGGTGCGCTTCGCCGCCATCACCCCGGCGAGGATGGCGGTGTCGAACACCGGCCCCTTCTTCGTGCGGTGCCCGCTTGCGCGCAACGCGCGCGCCACGGCGCGCGGCAGGCGCAGGCGCGCTTCAGCCACGGCGACGCGGTGCGTCACCTCCTTGGCCCCGACGTCGACCATGGCCGGCCGGCGGCGCGCGTCGAGGTGCGTGAGAGCCCGGGCCACCGTCAGCCACCGATGTAGAACATCTCGACCTTGCGGTCATCCTGCACGGCGCGGCGCAGGTTCGCGCGCTGCTCGCTGTAGCGATCGCTGCGCCTGAGCCATACGCCGCGGATGAGCTCGAGCAGGTGATCGTCGCTCGCGCCACCCCGCAGCGCGTCCCGCAGACTCGTGCCATGGGAGGCGAACAGGCAGCTGTACAGCACGCCATCCGACGACAGCCGGGCCCGCGAACAAGCGCCGCAAAACGGCTGCGACACCGAGGAGATGAAGCCCACCTCTCCCTGGCCGTCGACGAAGGTGTAGCGACGCGCGACCTCCCCACGGTACTGCGGCTCGAGAGGGGCGAGCGGCCAGCGCTCGCCGATGCGTTGCAGCAGCTCTTTCGACGGTACGACCAGATCGGAGCGCCAGTGGTTGCGGTTGCCGACATCCATGTACTCGATGAAGCGCACGATGACGCCGCTGCCGCGGAAGCGCTCCACCAGGTCGAGCACCGTGTGATCGTTCATTCCGCGTTGCACCACGGCGTTGACCTTGAGCGGTGTGAGCTCGGCACGGCGCGCGTGCTCGATCCCCGCGAGCACCTCGTCGACGCCACCGAACCCGCCGCTCATGCGTGCGAACACCTCCGGGTCGAGGCTGTCGAGGCTCACCGTGACGCGCTGAAGTCCCGCGGCCTTGAGCTCGCTCGCGTAGCGTGCCAGCAGCACGCCGTTGGTGGTGAGGGCCACGTCTTCGATGCCGCCAATGTCCGAGAGATCGCCGATGAGATCGGGCAGATTGGCCCGTAGCAGCGGCTCACCACCCGTCAGGCGCAGCTTCCGTACCCCGAGCTGAACGAAGAGCCGCGCCAGGCGCACGATCTCATCGAACGACAGCCGCTCGTGGGACCCGAGGAAGCGGTAGCGCTCGTGGTAAGTCTCGCGCGGCATGCAGTACGGGCAGCGGAAGTTGCAGCGATCCATGACCGAGATGCGCAGGTCGCGCATCGGGCGCGCGAGCGTGTCCCGGGGGGCAGGCAGGGCATGCAGCGGCACGATGACGTCGCGGACGGACATGTCCAGAGCAGTATGCGGACCGGTCGAGATAAAGGCTATCTGTCGGGGCGGGAGAGGCGCATACCAGAGTTCATGGGGTCGCCGCCGGGCGCTGCAAGCCTCAGGACCAGCGGTACAGGCGGGTCACGAAGCCCTTGGCGTAGGTATTGGGTCCGGGCGGCAACTCGACGAAGCCGTCCGTGCCGGCGAGTGCGGTGAAGTCCCCGGATCCGTTGGTGGGCGCAGGCCGCGCCCATTCTCGTCCCCAGTCGTCCTGCTCGAGGCGCACCGGGATGAAATGCGTCAACGGAGGCGTCACGGTGAACGGGGCGCCGAGCGCCACGCGCTGCGCGGCCGAGGGGCTCTGGCCCTGGCTCCCGCGCAGCGCCGGCAGCACGTAGCGCGCGAGGCACACCAGGGTCGACACGGGATTGCCGGGCAGCCCGAACACGGCCGCTCCGGAGGGGGCCACGCCGAACCAGAGGGGTTTGCCCGGACGCTGCGCGACCTTATGGAAGATCGCCTGCACGCCGAGCTCGGCGAGCGCGGCAGGCACCAGGTCATAGCGGCCCATGGAGACGCCACCGGAGAGCACCAGCACGTCATGGGTCTCGAGGTGAAAGCGCAGCCGCGCGCGCAGCTCGTCGGCGTCGTCGCGGATGTGATCGTCGGCGACGCGCTGAAAGCCGTGCTCGCGCAGTGCACTGACGATCGCATAGGCATTGGAGCGGCGCACCTGGTGCGCGAGCAGCGGTTCGCCGGGCTCGATGAGCTCGTTGCCGGTCGAGATGACGACGAGCATCGGTTGGCTGCTGACGCGGATGCGCGGCATGCCGGCGGAGGCTGCGATCGCGATCTCCGGTGCCCGCAGTCGCTGGCCGGCCGAGAGCAATAGCGTCCCCTGGCGCGTGTCACTGCCACGGCGGTGCACGTTCTGCCACGGCTCGACGCGCGCATTGGCGGCAAGACCCGCGCGGCCGTGGGCGATGGCGAGCTCCTCGACCGGCACCACGCTGTCGCACCCGACCGGCAGCACGGCGCCCGTCATCACCTCGATGCAGTCTGACGCCGCGCCGAGGCTGAGCGGCGCATCGCCGGCCGCCTGCGTCGCCTGGATGCGGAACGAGCGCGCGCCCGAACTTGCCGCGCGGCTGTCGAGGGCAATGCCATCCATGGCCACGCGGTCGAAGGGTGGCTGGTCACGTTCGGCGTAGATGTTCTCACGCAGCACCGCACCGGCGCACTGCGCCAGCGGCAGCGACTCGATCGGCAGGCACTGCAGACGCTGTCCGATCAGCCGGTCCGCATCGGCCGGGGTCAGCACTAGCCCTTCTTGTCGGTCCTCGTCTTGAAGACCTTCACCTGTTCGTTGAAGCGGTCGGCCACCCCCTGCAGCTGATCGATGGCGGCGTTGTGCTTCTGCGCCTCGACCTTCTGCATGTCAGCTTTCTGCTCCGGCTTGAGCTTGTCGCCCGCCGCGGCGATCTTCTGGTCGAGCTCCTTGTCGATACAGTCCACGTAGGCTTTGATCGCCGTGTCGTACTCCTTGACGATCTTCTGCCCCGCCAGCATCTCGTCGAGGGTGGCAGTGGCGCCATCCGGGAGTTTCCCCGGGGCGGCGGGATAGGTGCAGTCAGCGTATACCGGCCCCGCCGCGAGAACCGCGATAAGCGCCATCGCATGAAAAACCTTCATGGCAAGTCCTGAGAGCGAATGAATCGGACCGCTATCTTAAGAGGCGCTCGCGGCCCGACGCTACTTCGATCGCGGGGCAGGGCGCCCGCGACGCTGCGGAGCGCGCCGCGGCGGACACAGGAAGCAGCCGCGCGCGTGATCGTTCACGACCCCGACGGCCTGGAGGAAGGCGTAGACGATGGTCGAGCCGACGAAGCGGAAGCCACGCTTGGCGAGGTCACGCGAGATGGTGTCGCTGAGCGGTGTGCGCCCTGGCACGGCGCCGTCGCGCGGGCGGTTCACGATGGGACGGCCGGCGACGAACGACCACAGGTAACGATCGAACGAGCCGAACTCGCGCTGTAGCGCGAGGAAGGCACGGGCGTTTGTCACGGTGGCGTCGATCTTTAGGCGGTTGCGCACGATGCCAGTGTCGCGCCGCAGCGCGGCGCGGCGCCGGGCATCGAAGCGTGCCACACGGCGCGGGTCGAAGTTGGCGAAAGCGTGGCGGTAGCCGGCGCGTTTGCGCAGGATCGTCGACCAGGAGAGGCCGGCCTGCGCGCCCTCCAGGGTGAGCATTTCAAACAGCCGCCGCTCATCGTGCAGCGGCCGTCCCCATTCCTCGTCGTGATAGCGCACGTAATCGCTATCGGCAGAAAGCGCCCAGCGGCAGCGGCGCCGCTGCGCGCCACCTGCTGCTGCAGGCGTGCGGCCGGTTCTCGCGGCTGTCCTGGCAGCCATCATGACTCGCACCTCGTTCGGCACCCCCGGCGCCATGATACGCAGGGCCCGCACATGCCGGAACGTCCACTGAAGAACTTGCCGCTCGGTGTACGCCTGGGTCTCCTCGCCGCGGCGCTGTCACGGCGGGATCGAGCGCCACACATGTCTACAGCCGCGCCCGCGCATTCCGTTATCATCGCGAGCGGTCGCCGGAGAGCCCTGCATGAAGAAGAACAATCTCTCGGTCTTCGCCTGGCTCGCCATCTCCGCCTGCGCGGTGTCGCGCGTGGATCCGATCGCCGTGCCGCTCACGTATCAGACGAATCCGAAGAACGCCGGCGTGCTCGGAACGCTGCCCTGCAATGCAGTCTCGCAAATAGAGGTGAACGATGTGCGCACCGACAAGACGCTCGGGGTGCGCACGCACGAGAGCAAGCCGCTCAAAGCCGACGTCACCGCCGCCAGCGATCCGGTCGCGTGGGTGCAGAGCGGTGTGCAGGGTGTGCTGACGCAAAACGGCGTGGTGCAGGGGAGCGGCCCGAGGCTGGTCATGACGCTCGACAACCTGCACACCACTGAGAGCATCTGGCATCGTGCCAGCTACGATGCGCGTGTCGGCCTGACGGCCGAGCTGCAGGGCCCGGCGGGCCAAGCCTGTTGGAAGGATACTGCCGAAGGTGCCGGTGGCGACTACGGTTACTCGGGCAACATCGCCACCTACCAGGGGATGCTCAACAGTGCGCTCGACAGCGCGACGCTACGTCTCTTGAAGTCGCCCGGTTTCAAGGAGGCGTTATGCCACTGCGGAAACTGAGTCGCCCGTCCTGACCCGCGGGCCCCGGCGCGTGCCAGGGCCCTTGGGGTGCAGGCGCAGGTCAAACGGCAACGGTCGCCGCTTGCACCGCGCTAGTGCTCGAGCAGCTCACACGAGCCGAACGGCAGCTTGACGAAGTTGGGCGTACCCCAGCCGCTTGCCAGATCCCATCCGCGTGTTGCCGAGTATCCCGGCGCGACCGCCCCGGGCACATCGACGAGCCCGTTGTTGCCAACCGTGATGTCGCGGCCGAAGTGATAGAACTGACCGAAGCCGCCGGCGGCGTAGAGCGCCGGATTCAGGAAGCCGAGCGGTCGCCCGGCATACTGGTTGAGATCGGCGACGATCCCGGCCCACTGCGGCGAACCTTCGCTCGTCCCGCAGATGGTGTACCAACCCGCGCTGTCGGCTCCGAAAAAGCTCAGGTAGATGAGAATCGCGTTGTTGCAATCGGCGTTGTAGGAGATGTCGGGCACTCCACGCATGCCGCCGAGCTCCTTGCGCACGGCTCGCGGCAGGGAGTCGCGCTGATAGTCGGGCGCCTGGAACAGCTGGCTGACACCGCCGCCGCCGGCACAGCAGCCCGGGTCGTTCCAGACCGTCTCGGACTGGTAGTTACCGGAGGTATCGGTCGTGAGGATCGTGCCGCCGACCCCGGTTACGAGTGGGGACGAGGCGGGGAAGCCGACGGTGGGAAACGGATAGAACGTCGCACCGTCGGTCTCGGGGTTGCTGCTGCCGTCATCGCCCGCGGCAGCGAGCAGCGTCACGTGCTCGGCGGCCGCACGGCGGTGAAACGCGAGGAAATCCGCGATCACTTTCGGCCCTCCGGGTCCGGCGGTGTCGCGAAACAGCGTATTCTCCGTCGCGCTCCAGCTCTGCGAGATGATCTTGCCGAGGTGGTGATCGAGCGCGTACTTCTCGAGTGCCAGAAACTCCGGCAGGCCCTGCACACCCTCGGTCTCGTCGACCGGGCTCGTCATGAGCACGATGGAGGCACCGGGAGCCATGGCGTGTGCCCACTCGACGTCGAGCGTCGTCTCGGCGGCCCAGCCGGGCTGATCGGGATAGAGAGTCGGATTCCAGGGAACGGTTCCGAGGGGTGCAAGCACGGTGAACGAAGGCGGGTCCGGAAGGCCGAAGCCCGCGTCAAAGGCGGCGAGATCCGCAGCAATTGTCGGACTGCCGTAGGAGTCAATGATGATGATCGTTTGCCCGGCGCCGACCATGCCGGAATCGATGAGTCCGTTCATGCCATACGCCGTGCGGATCTCCTGCGGTGAGTAGCAGGGAACACCGAAGGTCGTCCGGCAGAACTCGTCCGTCGGCGGCTGGCTGGCGTCCCGGCTCATGAGCTGGCGCAGAATCGATTGCGGTGCGGCGAGCGCCGATCCGCAAGCAAGGATGGAGAAAATCAGGGCGAGCGTTGCCGCTGGCGCGAGCCGCGCGTGTGAAGCGCTGTGCATGACATCCCTCCCGCTGTTGGGTGTCGTCGGTGGAGTTGTTCTTCGTGCGCCCGAACCGACGCTCAAACGCGGCACCCGCAGCTTCTTTGTTCTCGGCGCGCGGTTCGGGACGTGACTGACTTACCCCTCGCTCACCGGGATGTCAAGGCATGGCGTTCACCCCTTGTCCGACCTGATCGCGAGCCGCACGCACCCGGCGACGGGCTTGCCGTTCACCACAGGCGGCCGGTAATACCCGGAGCCGGAGCGCGCGATCTTTACGGCGGCCTGATCGAACGCGGCATCCCCCGAGGAGTGCGTGACGGTGGGGTCCTGTGCGAGCTTGCCAGCGGCATCGACGCAGACACGTACCTCGGCGTCATGTGTCCCGGGGAGGGCGTCGCCTGGAGCGCCGGCTGCGACTGCACCGCCCGCCGCCGGCGCACTCGCGGCAGCCGATAGCCCCACCGCGGCACCCGTCGCCGCGACTGCGCCAGTCGAGGCGGCGGCGCCAGTCGAGGCGGCGCCCATCGCCATGCCTGCCGGAGCGGTGGCGGGCACGGCGGAAGCTGCGGGAGCTGCGGGAGCTGCCGCATGGCCGGCGACTGCACCCGGGTCATCTTGATGCGCCTGAGGATTTGCCCACCGCCAGGCGATCTGCTGCCAGGAGGTTACGGCCGTACCCTCTCCCCAGCTGGTCACCGGCAGAAACCGCAGCTGCAGCACGCACTTCTGCGCCGCGGCGTCGAGTGCTGCCGACCCCGAGGACGATTTCATCGAGGGCTCCGACGGTACTCCGGAGGGGCCGACCTTAAAGACCACCAGCGCCACGGCGGCGTCGGCAGCATCCGCGGGGCGCACCTCCGGGCAGCGCTTCGCCGGATCGTAGCCGAGCGCGAAGCGCGCCTGTCGTGCGTCGTCCGGGCCGGCGGTGTCGGGCGCGGCGTGTGCCGCGTTCATTGCGCCCGCGGTCAGCAGCGCCGCGCAGCGCAGGGTGGTCCATCGCCATTCACGCATCACGGGGCTCCCCTGAGCAATCAAGCAGGTCCGTAGAGTTCTCGAACCAGATCCATCACCAGTGCTTCGACCAACTCCGCATTGACTTCTGCGATCATGTAGTCGCCGACCGCGCTGCCGCCACGACTGTCGGAGGTATTTCGCTCGAAGTGAATCCGCCGAGTCTGCCGATCTGGTCTGGCCCGGAGGTATGGGTAGCCCCCGTGACCGTGACCCAGGCGCGCGTGTCGACTGACGGGGATATCAATCCGAGCCGCGCCGCCGTCAATTGGCACTCTCGCGGCCACACCACGCTCGTTGAGTGCCTGGGCCATTTGCTGCAGGGTGGGCACAATCACACGTGCCAGGCAGAGTGTGGCGGCTTGACTGAAATTTTCCTCGGCGGCGGTGTTTTCGACCGCTTCATTGCGGGCCTGCGCCACGCGCGCCTTGTGGGGGGCCAGGATCGCGTCAAGCTCCTGCTCGATGTCTCTGGCCATGGCCGATTCTCCATCAACGCCTTTGCACGTAGCTTACATCGAGACATTGCAACGGAGGCCGTGACAAAAATCCCCCGGTCTGCGCGCCCGGAGAGATTCGAACTCCCGACCCTCAGGTTCGAAGCCTGATGCTCTATCCAACTGAGCTACGGGCGCGGCGCTGCGATCTTACTCAGAAATCACAGCGCCGTGGTTATCGCGGGCATTTCCCTCACCGCGCCCGTCACGGCAGAATGGCGGGCGGTCCGCACCGGGAGCTTGGCATGACGATGTTCGACCTGTCGGGCAAGGTTGCCCTGATCACCGGCTCGAGCCGCGGCATCGGCAAGTCGATCGCGATGCAGATGGCCCTGCACGGCGCCCGGGTCGTCGTCTCCAGCCGCAAAGCCGAGAGCTGCGAGGCGACCGCCGCGGAGATCAGCGCAGCGGGAGGCATGGCGCTGGCCCGCGCCTGTCACGTCGGTCACAAGGAGGAGCTGCAGGCGCTGGTCAACGCGACGCTCGAGCGCTGGGGGCGGATCGATATCGTGGTGTGCAACGCCGCCGCGAATCCGCACTTCGGCCCCTCGATCACGACCCCGGACGAAGTGTTCGACAAGATCATCCACACCAACCTGCACAGTCACGTCTGGTTGTGCAACATGACGTTGCCGGCGATGGCCGAGCGCAAGGACGGCGTGGTGATCATCGTCTCCTCGGTCGGTGGCTTCATCGGCAGCGGCTACCTCGGGGCCTATTGCATCTCCAAGGCGGCGGACATGCAGCTGGCGCGCAATCTGGCGGTCGAATGGGGACCGCACAACATCCGCGTGAACTGCATCGCTCCGGGCATCATCCGCACGCACTTCTCCAAGGCGCTGTGGGCGAATTCCGAGCGCGCCGCGGCGTTCGCCCAGCGTAACCC
>Ga0335080_10003233_pt1 | contig 16449 bp, 18 predicted proteins | sample Lox_Sample_34_FD_206720 | JGI IMG/M metagenome (GOLD analysis project Ga0335080, IMG submission 206720) | Soil microbial communities from Loxahatchee National Wildlife Refuge, Florida, United States - Lox_Sample_3.4 | ecosystem: Environmental > Terrestrial > Soil > Wetlands | place: USA...
TCTGGGCGAGCCAATAGTATGAAGCCGGAAGCAGAAAGCGCCAAGTCAAGCACCAGAATGGCCCTAGAATAGCCCGATCTCCCGGCTTTGATGGGCCGGTTGCGAATTCCGATTTCCGGCCTACGATCTCTGGATTCTGAGCATGGCTCATGCATCGCGCATCTTCTCCATCGTGCTCGGGCTAGCGGTCATTGCCCTTTTCTTATGGCCGTTCAACAGCCCGCTCGGTTTCGGGCGGGCCTGGTGGGCGAAGGAGATTGCCGCCGACCACAAGGCCGAGGGGCAGCCCACACCCGCTCCTCCAACAATCGCCGCTCTGCCGGTGCAGCCGGCCGCGCCCCAACCGGTCGCCCCGGCACCGCAAGTGCACGCCGTTCCCGATCCGGCTGCTCCGCCGAAGCCGAATATGCTCGCGTCCGAGAAGGCGGAGGCCGAGCGGCTTGCGGCGTTACAGAAAGACAAGGCGACTGACGCGGCTCCGCCGGTGACCAAGCTCTATTACAAGGTGCGCGTCATCGACGCCGGCACCATCCAATCGGGCGGCATCGTCATCACGCTTGCCGATATCGCCGCGCGCGACGCCAAGGCGAATTGCAAGGATGCCAAGGGCAAATCCTGGGGCTGTGGGGCTGCGGGACATAGCGCGCTCACCAAATTGATCCGCACCCGCGCGGTCAGTTGCGTTCTGCCCAAGGGCGGCGAGCAGAAGGCCTTCGCCGCGCGCTGCAGCGTGGCCGGAACCGATCTTTCGACGTGGCTCGTGCGCCAGGGCTGGGCGAATCCGAAAGAACCCTCCGAGAAGGCGCTCGCTGACGCCGAGGTCGCCGCCAAGAAAGAGAAGATCGGCATTTGGCGCGGCTCGCAGTAAACGCTCTCTTTGTCATTCCCCACAAAAGCGGCTAATCCTCCGGAGCTCACCTCATCGGTGAGCCTCGGCGACGATACGGGCATCGACATGAAGCGCATCGCGACTGCTCTCGGCATTCTCCTTCTCACTTCGTCGCCAGGCCGCGCTGACGACCCGTTTGAACCGACCGCTTCAGAGCGCGGAACAATCGACAAATGCCTGAAGCGCACAGCCAATGAGGCGGTGCTCAAGCAGGCGAGCACGTGCATCGGGCTGATCTCCGACCCGTGCATCGACAAGGATACGGCAACCGCGGTCGGCTGCCAGGAGCGTGAGACGCGCATCTGGGACGATCTGCTGAACAAGGCCTTTCAGGATGCGCGCGCGCATCTCGATTCGGCGGCGGGCGGAGCGCTGAAGGACGCGCAGCACGCCTGGATCGCCTTCCGCGACGCGAAATGCGCCGTCTCGGAGAAAGAGTATGAAGGAGGCACCATGGCTACGATCATGGTCGCGGATTGCAAGCGCACCGAGACCGGGCGCAGAGCGATCGAGATGCAGGCGATCGCCACCGACGCCGAGGCTACGATCTTCGCGCCACGATGATGCGTTCCGTCGCCATCACGCTGTTATTTCTCGTGCTCACGGCAGCGCACGCACGCGCTCAAAGCGACGAGCCGACGGCGGCCGAGCGCAAGATCATCGCCGACTGCCTCGATAAGAACGGGGGCGAGGATGAGCTCAAGGAAATGAGCGCCTGCATCGGTCTTGTCGCCGATCCCTGTCCGAACGCGCCTGGCGCGAACACCATGACCATCGTCTTCTGCCAGACGCGCGAGCAGAAGATCTGGGATGACTATCTCAACGACTGGTATGGGGAGGCTGTGAAGCGGCTCGCGGACGAACCCGACGCCGCGGCGGCGTTGAAGGAGGCGCAGCGCGCCTGGATCCAGTTTCGCGACGCTAAATGCGGCTATTGGGAGAAGCGCTACGAGGGTGGCACCTTCGCCTCGGTCGCCGCGGGTAACTGCATGCGCGCGACCACGGGACAGCGCGCGATCGAGATGCGCACTATCCTCGACGATTTAAGCCATTAGTGCGCGAGCTCGAGGAGCCTCGACCTATTTGCCGGCGTCGCCCTGATCGCCAGAAGGATCGGTCGTGGTTTCGTTGCGGCGTGGCGGCTGATCGACCTTCTGCGTGTCGTTCTCGGGAGTCGCCCCCTGATCATCGCCGGTATGCGTGCCGGGCCCCTCGCCCATCTTGGCCGAGTCTTGACTACCGCCTGCGCCGGTATCGGCATCAGCGGGGGGCGCATCGTCGGCGGCAAGCAGGATGTGCTTGTCGAACAGGGTCGCGGCCTCCGCGCGTGCCGGGACCAATCCCATTATGCCGAGCACCAGAGCTCCTAGCGCGGCAGCCAACATCAGTCTTGATATGGTCATGTCAGGTTCTCCTTGCCCAGACAGCGCAGTCTATCTTGACTCCTGAGCAGGAGTAACGCGCGAAGCCCGGAACCAGCCCTCATCGGCGGCTCGTTCCGGCCCGCGAGACAAAAAGGCGCGGAGCGGGCGAACACCCGTTCCGCGTCCTCGCAAATGCAAACGCCGCCCAAGGGAGAAGGCGGCGCGGCTCGAAGCCTATGGATTCACGCACACGACCTTGAGGTCGATATTGGCTTCCTCGAAGCTCGGATAGGCCTGCTTACCGACCTGCTCGCCAAGCTCGTCCTCGCTCACCACCTTCTTCTCGACGACGCGGCAGTGCTGGCTCTTGTCCTTGATGATGACGAACTGACTCGCGTCGGCGGCGACAGCGGCGCCGGCAAAGCCGAAGACGACGGCGGCGGCGAGAACGTACTTGAAGGTCATGTGGGGCTCCTCCTGGGTTGGGGTGCCCACGCTATAGTCACAAACCTCTAAAACGTGCTGAATTGGGTTCGCGCAAAATGCGCTTAAGTTGTGGGATTTGCGCAACTTATCGTTTCACGCTCACGACAAGGCCGGCTCAGTCTCTTTCACCTCGTCGGTGACAACCTCGAACTCGGCAAGCGTGTGCGGGCCGAAGGACGTGGTGATGGCAACATCGGTGGCATCGCGACCGCGCGCAATGAGGATGCGGCCGATGCGCGGCGTGTTGTGGCGGGCGTCGAACGTGTACCAGCGGTCGCCGATATAAGCCTCGAACCAAGCGCTGAAATCCATGGGACACGGGTCGGGCGGTATGCCGATATCGCCGAGATAGCCGGTGCAGTAGCGCGCCGGCACGTTCATGCAGCGGCAGAGCGTCACCGCCAGATGGGCGAAGTCGCGGCACACGCCCTTGCGTTCGACGAATGTGTCGTGGGCCGTGCGGCTCACATCGGCATGCGGATAGCCGAAGGTGACGTGGTCGTGCACGAAATCGACGATGGCCTGAACCAAAGTCCACCCCTGCGGGATCTTCCCGAAAGTCGACCAGGCGAAGCTCGACAACCGGTCCGTCTCGCAATAGCGGCTGCCCAATAGATAGACGAGCGTGTCGACGGGCAGCGTCTCAAGCGGGGCTTGCGTCGCATCGGGCGCGACAGCGTCGGTCTCCCCGCTATCGCGAACCCTAAAATCGGTGGAAAGGGTGATACGCCCGGCAGGCGCGCGGATTACGTGGCAGATATTGCCATAGCGGTCGGTGTATTCCGTCGCCGGCACATGCGGGTCGATGCGCATGTGATCCGGGGTGATGAGGTCGCCACGTCGGCTGGGGTGAACGCTCAACGTGAGGATCATCGGGGTCGGCTGAGGGCAGTCGTAGGAGATGCGATAACCTGCCCGAATTTTAATCATTCATGTCCTCGTCCCGGGAAATCCCGACAAGTTAGGCGCCGCCGAGCCCGCGCTTCAGGGCCGTGATTCGGCGCCGCTTACCGCAACGCGGTGTGCACAGAATGTTTCCAGCAACACTCATGCCAAAAACGTGATCCTAAGCGACCTCAGGACCGTCAACTCGCCGTGACGAGCTCGCCCGCGAGCGCCTTGGCGATGAGCGCGCGAGTTTCGGCAATGCCATAGAGCTCGACAAAAGAGCCGAAACGGGGGCCTTGCGTCTGACCGAGTAAAACCTCGTAGAGCGCGGCGAACCACTCGCGCAGCGGCTCGAAGCCGTGTTCTTTGCCGACCGCATAGACCTCGGCTTGGATCTCCTCGGCGAGCACTCCGTTCGGCAACTTGGCGAGCCGCGCGTCGAGATCGAGCAGCGCCGCACGCTCGTTCGCTGACGGCGGCCGGTAATGCTTGTTCGGCTTCACGAAGGCATGGAAATAACGGATCGCATAGCCGACGAGCTGATCGAGCAGAGGGTGGGCTTTCGGCGTTGCGTCCGGCGCATAGCGACGGATGAAGCCCCACAGGACCTCGCGGTCTTCGGAGTTCGATGCGCTGGCGAGGTTCAAGAGCAGCGCGAAGCTGATGGGAAGCTCAGCCGCCGGGGGCTCACCGCTGTGGATGTGCCAGACGGGATTCATCAGCTTGGCCGCCTGCTCTTCCTTGGGGTAAGCGGCGAGATGGCCGACATATTCGTCGACCGCGCGCGGGATCACGTCGAAATAGAGACGCTTCGCCTTGCGCGGGCTCTGGAACATGTAAAGCGCGAGGCTCTCGGGCGAGGCGTAGGTGAGCCACTCCTCGATGGTGAGCCCATTGCCGCGCGACTTGGAGATCTTCTCCCCGTTCTCGTCGAGGAAGAGCTCGTAGTTGAAACCTTCCGGCTGCTGGGCGCCGAGGATGCGGCAGATGTGTCCCGACAGGCGCACCGAGTCGATCAGGTCCTTCCCCGCCATCTCGTAATCGACGCCGAGCGCCGCCCAGCGCATCGCCCAGTCGGCCTTCCATTGCAGCTTGCAATGGCCGCGCGTGACGGGAACTTGGGTGAGCCTTCCGGTGTCGGGATCCTTGTAGACGATCGACCCGGAGGCGAGGTCGCGGTCGACGATCGGCACCTGCAACACTTTTCCGGTGGTCGGGGAGATGGGCAGGAACGGACTGTAAGTGGCCCGACGCTCCGGCCCGAGCGTGGGCAGAATCACGTCGCGGATCGCATCGTAATGATCCAGCACCTTGAGGAGCGTCTTGTCGAAGCGGCCGCTCGTGTAGCATTCGGTGGCCGACAGAAACTCGTAGTCGAAGTTGAACGTATCGAGGAAGGACCTGAGCTGGGCATTGTTGTGGTGGCCGAAGCTCTTGTGATCGCCGAACGGATCCGGCACCTGGGTGAGCGGCTTGCCGAGGTGCTCGGCGACCATCTCCTTATTGGGGATGTTGTCGGGCACCTTGCGGAGGCCGTCCATGTCATCGGAAAACGCGATGAGCCGCGTCGGCACCTTGTCCTGGGTGAGAACGCGGAAGGCATAGGCCAGAAGGACCGTAACCGGTCTCGAAGATGATGGCTCCGGTCGGTTTCGGAATACGCTTCAGCCGGCTCAGGACCTTGCGCGCTTCCTCGAAGGGCCACGCCTTGCTGACATGGGCATGCGCCAGGAGCTCCGAGTTCACCTCGATCTTGGCGGGGCGGGCCGTGGTTTTCGTATCGGGCACTGTCGTAGTCGGAGAAATCTGCGGGGCCCGACCAATTTCACAGTTTTCCGCAGAGCGCCAGTGTTTCCGGGCGTCGCAGGCGCTGCTGGAGGGTGGTTCCGGACGGGATTTCCGCGCTTGCCCGGCCACCCGCAATTGCCTACGGTCGCGCCGCCGCACGCTTCGGCAAAACCAGAGGGAGCTTTCGCGCCATGACCGAGCCGCTCGACCATCACGCCGCACTGATCTTTGCGATGGTCACCATGTCGGCCGTGGACCGGACCATGACCGACGCCGAGCTCGCCCGCATCGGCGAGATCGTGTCCAACCTGCCGGTGTTCGCCGATTTCGATCAGGAGAGGCTGGTCAAGACGGCAGAAGCTTGCGGCGGGGTGTTGAGCGAGGACGGCGGGCTCGACCGTGCGCTCGCCCTCATCAAGGGCGGGCTACCCAAGAAGCTGCGCGAAACGGCCTACGCCGTCGCACTCGAGATCGCCGCGGCCGATCAGGACGTAAAGCCCGAGGAGACGCGCTTCCTCGAGATGCTGCGCGACACTCTCGATCTCGACAGGCTGACCGCGGCGGCGATCGAGCGCGGCATCAGGGCGCGCAACCTCGTCCTCTAAGCAGAGTTCCAGGCATTCGATCATAAGCCCGTGGAACGCGGCGGGGCGCTTTACGGTTTCTGCTATGCTCGCGCTCCGTCGGGGCGGCGTTCGGTTCACAGGAGGAAGAGAAACATGCTGAGTTGGCCCAGGGCTGAGCGCAAGGCGTCAAGGCTGTTCAAGGATCTCGATATCGAGGATCTGCACGATCAGCTCGATAGCCTGCGTGCCTATGTTCACGATCTCTCGCAGAGCGCGGGTACTCAGGCGAGCCGCCGGCTCGGGCGCGCGCGGCATTTCGCGTCGGATGCCGCGCATGATGCCGAGGAAGCCATGAAGGACAATCTGGCCGCTTCGCTCGTGCTCGCGCTCGGGCTTGGTCTCGTCGTCGGTTATTTCATTCGCCGCGGCACCGAATAGCCTACTCCGGCCGCTCAGTGGGCGAGCTTGACCGCGCCGGTATAGAGCGCGCCGCCGATCACACAGGGGATGGCGATCTCAGGCTGGCCGAGAGCTGTCGCCGCAACGCAGCCGGTGGCGATCGCGATCGAGCCTGCCGTCGCGCCTTTGGTCATGCCCGCCTCGTTGGTCATCTGCGCCTTCTGTGCGTCCTCGATGGCGCCGAACTGATCCTTGCGCACCGTCTCCGATTCGAACGCCTCGGCGGCGGCGATCACATCTTTGAGCGGGGTCGCAATCGCCTCGGGCTGACGCGGGACCTCGGCGCGATAAAGCTCGAGAAGCTCGCGATCGCGCTCGGCATAAGAGGCGAGCGTCCATTTGGCGGTGCCGCCGGTGGTGATCTTCTCGACGGCTGAAGGGTCGTGGCCCCAGCCGGTGAAGATCTTCTTGAAGGAGAAACTGTTGTCGTCCTTCCGCCGCGACCATTGCAGCGCCTGCATGATGCGAACCACGGGCTCGTGCTGGCCGGTCGCGACGTAATAGCCCCACAGCGCGTAGATTCCGGAAGAGCCGCCATCGACGAGCGGCAGCTCCATCAGAGTTGGCCGCTTGCCTTGCAGGAAGTCGTCGATCAGTGGACGCCTGAGCGGCATGCGCGCGGAATTTCTCTCGAGCAGGTCGCGCCAGTCCGGGCGCCCGGAATAGGCGATCGCCCTGATGATCACTGCCTGCTCCTTGTCGGGCATCGGGAACATCCTCGGGATGAGACCAGGGCCGTCTTTTGGATTGGTGCCGAGCACGCCGGCGATGAAGCCGATGCAGAACCACTCCTTGTCCTCGTCGCCGAACAGGCCGAAGTCGAGCATGGCGTGAACGGCGGCGGGCACGCGCGATGAGTTCGGATGCTTGCGATAGTTGGTGACCCAATCGAGCAGCTTCTCGGCCGACGCGAAAGCGGCTTGCGGCTCGGGTGCGGCCTGTAGCTCGATCGGCGTCGTTGTCATGGGATGCGTCATGGGCTGCGGAATGGTGGCGTAGACTTGCACAGGAACGGTCACGGGAGCTGCGGCGGGATGCGGTGCGGGCGGCGCCGCCGGCGTCGGCGCGGCGACCGCCACATCCGCTTGCGGCGGAGCAAGACGCTCCGGCGCCGCTTGCTTCGCAACAGAGACGGAATGGGGCTGGCTGCCGGCCATTTCACTCTGCGCGGCGCAAGGGCTGCTCACGCCGGCCGTCACGCCAAGGGCAAGCGCAAGAATGGCAAGACTACGCATCTCATCAGCTTCCTTCCCCCGGCCCCAGAAGTGCTGACGATACTCACGACATGGTTAATGCCCACTCGGCTGCCGCCGAGCGGGAAAGACATTGATTTTCAGGCGTTTCGTGGCTTTTTGAGGGCCAGAGAACGTTAACTACGTTAACCATAATGAAAGTTTAACGCCGCTTGGCCGATCCGCGAGGCAGGGACCCCCGTCCGCCCTTCTTCAAGCGCGCAGGGCGCCGCTCTCGCGAACGGGCGCCTGCAAAGCGGCAAGGCTGCGCGCGGCGGCGTCGGCTTGGCGCACGATCTCCGGCACGGCGGTGATCTCCCACAAGGTCCCTTGGCACAGCGGACCAATAGCGAACAGACCTCTCGTGACGTCAGAGCCACGACCAAGCACCTGTCCGGTGGGTTCGACGGCAAGTCCGAGGCGGTGGATGTCGGGGCGGGCAAGCCCCGCCTCGATCATTCCCTTGATCAGAGGTTGATCGAGATCGGGCTTGAAGCCGGAACACGCGAAGGCGAGATCGCTCTCCATGAGCTCGGGTGTCGCGGCACCACGCCGCAAGATTTCCAGCTTGAAGCCCTCGCCGCTCCGCTCGACCTTCGTCACCGAGCCCCGCAGCAACACGGCACGGCCCTTGTCAAACTCGCCCATGAGCCGCGCATGCACCTCAATCGGTAGTCGATGGCGGTGCGCATCGAAGAACGGCCGAAGATGCCGGAGGAAGCGCGCCTGCTCACTGTCTGGGAGCCCTTGCCAAATGTCCTGCAGCGATAACCGCAAGCCATTGATGACGGCTTGCCAGGGTGCGCCTCCGTCCTCCGCAATCTCGCAAGCGATCCTGAGGGAAGCCTCGAGCATCGACACGCGCTTCGAGCGTGGCAAAGCGAGTTGGTGGGGCACGACGCCCTTCGCGGCATGCGGGCGCGGCAATTGTCCGCGTCGCGAGATGATGGTGGCGATACCCTGGAAGCCGTCGCGCCGCGCACCGATCAGCACGTCGACCATGGTGAGGCCCGTTCCGATCACGGCGATCGATTGCGCGCGCGCAACCCGCTCGGGCGGCAGCGGCTCGAACGGTGCAAGCGCACCTCTGGTCGAAGCTCGTTGCACGCCATAGGCGGTAGCGAGGATCACGGCGTCGCAAAGCACATTTTCCCCGCGATCGAGCTCGATCAGATAGCCGCCACGTTCGGCGCGAAGAGCGCGCGCAGTGGTCGGCATGACGGAGAACTCGACATCCGGACGCTGCTCGACCGTCTCGAACAGGCGCTGTCGCACATATTCGCCGAAGAGCTGGCGCGGCAGAAACGTGTGCGCGAGCGCGTCGTGCAGGCCGGCGTGGTTCTCGCCCTGATCGAGCTGGCGAAAGGCCCAGTTGAGGAAATCGCCTGGCTGGCTCGCGCGAATCGAAAGATCGCGGGTGCGCACGTTGAGGAGATGCAACGGATGATGGCTGCCGTAGGCAACGCCACGCCCGAGTACGGCCGAGGGCTCGATCAATACCAAGCGGAACGGCTCGGGGAGACGAGCGAGGCAAGCAATTGCGCTCGCTGCTCCAGTGAAGCCTCCTCCGATCACGCCCACGTTGAGTGGCGCCGCCCGCATCTCCTCAAGCTCCTTGAGATTCAGTCTCGCATCAGGCCCTTACACAGGAATGGGGCGGCAATGAAGCTGTTTCGCTACATCACGCCGCTCAGGAGCTGAGAGAATTTGCCGCGCGCTTGGTCCGAGGAGCGATCTCGTTCCACTTGCAACGTGGGCAAAGAGAATCAAAATGTCGCAGAAGAAACGCGCGCGAGGTGCGCATTGCTTGTTGTGTGTTCGCCGCCCATCTCGCGGCGCCGCGAATTGAGCGCCGCGAGATGGAGGTCCCCGCATCTCCCACGCCAATCGGCTATTCGGCCTCCTGGGCGGCCATGGCGCGCCCGCTGGTCGTGTGATCCTTTCCCGGCTGACGGCGTGCCATGACGAAGGCGACGTCGCCTTTGCCGAGTGCAAGCTGCATCGTCAGCATCGCGAGCGGTTCAAGCAAGCGCGCCGCCTTGAGTTCGCCGGCATCGATCGGCTCAAAGCCGACCTCGGTGACGAGGCGCATGACGATCTTCTTGTCTGGACCCTGCGGGCCCGCGACCAACATGGCGGCCTTGCCTTCCGCGAAGTCCGGCCGGGCGAGAACGCCGACGGTGACCGAATTGAAGGTTTTGAAGAACTTCGCCTGACGCGCCTGACTCTGTAGCAATTCGACACCGGAGGTGAGAAACCCGAGAGCGAGTCCGGTCATGGCGGGGTTGAGCGGATTGGTCGCATCAATGACCATCTTGTCGGCAAGATCGGTCGCGTGCTCACAGACGAGGGCCTCGGTGAGCGTCCAGGGGGTGGTGAGAATCACCGTCTCCGAGGTCCTCACCGCCTCGCCCACAGATTTCGCGTTGCGCTCGTCAGATCTTTCCGGCTCAGGGATGCCGTAGACGATGGTGTGTCCCTTCGACCTCAGGGCTGTGCCGAGCGACCGGCCCACGTCATCCGCTCCTACAATGGCGATTTTCATGGCCCTTCTCCCCGCCCGCCCTCGCCTCGAGTTGCAAGGTGGCTGACCAGCGGCCGCTTTGCTGTTGCGTCAAACATGCGTGATTCAGTATCATCATTCCAATCGATGATATCGATGACAGCTATTGATCACGCCAATTTGAGCCGGCTCGACCTGAACCTGCTCGTTGCCTTTGATGCTTTGCTCACGGAGCGGAGCGTCACCCGTGCGGCTGCGCGTGTGGGGCTAGGGCAGTCGGCCATGAGTCACAATCTCGCGCGACTACGGACGCTGTTTGGAGATGAGCTCCTGACCCGAGGCGCCGAGGGCATGCGGCCGACGCCCCGCGCGCTTGCTCTTGCCGATCCCGTGCGCGTGACGCTCGCCCAGATCCAGGCTGCGGTACTGCAGCGCGAGGATTTCGACCCATCGACGGCGGAACGGGTTTTCCGCATCGGTCTCGCCGATTCGATCGAGGTGGCGGTCGTGCCCACCCTTCTCGCGCGGCTCCGTGCCTCGGCCCCGGGGGTCTCGTTGCGGCTGCGCCCGATCAACCGCATGTCCGTGCTCGATGAGCTCGATGCCGGCAGCCTCGATCTCGGCATCGGCGTGTTCACCCAGGGTCAAACCCACCACAAGCGCCGCTCGCTCTACGCCGAAAATTTCCTCTGCCTGTTCAGCCCAGACCAGCTCAGGCTAACCCCGCCGATCTCGCTCGAGGACTATCTGCGCGTGCCGCATGTGCTGACGAGCCTCAGCGACGACGCGCATGGTGCCGTCGACGAGGCGCTCGCCAAGCATAAGCTCAAGCGCACGATCGCCATGACGACGCCCGGCTTTCTCGCTGTGCCCTTCGTGCTCCGCCGCGCCCCGGTGATTACCACGATGCCGTCGCGGCTCGCGCGCTATTTTGCCGAGGCTTTCGGGCTCGCCACGAGTGCTGCCCCCATCGAGCTGCCTGGTTTCACCATCTCGTTGCTTTGGCATGCGAGTTTCGACCAGGATCCGGGACATCTGTGGCTTCGCCAGACGGTGTCGGGGCTTGCCTCGGAGGTGGGTTTGGAGCTGTGAGAGGCGCGTCGCGGGGTGTGGACAACTGCGCTATGAGCCCTTGCGCTGTTTAGATAGGCTTCATCATGGCGCCTGATCGATTCGCGTCTTCTCGTGGGCGTCGGTTACCTGATCAACCTGGCTGATCAAAGAAGGAGAGTTCCATGGCAGCGAGCACATCTTCGAAAGGTCGCACCGTCGTGTCCGATCCGCGCTGCGACGCACTAAGCGAGGTCTTGGCCGACAATTGGTGGGTTGTGGGTCTGCGCGGCATCTTGGGCATCATCTTCGGCCTGATTTGCCTGCTCACGCCGGGCATCGCCGTCCAGGTATTCGTCATTTTGTTCGCCGCCTATATGTTCGTCGACGGCGTGTTCGCCATCATTTCGGGCATCAAGGCGGCGCGGAACGGCGAGCGGTGGGGCCTCTTGATCCTCGAGGGCGTGGTCGACCTCGCGGCCGGCGTTATCGCCGTGTTGTGGCCCGGCATCACGCTCGTCGCGCTGATCTGGCTCATCGCCGTGTGGGCAACCGTCTCCGGCATCCTGATGCTATCGGCCGCCTTCCGCCTCAATCTCGATCATGGGCGCTGGTGGCTTGCGCTTGGCGGCATCGCCTCGATCATCTTCGGCATCCTCCTCGTCATCGAGCCGCTGATCGGCGCCGTGGTGTTGACGATGTGGATCGGCGCCTATGCGCTGGTGTTCGGCGTGTTCCTGCTGATCCTCGCCTTCCAGCTCCATTCGCGCAAAGAGGAGCGTGATCGAGCGGCGGCACCAGCGGCTGCGGCGAAGAAGGCCTGAACCGTTAGTATCCTGAGACGTTATCCTGCGAGGCGCGGCATCATTCAGATGGCCGCGCCTCACGCATGATATGTCGCCCGGTCATGCCTCAGTCCGCTCATCCCACCGTCACGCTTCCTTCGGGCGAAAAAGTTCCGCGGCTCGGCCAAGGCACCTGGCGCATGGGCGAGAGCCGGCGCGCCTTCGACGAAGAGGTCGCGGCGCTTAAATTGGGGCTCGATCTCGGCATGACGCTGATCGACACCGCCGAACTCTATGGCGAAGGCGGTGCCGAGGAGGTCGTCGCCGAGGCGATCGAAGGGCGGCGCGACGGCTGCTTCATCGTCAGCAAGGTCAAGCCCGAGAACTCGACCCGGGCCGGCACCATCGCCGCGTGCGAGCGCAGCCTCAGGCGGCTCAAGACCGACCGCATCGATCTCTATCTCCTGCATTGGCGAGGACGTCCGAGGCTTGAGGAGACGCTCGCCGGCTTCGAGGCCCTGCTCGACAAGGGCGCGATCCGCTATTTCGGCGTCAGCAATTTCGACGTCGAGGACGTGGAGGCGTTGTTCGCGCTGCAAGGCGGCGACGCCTGCGCCAGTAATCAGGTCGTCTACAACCTCAGGCGGCGTGGCATCGAATTCGGGCTGGTTCCGTGGTCACGCGCACATCACGTGCCGATCATGGCCTACTCGCCGATCGAGCAGGGGCGACTCGGGCGTGATCGCACGCTCGCCGCTGTAGCCGCCCGCCACGATGCGTCGCCCTCCCAGATCGCGCTGTCCTGGGTGCTCCGGCAGCCCGACATGATGGTCATCCCCAAAGCTTCGAACGCGGAACATGTGCGCGACAACCGGGCGGCGCTCGACATTTCCCTCAGCCAAACCGACCTCGCGGAACTCGATCGCGCCTTCCCGCCGCCGACCGGGGCGCGCCCGCTCGAGCTCTTGTGAGCACTGTCATCACCGCGTCATGCAATTTCGCTGTTGGATGAGGAGCTTGCCCTTCTCTTGAGTCGGAAGATGTCCGAGAAGCTCTTGCCCTGGCTCCTGCTCTTCGCCGCCATCCTGCTCGAAGTCGCCGGCATCACCTCGATGAAGCTCTCGCGCGGCTTCTCCGAGCCGCTGCCCTCGCTCGCTGTTCCCATCTTTTATATCTGCTCGGCGGCGGCGGTGATCCTCGTGCTGAAGCGGCTCGATCTCTCGGTCACCTACGCCGTCTGGTCGGGTGTCGGCACGGCGCTTGCGGCAATGATCGGCATCGCCTATTTCCGCGAACCGTTGACGCTGTTCAAAATGGCCTCTCTGGCACTCGTCGTCATCGGCGTCATCGGGCTCTCGCTCGCGGCACGGCAGAGCAACTGACTTCCCGCCAGCCCCACGCTAACATGCGGCCATGGACGGTCTTCTTGGCCAAAGCGACAGGGTGATCCGTCTCGTCGTGTTCGCCTTCGTGTTCCTGGTCATGGCGGTGATCGAGCTTGCCGCTCCCAAGCGCCGGCTGATCGCACCCAAGGGACGGCGCTGGCTGACCAATCTCGGCATCAGCATCACCGGCACGGTGCTGATCCGGCTCATGGCCATGCTCGCCGTGCCGCTCGCTGCCATCGCGGCGGCGTCCTACGCCGAAGCGCACGGCATCGGGCTCTTGAACCAGCTCGATTGGCCGGAGTGGCTCAAGGTCGTGGTCGCGCTGCTCGCGCTCGATCTCGCCATCTGGGCGCAGCATCTCGCCTCGCACAAGATCCCGCTCTTCTGGCGCCTGCATCGGGTTCATCACGCCGATCGCGACATCGACGTGACCACGGCAGTGCGCTTTCACCCGATCGAGATCGGCCTGTCGATGCTATGGAAGATCGTGGTGGTCATGGCGCTCGGCGCGGCGCCGCTTGCCGTGTTCCTGTTCGAAGTGATCCTGAACGCTTGCGCCATGTTCAACCACGCCAATATCGCGCTGCCCTCATGGTTCGACCGGCCCTTGCGTCTCCTCGTCGTCACGCCCGATATGCACCGCGTGCATCATTCGGTGCTGTGGCGTGAGCACGATGCGAATTACGGCTTCAATCTCTCGGTGTGGGATCGTCTGTTCCGAACCTACGTGGCTCAGCCGGAAGGCGGCCACCAGAGCATGACCATCGGACTCACTCCGTATCAGAGCGAGGCGCCGACGCGCTTCGCCTGGTCGCTGCTCCTCCCCTTCGCGCAACAGAAGAGTGAAGCCGCTCAGAAGAAGCTCATGGGGAAGTAGCGCAGGAACAGCTCCTCGTAGCGCCCGGTGGCATGGACCTGCTCGAGCGCGTAGTTGAGGATCGAGACCATCTGGCGGTTCCCTTTCTTCACCGCGATGCCGACGCCCTCACCGAAATAGGTGGTGTCGAGATAGGGACCCCCGCGGAACTCGCAGCATCCTTCGCTGGTCACCCCGTTGATCCAGAAGGTGAGACCAATGCCGTCGCCAAAGACGAGATCGATGGCTCCATCCTTCAGCGCCGTCTCTGCATCTTCGGCGGTAGCGAAGCTCGCAACGGCGACGCCAGGGAAGAATTTCTTGAGATAGGCCTCGTGGCCGGTATCCTTGGCGACCCCGATCTTCTTGCCGGTCAGCGTCTCGGGGCTGATGTCCTTGAGGTCGCTCGCCTTGCGCGCGACGAAGCGCGCGGGCGTCGCGTAATAACGCGACGTGAAGTCCGCCTTCTCGAGGGCCTCGGCGGTGATCCGCATGGAGGCGATGGCCGCGTCGGCGTCGCCCTTGTCGAGGCTCGGAATGAGATCCTCCCAAGCGACCGCCTTGACCTCGCATTGCACCTCGAGCGTATCGCAGATCGCCTTAGCGAGATCGACGTTAAAGCCGGTAAGCGCACCGACCTCGTCATAATAATGGAAGGGCGGATAATCGCTGTCGGTTACGAATGTAAGCTTGCTCAGCCCACGCATATCGGGCTTGGGGCGGAGTGCGTCGCCATGCCATGTGTCGGGGACGATTTCGTTCTTGGCCTGAGCGACCGCCTGCTGCGGCTCAAGGACGAGCAGCGCGCAGACGAGCACGGCGAGCCAAAGTGGCGCCGGGCCAAGGCCGGTCAGAGCGGAGAGCAAGCGTCGCAGCACGCATCCCTCATAACGCGGCTTGGGCCAGAGTGCCAAGAGGCGGTGGCAAGGTCTGGTTGTATTTGTTATAGTCTAAACTCTACATTGTAACACGCGCGTGCAACTCGAGATTGGCACAATCAATATTGCGCCTCGGCTGGATTCCACAAATACTGGTCGCGGGAAAGTTTCGGGGGCATTCCCGTGTTGCTTGTGGCTGAGAGGTCCGGACTCAAGCTTCGGCTTGCGCGTCTTAGCGCGAGTCCAAATGCTCTGCCTGAGCAGGAATATCGCTTTCTCGTCGGCCGCTTCATCGATTCGGCAACGCTCGCCCGTGCAACCGCAATCGCCGCGCAGTGGGGCGTTCATCCGCATGAGGTGATGATCGCCAATGGCTGGCTCGGTGCCGAGGACTACTACCGCGCGCTTGCGGAAGCTTGCGGCACACCCTTCAAGACAGAGCTTACGCCTCGCGACGTAACGCCGGCCGCGGGAGCTGGCCCGCGCCGGAGCCTTGCGAGCGGCCTATTGAAAGAGCGGGCTTCCTCGCGGCGTTTCGTGCTGGCGCCAGATCGCCTTCGCCCCAATGCGCTTCGCGAGATGCTCGCGCGGCTTAAGCCCCACGACTTCTCGCTCGCTTCGCCGCAGTCGGTTCGCGGCGCTATCGGTCGCCAATTCGCCGAGACCTTCGCCCGCGGCGCCGTCGAGGGTCTTGCCACGCGGCATCCCGACCGGAGCGCACGGGAACGGCCGGCTCTGTGGCAGCGCCTCGGCCTCACGCTCGGCACACTAGCATTGCTCTCGGCCGCGGCGCTGGCACCGGTCGATACGATCTGGCTGGTGACGCTTGCTCTCGTTGCGCTGTTCGTGCCGGTCATCGGCCTCCGCATCGTCGCGGCCTTTTGGCTGATGCGCGGTGCGGTGCCCGCGCGGGAGGCCGTCTCGGCACGGGTGCCCGACGCCGAGCTTCCCATCTACACCCTCCTCGTGCCCCTCTATCGCGAGGCGCATATGCTGCCGCAGCTCGTCCATGACCTCACGCATCTCGACTGGCCGGCAGCCAAGCTCGACATCAAGCTGATCCTCGAGGCGGTTGACCGCGACACGCTCGCTGCGGCGCGGGCGCTCAATCTTCCCGGCAATGTGGAGATCGTCGTGGTGCCCGAGCTTCAGCCGCGCACCAAACCGAAGGCGCTGAACTATGCGCTGCCCTTCGCCCGCGGCGAATATCTCGTCATCTATGATGCCGAGGACCGGCCCGATCGCGACCAGCTTCGTCGTGCGCTCGCTGCGTTCCGCCAAGGTCTGCCGAACCTTGCTTGCGTGCAGGCCGCGCTC
>Ga0335080_10003234_pt1 | contig 16443 bp, 18 predicted proteins | sample Lox_Sample_34_FD_206720 | JGI IMG/M metagenome (GOLD analysis project Ga0335080, IMG submission 206720) | Soil microbial communities from Loxahatchee National Wildlife Refuge, Florida, United States - Lox_Sample_3.4 | ecosystem: Environmental > Terrestrial > Soil > Wetlands | place: USA...
CGTTCAGCGTCTCTGGAACAAACACGTTGTTCTTAAGTTCTCCGCGCCCGAACACGTGATCGCCCGGCTTCAGGTCCGCCAGGGTTACGCTCTGGCCATCTTTGCGGAAGGAGGTATTCTCATCCACGGAAATGGTCTGGTTCACTCCGTCCGGCCGGGCGATGGTCAGTTGCGTTCCATCAATGGACTTGATCTCTCCTACAATGAAGCGCTTGCCCAGTTGCTGGCGCATCGCTTCCCGGTCGAAACCGCCGGCAGGCCGTTCCGCCACCACTTCCGCTTGCCAGGCCCCGTCTGTGCCTTGTTGGCCGCGCACAAAAATCTGGTCGCCGGCCTTGAAGTCTTCAAGCTTTGCCGCCTGGCGCTCCTTGCGGAATTCCGTCTTGTCGCTGATCTTCACCTGCGCCGTATTTCCGTCCATGGTCTTGACGGTGATCGTGCCGGAGTCGATGGCAGTAATCGTGCCCGCCACGCCCATGCGCCGGAAACCGCCATGGCGCTGCATTTGCGGCTGCGGCTGGTCTTGCGGCTCCGGGGCGTCCTGCCCCCAGGCACAAGCCGCGGCTAACAGCATGAGAATCAGGCCCGCTCTACGCATATAAATTCTCCTGGAGTAATTCCTTTCCATTCAAACACCACCACCCCAGGGGCCCGGTAATAAGTTGGTCAAAGAGCGTAAATTTTTGTAAACGCTTGGAAAGCAGGCGCTGCTTCCTCTTTTTGCCGAAAAGTCCACTTGCCAGACACGCGATCTATTTCGCCGTACGATCCGCCGCCCGCCCCATCTGAGAGCCAAAATTCCGCGGATTGCTTGACCGTTTCCCCAGGGTCAGTTCTAATCAAAAATTATAGGGGATGGGCGAATCCAAAGGGATTACAAAGGGGACAACCGGATGCGTATTGCGTTCTTAGGATTGGGAATCATGGGCCGATCCATGGCGGCAAACCTGGTCAAGGCCGGCCACGAGGTTTCGGTGTGGAACCGCACTCCCGGCAAAGACAAAGACGTGGAGGGTGCGCGTACCGCCGCCACGCCCGCTGAAGCCGCACGCGACGTCGAAGTGGTGTGGATGTGCGTGGCTGACACCAGGGCTGTCGAAAACGTGCTCTTCGGTCCCCAGGGTGTTGCGGAGTCGCTCGCCCCGGGCATGATCGTGGTGGATTCCAGCACTATTTCGCCTTCCGCCACGCTCAAGTTCGCCGAGAAGGTACGCTCCAAAGGCGCCGACTACGTGGATGCGCCCGTGACCGGCTCGAAGACTGGCGCCGAGAACGGCACGCTGGTGTTCATCATGGGCGGCAGCGAAGCGACCATCGAGAAGCTCAAGCCTCTGCTCGCCGTCATGGGCAAGAAGGTTTTCCGCATGGGCGAGACCGGCAAAGGCCAGTCCGCCAAGCTGGCCATGAACTTGCAGATCGCCCTCATCTATGAAGGTTTTGCCGAAGGACTCACGCTCGCCGCCAAGCTGGGCGTGGATGCCGAAGCTCTCTTGCCCCTGATCAACGCCTCCATGGTGCACTCCGGGGTGGTGGAGTACAAGGCGCCCTTCGTTCTGAAGCGCGATTTTTCTCCCAACTTTCCCCTCCGCCTTATGCACAAAGACATCCGCCTCATGCTGGAGGCTGCCAAGGAAGCCCGGGTCAAACTGCCGGCTCTGGAAGTGGTCGAGGAAGTCTATGACGTGGCGAGCGAAGACGGCTATGGCGACCTTGACTACGCCGCTACTCTCGCGCTCCTGGAAAAATGGGCGGGTGTTGAGGTCAAAAGCGCCTCTGCTTGATCGCGCGCCGGTCTCTCCTGCATGTTCCCGCTGTGGTTCTACTCTTCCCCGGCACTGCGCAGTTACCACCGTCATGGGCTATTACAGAACTATTACAAGTGCCCCGCGTGGCCGCTGATACCTTAATTCTGGAGTCAAAACCGACACGGGGAAATGGGCTCATGCAACTGGAATCATTGCGCCGCAGGCAGGCTGGGGAAGACGAAATCAATTGGATTACCGCGACCTTCATGTTCCTGTTTCATGCCGGGGCAGTGGCCGCACTTTTCTTCTTTACCTGGAAAGCACTTGCTGTGGCGGCGTTTCTATGGTGGGTCTCGGGCAGCCTGGGCATTGGCATGGGTTACCACCGCCTGCTCACCCACCGCGGTTACAAGACTCCTAAATGGGTGGAGTATTTCCTGACCGTGTGCGCCACCCTCGCCCTCGAAGGCGGCCCGATCTTCTGGGTGGCGACGCACCGCATTCATCACCAGCACTCGGACCAGGAGGGCGACCCGCACTCTCCCATAGATGGCAAATGGTGGGCCCACATGGGCTGGATCCTGATGGGTAAGTCTATGCACCATGACACCACGACTCTCGCCCACTACGTCCCCGACCTGGCCAAAGACAAATTTCATCTCTGGATTACGAAATATCACTACCTGCCCTTGACCGTGCTCGGGGTGGTTCTATTGGCGGTCGGCGGCTTGCCTTTTTTGATGTGGGGTATTTTTCTGCGCACTGTAATCGGGCTGCACGCCACCTGGATGGTGAATTCTGTCACCCACGTGTGGGGTTCGCGCCGCTTCCAGACCCGCGACCTTTCCACCAACAACTGGCTGGTGGCAATCTTGACCTTTGGCGAGGGCTGGCACAACAACCACCACGCCCACCCCGTCTCGGCGCGTCACGGCTTGAAATGGTATGAGCTGGATTTGAACTGGTATGGAATCTGGGTGCTGAAAACGCTGGGACTTGCCCGCCAGGTCTATCGCTACGACCTCACCGCGCCGCTTTCGGACGAAACACCTCAGAGCGCGCCGGTCGCTCCCGAAACCGAAATGGCCTCTGCCTAGTTTCTGAGAGAAGCGAAAATCTGGTGCGGAAAGGGAACGAAGTTCTCCGCTTGTTCAAAAACTGCTACGCCTTAGGGCGAAGGTTCCCGTCGCACTAGAACACTGCCTTTCCACTCTCACGCCACCGGCTGCGCGGTTAGAACTTTCTCCCGCTCCTCCGCATCGCGCTTCTGTTCAGAACGCGAGCTGGGCAGGGCCAGCTCCAGCACTTCGCTGATCAGCTTCACGTAGTGCACGTTGATGTTTTCCAACTGCTCCGGCGTCAAGTCTTCTTCCACGTTGGTCTTGTTTTCCGCCGGCAAAATCACGTCGCGCACACCCGCCCGCTTGGCTGCCAGCACCTTCTCTTTGACTCCGCCAATCGGCAGCACGTTCCCGCTGAGCGTGATCTCGCCGGTCATGGCGGTGAGCGGCCGCACCGGTTTCCCCGTCAGCAGCGAGACCAGCGCCGTGGTCATGGTAATGCCCGCCGACGGACCATCCTTGGGAATCGCTCCCGCCGGCACATGGATGTGAAGATCGTGCTCAGCAAAGAAGTTCTCCGGAATGCCCAACTCGGTGGCATTCGAGCGCACCCAGGTCAGCGCCGCCTGCATGGATTCCTGCATCACCTGGCCGATCTGCCCGGTCATGGTGAAGCCGCCTTTGCCCTTCATGCTGTTGGCTTCCACGAACAGGATGTCGCCGCCGGTCGGGGTCCAGGCCAGGCCTACTGCCACTCCCGCGCGCTTGGTGCGTTCCGCGATCTCGCCTTCGCTGCGCACTTTGATTCCGCCCAGAAATTCCTGCACAATCTCATTGGTGACCACCAGCTTTTCCTTCTTGCCTTCCGCCAGCCGCCGCGCCTGCTTGCGGCAGATCGTCCCGATATTGCGCTCCAGGTTGCGCACTCCTGCCTCACGGGTGTAGTGGCGAATCACGTAGCACACCGCCTCTTCGGGAAACTCGATGTTCTCGGCGGCAATGCCGTTTTCCTCGATCTGCCGTGGAATCAGGTACTGGAAGGCGATATGCACCTTCTCTTCTTCGGTATAGCCTTGCAGTTCGATGATCTCCATGCGGTCGCGCAGCGGATCGGCGATCGGGTCCAGCATGTTCGCCGTGGTAATGAACAGCACCTTCGAGAGATCAAAAGTCACGTCGAGGTAGTTGTCGCGGAAGGTGGCATTCTGCTCCGGGTCGAGCGCTTCCAGCAGTGCTGAGGCCGGATCGCCGCGGAAATCGCGCCCCACTTTATCAATCTCATCGAGCATGAACACCGGGTCTTTGGTCTCGGCGCGACGGATGCCCTGAATAATCTGCCCCGGCAAGGCGCCAATATAAGTGCGCCGGTGGCCGCGGATTTCGGCCTCATCGTGCACGCCCCCCAGCGACAGGCGGACGAACTTGCGCCCCAAAGCGCGCGCGATGGATTTGCCCAGTGAGGTTTTACCCACGCCCGGAGGGCCGACAAAGCAAAGAATCGGGCCTTTCATGGCGGGCTTCAAACGCCGCACCGAAAGGTAATCGAGAATGCGGTCTTTGACCTTCTGCAGGTCGTAATGGTCGGTATCCAGGATTTCCTTGGCCTTGGGGATATCGACTTCTACGCCCGAGGTCTTGGCCCAGGGCAGGACCGCCAGCCACTCGATGTAATTGCGGGTGACGGAATAATCGGCCGCCATCGGCGACATGCGCGAAAGCCGGCCCAGTTCCTTTAAGGCTTCTTTTTTTACCTCGTCGGGCATGCCGGCGCTTTCAATCTTTTCCCGCAGTTCTTCGGTATCGCGCTGGCCTTCATCCTGTTCGCCCAGTTCCTTCTGGATCGCCTTCATCTGCTCGCGCAGGTAGTACTCGCGCTGGCTCTGCTGCACCCGGTCCTGCACTTCCGACTGGATCTTATTGCGCAGCTGCTGCACTTCCAGCTCGCGCGCCAGGTGATGGTTGATCTTCTCCAGGCGCACGCGGACGTCGGTGGTTTCCAGTGTGTCCTGCTTGTCGGCGGTGGAGAGCGAAGGCAGGTTCGAGCCGATGAAATCCACCAGCCGGCCCGGTTCCTCGATGTTCATCGCCACCGTGGAGAGCTCATCCGAGAGAGTCGGCGAGCCGGCTACAATCTGCTGGAACAGGGTCAGGACATTGCGCTGCAGGGCCTCTAGTTCCGCGCTCTTGGGCGGAATGGACTCCGGAACTGTATCCACCCGGGCGCGCATAAAAGGCGTGAGCTGGGTGAACTCCACCAGCCGCACCCGCTCCAGGCCCTCGGCAAAGACGAAAAGGCTCTGGTTGGGCATCTTCACGACTTTGTGCACCACCGCCAGGCTGCCCACGGTGTAGAGGTCCGTGGGCTGAGGGGCATCCACCCGGGCCTCGCGCTGGGCCACGACGATGATGGTCTTGTCCTCGCCCAGAGAATTGATGAGTTGGACTGAGCTTTCCCGGCCTACCGTTAAAGGCAAAACGGCGTGGGGAAACAACACCGTATCCCTGACCGGAAGCACCGGCAGGGACCGTTCTTCTTCTTTTTCAGGGGTTTTCGCGTTGCGCTCGCCGCGCTGTGCCATGTGTCACCTTGAGTGGAATCTACTCAACCTTTGATGACGGCGGGGACCGATAAGATGCAGCCTGCCATGGGTCCAGCCGGGTTGGATTTTAAACCCGCCCGCCCTGCCTTTGCACGAACCCAAAGGTATCGCCGGTGGTTACGCCGAACGTACTCTAAAGCCCGTCGGTGGGTTGGCCCATTGGAATCAGTTACGGGGATCGTGGTTGGCATGCGCGGTGAGATCGTGTCAGAGAGGCAGAATTTCGGCGGAAGAAATCCGCCATGCGGATTTTCACGCCGCCGGATAAATCCCCAGGACCTTCACCAAATCGGAGACCTCAGCCAGGTGTCTCAAGGCGTTGCGCGCCGGCTCATCGTCGCCCCGCAGGAAATCAACATAAAACACGTACTCCCAGGGCCTTCCCCGCAGCGGGCGGGATTCGATCTTGCTCAGGCTGATCTCGCGCAGAGCGAAAACACTCAAGGCTTTGAACAGCGCGCCCGGGATGTTCTTCACCCGAAAAGCGATCGAGGTTTTATTGGCGCCGGGCACGATGCTGGGCCGGCGGCGCAGCAGGAAAAAGCGCGTGAAGTTGCGTTTGTCGTCTTCAATGCCCGAAGCCAGAATGCGCCCTTTATAGACCTTGGCGGCCTGGCGGCCAGCGATCCCGGCGGCGTCCCGCAAACCGCCGGCAATCACGTGCTTTACGCTGCCGGCAGTGTCGTAAAAGGGCGTAGGCTCGATGCGGGGGCGATGGCGAAAGAAGTCACGGCACTGGTCAAGGGCCACCGGATGCGAAAAGGCGCGCCGCACATCGCCGAGTCTGACCCCGGGTACGGCGATCAGGTTGTGCACGATCCGCAGGCGGAACTCGCGCTGAATGAAAACCTTGCGGGCCGAGAGAAGGTCCAGATGCTCGGTGACCGAGCCAGCCAGAGAGTTTTCAATCGGGATGACAGCCGCGGCGACCGAACCTCGCTCCAGGCGATCGAAAACCTCCACCGAGCGTGCACACGGAACCAGGCTGCAGCCGGCGACCATGCGCCGGGCGGCTTCATGGCTGAATGACCCCATTTCGCCCTGGATGGCGACTTTCATGGCAGCCACGTTAGCTGGCCTGTGCCCGGGAAAGCAAATCTTTTGCAAGGATTAGGGCGTCCATGCCGTTCGAATAGTAGCCTGGAACAGTCTTGAGATGGGCGTAGCCCTGGCGCTGGTAAAAGGCCTGGGCTGCAAGGTTGTCTGCGGCGGTTTCGAGGTAAACCATGTGGCAGCCGGCGGTCAGCAGGCGGTTTTCGGCGGCCTCAAGCAGTTGCGACCCCAGGCCCGCCCTGCGCGCGGCCGGCAGCACGTCAATGGTGATGATGTGGCCGGTGGTGGTGCGCGCTTCGGCAATCAAAAACCCTGCGATTTCCGGCGAGCCGGCGGCTTGCGCGCCGTTGGCCATGGTCTCAGCCACCAGCGTGAATGATCTCCAGAGGCGGATAAAGCCTGCCAGTTCGCGCCGTGAATAAGCGATTCCCGGGGCAAAGCAGGCCTGGTCAATGCGCCAGAGGGTTTCAAGGTCCTGGCGGCGGAAATCGCGCAAGCTGAAGTTCACGCCGCCCATTGTAGATGAGAGGCGTTTTTCGCCGGGGAGGCGAGGCAGCCCAGAATTCCACAGGTAATTTCACCTAGAGGCCTAACCTCATGCGGGGTAGGGAAATATCCCGCTTGCCCTGGCAACGCCGCAAGACGTATTCTTGCGAAAAGAGGCTTCTGTGGGGCGGCTGCTTCTCATTGACGCGCTGGCGGCGTTTGCTCTGGCTGGGGCTTGGTATGTCTTTTTCACCCGCTATAACCGGCGCCGGGGAGTGCAGGCACTGCACTGGCTGGAAGCGGCGTGCTTGGGCGAGGGCCGCATCCTGGATGCCCGCTGGTTTGGCCCTTCCCGCCTGGAAGCGCGGCTGCGCTTCGCCACCCGCTGGTTTGAGCATGCCCGGGTCACGGTGAATCTGTTTCCCCGGCCCATTCCTTACCAGTGGCTGCTCTCGGTCTGCCGCAAACAGAAGGAAACCCTGACCTTTGAGGCGGACCTGGATTACGTTCCGGGCTTTTCGCTGGAGGTTTTTCGTCACCGCTGGTTTACCCATCAGCCGGAGAACCTGGAGCAGGGCTCGCGCAGTTGGGTCGTATCGCGCCCCGGTCCGGTGGTGTTCACCACCCGCCCACAGTGGACGCACGAATTACCCCCGGTGGTGAACACATTTGCGGCCTCGCGCGGGCACAGCCTGCTGCGAGTGAAGTTCCGCTCCGAATCGCCGCATTTGGCGGCCACAGTCGCGTTTGAAGCGCTCTCTGACGACCGGCTGGCGGCGAGTTTTTTGAACGTGCTGCGTGATCTGGCGGCCGACGCCTCCACGTCGCGGCAATAGCCGGTTTCCGTTCAAGACGGCCGAACGTCAATCACCTGCGCCAGATTCCCGTTCGACATGGGCACAAAATGGATAGCGGCCTGATCGTGCCTATCCTGCGCCAGCTCCGACATCGTCAGCTTCTTTCCTGCCGTGTTCTGCATCACGATATCGGTCTTGCCGTTGACGCGGAAATCGTAGGGCACGCCGTTGTTGCCGATAACGCTCAACACGCCGGAGTGAACCGATCGAATGGTTCCGGTCAAATCCTCGGGCGCCGCCAGGGTGAGCGCCTTGCTCTGCTCAGCGCGCTGCGCGGCGGCAGGCGCTGCGGCCGGGCTGGCGGCAGGCCGGTTGGCGGCAAGGGCTGCCCCGGCGAATAACGTAAACGCTGCGAGCCATAGGGTGCAGTGCATAGTCCTTTTCATTTCGTGAACCCTCCTCTTCTAAGGGAGATTTGCCGAAGCAGAGGAAACGTTGCCTGCAATCCTGCGGTTTCGTGGGTTGGGCCATAAAGGCAATAACCACTAAGGGCGCGAAGGTACACGAAGGAGGGCTTCTATCCATGACGCAATGGTCAGGCCTCCGCGCGGGTTTTGCAGAATCCTGTAGCCTGCTAAGGTCAGCCCTGTATGGCGTGGCACGATAGGGTCTATTCTCAGTTCAGCCGCCGCATTCGCGGATATGCCTGGGATCTTCGAAAAACTCGCCAGCGCGGTACTAGTTCTGCACCTGCTGTTCATCCTGTGGGTGATCTTCGGAGCACTGCTGGCTTACCGGCGACCCTGGCTGCGCTGGCTGCATATTGCCTCGCTGGTCTGGGGAATTCTGACCGAGGTTACGCCCGCGCCGTGTCCTCTGACGCTGCTGGAGCTCTGGCTGGAGGGCCGGGCCGGCCTTCAGCCGTATCAGGGCGGATTTCTGCTGCATTATCTCGATGCGACGGTTTACCCGAATGTGTCACCGACTGTGCTGGTGATTGCCGGAGTGGCGGTGTGCGCCGCCAATCTCGGAATCTACGCCTATGCATTTGCAATGGAGGGGCGCCGCCGAAGAGGTCAGGGCTCATCCGGATCGGCCACGAAGCGGTAGCCGACGCCGCGCACGGTAAGCAGATACCGGGGCCGGGAGGGGTCGTCTTCCAGGTAGCGGCGCAGGCGCACCATGAAGTTATCAATGGCGCGGGTATCAGTATCTTCGCGCAGGTCCCAAACCTCCTCCAGAATGGACTTTCTTGAGACCGCGCGCCCGCGGTTGCGAATGAGATGGCGGAGCAGTTCCGCCTCCATGACGGTCAGATGGATGGTGTTGCCGCCCACCCGCAATTCGAGCTTGCCGAAATCAATGGTGCGGCCGGAAAAAGAGAAAGTCTCGTATTCAGAGGCGGCCTCGCGGGGCGAACCCGGCTCCAGGGCCGCGGCCGGGCTGAGACGCAGCCATTCCCGCCGGCGCAGCAGACCTTGCAGGCGGGCAAGAAGAATGGCCAGCTCGAAGGGCTTGGGGAGATAGTCGTCGGCGCCGGAGGCGAAGCCTTTCAGAACATCTTCCGGGCGGCCGCGCGCCGTCAGCATAAGCACCGGCACATACTGCTGCGCTGCACGCAGCTCTGTGGCCACGGCAAAACCGTCTTTGCCGGGAAGCATGACGTCCAGAACCACGGCGTCGAACTCAGCCCGCTGCCGCAGCAGGCGATCGAGGGCACTCTCGCCATCGCCGACCACCTCGACGGAATGGCCCTCGGCCTCCAGATTGAATTGCAGGCCGCGCGCCAGGTGAGCTTCATCTTCAACGATGAGAACCCGGCTCATGCCACCCTCCGCGGCAGCTCCAGATGGATGGTGGTGCCCTGGCCCTCGCCTTCGCTTTCGGCAAACACGTGGCCGCCATGCTTGCGCACGATAGAGCGCACGATAAACAGGCCGAGGCCGGTGCCCTTGACGCCGCGCAGCGAAAGATTGTGGACGCGGTAGAAGCGGCGGAAGATGCGTTTCAGCTCTGGCGCGGGAATGCCGACGCCGTGGTCCTGCACGGTGAGGGAGATGTGCTTTTCATCGGGAATCTGCAGACGCACACAGACTTCGACCGTGCCGCCGGAATACTTGATAGCGTTCTCCAGCACGTTGGAAACCGCGGTCCGCAGTTCCTCGCCGTCTCCGATCATGCTGGCGCGAGTGCCGTTGGTGCTTAGCAACTCGAAGCGCACGGCCTCGGGCGGCAGATGGTGGCTGAGCCGCGCGCTTTCGACACACTCGCGCACCAGGCGGCCGAAATCGAGCGGCGCACGCTTGCTGCTCTTGTGGCCGGCCTCGCCCGCCTTCAATACCTGCTCAACGGTGCCTTGCAGGCGATCAGCATCTTCCGCCATCAGGCGGTAAAACTCCTGCCGCTGAGACTCCTCCACGTCACGGCGCTGCAGGGTCTGCAGGTAAAGCCGGATGGAGGTGATGGGGGTTTTCAGCTCGTGAGTTACGGCGTTGATAAAGCTGTCGTGCTGCTCATTGCGGCGGATTTCACGCACCAGGAAGCTGGTATTGAGAATCAGGCCGGCGGCGATGGCGCCGAAAAAAATCACTCCCAGCACAACTTTGAGGTCGTAGCGCCAGTTGAGGATGATCCAGCCGAAGCCGACCATGATGGCGATGCCGGCCAGAAACACGCCCAGGGAGAGAAAAAAGATAATGGCGCCGCGGCGGCTGGCAATAGCCATGGCAGAATTTTACCGCGCCGCCCCGCCTCGCACCGGTGCTTAGAAGAAGACCGGGGCGCCTGGCGATACTTATGCCAGGAAGGTAGGCGAAGGAAAGTGGCTGGCGCGCAACATACGCAACAGATCGGCGGGCGGGCCGGCCCTATCCAGAAGCTTTCTGAATTCCGCCAGTTCCGCAGGGGCAAAGTTATTGGTCCAGCGGTAAAGGTATTCGAGGGTATAACGGGCGATAAGGGCCTCTAACTCTTCCGGAGTGGCAACGTATTCCGAACGGGGGTCGTGATTTTCGCAGGACATGGCTTAGCGTAAGCAGAGAGAACCGCGGCGTCCAATTCATAATTCTTTTGGGTCGAATAATGATTTTCTCTCGCCGGCACCGCGGTGCGAGCCAGGGCACGGCCTTTTGCCCCTACTTCTGCACCGGCCGAAAATCCGAGCTGCAATTACTTTGAACCTCGGCTCGAGGAACGGCATCTGAGTTCTGGGCCATTCCCGTATCGGGAGTGGCAAGCGGTGTTTGGGATACACTTGCTGCCTGAAATTTAGGAGAAGCTTGGCGCAGTTGGGGGATTTGTTAGAATCAGCCGTGGAGGGGGATTATTCATGGAAAAGCTGGAACGGGTAATTGCTGATTTAAAGCTGGAAGACCGGCGCCTGGGAATGGAACTGAAGCGAGTGCGGCGTGCTTTGTCGGTGTTACGCCATCTCGGCAGCACCAACGGGCACGGACGAGTTGCTGGTGCAGGACCCCGGCGCCGGTTGTCGGCTGCCGCCCGCAAGCGGATTGCGGATGCGCAGCGGGCGCGCTGGGCGAAGTTCAGGGCCAAAAAAGCAGCATAGTTGCTGTAAGTGAAAGCCTCGCTCTTTCCCCGGCGGGGCTTTTATCTTTTTTGGCGGATTAGATTGGCTTTACCTGGTTGGCTGCGCCCCATAAGTTCTGTTCAGCGGAACTGGGCGATTGTGGTATCAAAGGCCCGCCTCGTCATTTCCTCGAGTGGTTTCTTTCGCAGCTCCGCGGAGAGCACTTCAATCCCCCAAGGTCCCTTGTAACCCGCCTTCTGCATGCACTTCACGAAGCCCGGCACATCGAACTCGCCTTCTCCACAGAGGCGGCGGTGATTCACCGTATCTTCGTGCAGGCTCCAGGGGGCTTCGAAAGTGCCGTCATTCAGTTCAATGCTGATGACCCACTTTTGAGGAATCTGAGCGACCTTCTCGTAGGGGAGTTTCATCTTCACTAGGTGCCAGAGGTCGAGGCAAAGGCCGCCGTTTTCGGCGCCGGCGCCCTCGACCATGGCGAGCGATTCCTCCAGTGACTGGAGCATGGCGAAGGGCATAACTTCGAACCCGATGCGAGTGCCGTAGCTTGCGGCTTCCTGGCAAAGTTCGGCGAAGGCCTCGGTGAGGCGAGGCATGGGTGTTTTCTGTTGCAGGAAATCGCCGACTTTTATGTGCCCGGCGCCCAGCGCCTGGGCAGCGGTAAGAAGCTTAGCCCGGCGCCGATCGGATTGCTTTTTCTTTTCGCCCTCGAGAAACCAATCGGCGAGAAACTCGAGCTCAATGTGCCTGATGCCATTGTCATCGAGAATTTGCTTCATCTCTGGCAGGCTTCGTTTCTCGAGGACGTGATCGAGGTCGGCATGCCAGATGCCGAAGCCTTTGAATCCCGCGCGGGAGGCGGTTTCCACGCGGTCTTTGAAATCGTAGGGGCTGTACTCGCGGTCGGTGTGGGGAAATCCGCCGGAGACGGTCCAGTAAGAAGCGAGTAATTCGACCTTGGGGGTCATAGGAGCAGACCGCACTCAGCAGTCAGCATTCAGCCCTCACTATCCCGGTCACCCACAACGACTCACTCGGCTGACGCCGGGCACTGGTTGCTGAGTGCTGAGTGCTGAAAGCTTTTACCTCACGCTGCCGCAATGCGGCGGATCAGGTCTTCCTGCTCGGCCTTGCTTTCGGCGCCGATGGTAAAGGCGTCGAGCACGCCCAGCGACAGGGCATAGTTGAGGGCGCGGTCCGGCTGGCCGCTCAGGTCGCCCTGACCCAGAATCTTCATTCCAACCACCGCTTTGCCGGCCGCCTTCATTTCGCGAAGCACGCTCAGGACGGCCGCCGGGTCGTCATCCATGTGCGAGCCGATGGGGTTGATGCGGGCCAGGTCCACTTCCACCCAGGGCGATTTTGCCGCCGCCCGCAGCGCCTCAATGGAGTGGCACGAGCAGCCGTGGGCGCGGATGATGCCTTTTTCTTTTGCCTCGGAGAAGACGTCCATGACGCCCCGGTAGCGGCTGGTCCAGTCGCCTTCGGTCAGACAGTGCATGAGCAGGATGTCAATGTGCTCGATACCGAGTTCGCGGCGAAAGCGGTCGAGATCGGTGCGGGCAGTTTCCGGATCGCGCGCCCAACTCTTGGTCAGCACGGTCACTTTGTCGCGCGGCACGTGCTTGAGCGCCTCGGCCACGTGGGGATGGCTGCCATAGGAATCGGCGCTGTCAAAGAAGCGCAGGCCGTGATCGTAGCCGTTCAGCAGCAGGTCTGAGAGGCCTTTGATGCCGAGCGCGGTCTGATGCGAATGGTGGCCCGAGCCCACCGTACCGGTGCCCATGGCCAGGCGGCTGGTCTGGATGCCGGTCTTGCCCAGCATCACGGTATCGGAGGCGCTGAACTTTCGGGGCAGCGCGGGGAGGGCGAACAGATCAGTGCTGAGGGTTTGCAGGCCGAGCCAGCCCGCTCCCAGGCCGCAGGCCGAGCGGATGAGAAACTCTCTCCGTTTCATGGCGGTCTCCTTGGCTGCAGGGACAAGCTTACATCCGATTGGACGGTTTGAGCAGCCCTCCGGTTAGTGGGTTGTCGGGTTGTTTTCGGGCGTGGGCAGACCTACGCCCTTGGAGTTTAGCTATCGGGAGACGCGGCGAGGCCTTTGGAGGTAAGCTCAGGGGAAGGTACTAATTCGAGAGGTCCTATGAAGCAGTGGTTGGTCTTTGCTCTTGGAGGAATCGTTCTGGTGACGGCATCCCCGGCCGGCACGGCACAAAGCGCGCCCCCAGCGCAGAATGCGCAAACTCGGGCTGCGTCTACTCAGCCGATAGCTTCGGGTACGATCATTCAGGCTGAGTTATCCAAGTCGCTCGACGCCAAGAAAGCGAAAGCAGGGGATGAAGTCCAGGCGAGAGTGAGCATGGCGTTGCTGGCCCACGGGCGGGTGCTGGTTCCAGCGGACAGCAAAATCATCGGACACGTGATCAGCGCTAAAGCGCACACCAAGGAGTCTCCAGATTCGAAAGTCGAGCTTATCTTCGACCGCGTTTTGCCCAAGCATGGCCACGAAATGCCTCTGCACCTGGCCGTGCAGGCGATTGGGCGGCCCTTGCAAGCCGCGCTCAGCCTTTCCTCGGGAGGAGATGGGACGACCGATGCCTCGGTCCCAGGCTCGCCGGGAATGATGGGCCAGGCCGGAGGAGGACTCGGCGGCTCGTCGCGCCCAATGGGCAGTACTACGCAACCGCCCTTTCCGCCCCAGAACGCACCCGAAATCTCGCCCGGCAGCCAGCCGCAGTCTTCGGCTAGCCCCTTGGGACCGACCAGCCAGGGTGTGTTCGGCATGAAGGGGGTGATCCTGAGCAACTCAGCCCAGGGCACGCTCGTCAGTTCGGGCACGCAGAACGTTCATCTGGATGGCAGCTCGCAGTTGATTCTGCGGGTGGAATAAAGGCGGGCCTTGTCGCATCGGCTCAGCGCCATTTCCAGCGCTTTACAAAATACCCGCGAAGCCATCTTCCAGGATTCTGCAGGCTCATGTTCCCCTGCCCTTGCCCCGATTTCTGCTCTTGCATTAGCCTTGGGGCATTGGTTCTCATCCCACATGGAGGTGCGGCCATGAAAGGAAGCAAGGCGGTGATCCGCGAGCTCAATGCGGCCCTTAGCGCCGAACTGACCGCAATCGTGCAATACATGGTGCAAGCCGAAATGCAGAACAATTGGGGCTACCCGAGGCTGGGTGCGGTGACCAAGAAGCGCGCGATCGAAGAGATGCACCATGCCGAAGGCCTGATCGAGCGCATCATTTTCCTCGATGCCGCTCCCACGGTGGAGGTGGCGCTGACCCCGAAAATTGGCAAAGATGTCAGCAGCCATCTGCAGGCCGACCTCGACGACGAGCTGGATGCCAGCAAGCAGTACAACGCCGCCGCGGCGGTTTGCGTGAAGGAAGGTGACAATAACAGCCGCGACCTCTTCGAAAAGATGATTAAGGACGAAGAAGGGCACACGCTGTATCTCGAAGGCCAGCTGCACGCCATTCAGGAGATGGGAATTGAAAATTACCTGGCGGAGCAGATGAATGGCAGCAGCGACTCCGACTGATGCCTTTCTTTTTCTTCGCCGACGCTGCACGGTGCCAGCGGCGCAGCGGGTTACAATCCCTGCATGAAAAATGAGAAGGCCCGGCCGCTGTTGGGCAAAACCGCGCTGATTACAGGTGGGGCACGCCGGCTGGGGCGGGCCAGCGCCCTGGCTCTGGCGCAGGCCGGCGCGGATATCGCGATCACCTTTCGCCACTCGCTTCGCGAAGCGCAGGCCACCGTAATTGATCTCGGCAGCTTCGGGGTGCGCGCCCTCGCCCTGCGCTGCGATGTGACCGACGAAAAAAGCGTCAAGGGAATGGTCAAAGAAGCGGTCAAGGAGCTGGGAGGGCTCGACATCCTGGTCAACAATGCCGCCAACTATGAGACGGTGGAGTTCGAAAAGCTCACCGCGGCGCAGTGGGATGCCATCTTCGCCTCCAACACCCGCGGCCCCTTTCTGGTTTCACGCGAGGCCCTGAAGCATCTACGCCAGCGCGAGGGGAAGATCATTCATATGGGCTCGCTGGGCGGCCTGCGGGCCTGGGCCGATCATGCCCACTATTGCTCTTCCAAGGCCGCTCTGCACATGCTGACCAAAGTGATGGCCCGGGCGCTGGCGCCCGAGATCGCGGTCAACGCGGTCGCGCCCGGCATGATTGACCTGGGCGAGAAAGCCGCCAAAGCCTTCATGCGGCGCATGGCGCGGCAAACGCCCATGCGGCGCAACGGCACAGGCGAGGAGATTGCTTCCGCCGTATTGTTCTTTGCCACCGCGCCGCACTTCATCACCGGGCAGATTCTCGTGGTGGATGGCGGCCTGAGTTTGTGAGGCTAAGCGCTGCGCCGCTCGGAGGTGGTTGGATCAATCATGCTCTTGACCTCCGAAATCCGGTTGGCCGGAAAACCGCCCTCCTGCGCGTGCTTGCGGATCATGTCTTCATTGGGGGCGATGTACACGCAATAGATCTTGTCGCCGGTCACGTAGCTGTGCACCCACTGAATTTCCGGCCCCATGTTCCGCAGAATGCTGCAGGATTTCTGCGAGACCGCCTGCAACTCTTCCGGCTTGAGCTTGCCTGCTCCCGGAAGGTCGCGCTCAATTACATATTTCGGCATAGAATCCTCCGCTATAAACCTCTTGCCCTGTGGCCAGGGGCGAGAAATTGTAGCGCCTTTCGCGGGGAAAACGAAGCACGCCGGGAGGGTGTGAAAATCGCGGCAAGCGAGCGGATGCCGCAGCTTCTGATTTGTCTCCGCCGCGGCTTTCCTGTTATGTTGGCGGGCACTTGCCTAAAGCAGCGCGCAACAGGTTTCGGCTCATGAGAAGAGTTCTCGCGGCGGCGGTTCTGCTCGCCGCCCCCCTGGTGTTGGCCCAGACCCGCCCGGAAGATGGCGGCCGCGAGTTGCAAGTGTGGACGGGCGGCGGCTACTCCGTGCCCGGCGGCACGTCGCACACCGGCGTGTGGAACCTGGGCCTGCGCTATGGCTGGATTCTCACCGCTCCTCGCGGCCCGGGTTTTCTAAAAGGCCGCTTCGAATACGCGGTAGACGCCGTTCCCGCGTTTGTAGTCTTCCAGCGCGCCAACACCGCCTTCGGCGGAGGCATCAATCCGCTGAACCTGAAGTGGGAGTT
>Ga0335080_10003235_pt1 | contig 16442 bp, 12 predicted proteins | sample Lox_Sample_34_FD_206720 | JGI IMG/M metagenome (GOLD analysis project Ga0335080, IMG submission 206720) | Soil microbial communities from Loxahatchee National Wildlife Refuge, Florida, United States - Lox_Sample_3.4 | ecosystem: Environmental > Terrestrial > Soil > Wetlands | place: USA...
CGACAAGTCCGCGACCCTTCACGTTAAAGACCGTCGCATGCTCGTGATAATGCTCGTCGGGCACCGTCTTTCCGGCCAATTCGGCGGGCGTATAGTGAGACGCATCGCAGCCCAGCCCGTCGGTGATGCCGAACTGCTCGAACGTGTTGGGCAGGATCTTTTCGTCGGTTTGCCGCTTGATCTGCCCGGTGGTGAAGGCATGGCCGACGATCACGGTCGGGCTTTCGCACAAGACGACGCCGACCTTGCGCGCGGCGAGCGCGCGCCGGTCGAGATAGCCGAAATCGCTGAACTCGCCGGGCGTCGCGGTCGGCTGCACCCGGTGGCAGAAATTGTCCTCGCCGCCGGCATAGAGTTTCACGTCCGCAGGCAGCACGCCGCGGTACTTGTCGAGAAAACCGATCAAGCCGCCGTAGTGATCGAAATGGCCGTGGCTGACGATGAGCGCATCGAGCTTGCCAGGCACAACGCCCAGCAGCTCGATATTGTTGAGAAGCGCGTCCGGCGTGTAGCCATAATCAAGCATCAGCGTGCGCGTCTCGCCGCCCTTGAGCGATTGCAGATGCAGCGACAGACCCCACTGCGTGTGCAGCTCCTTGGTATAGTCCTTGGCCCGCGGCGCCGGTGTCACCGCCATGCCGTTGAACGTCGTCGGCCGCAGGAAAATATTGTGCGTGAGATCGACGACCACGCGCACCGACAGCTTATCTACGACCGGCGCTTCGATCGCCGTCGCGCCGGCATACTCGACACACGAAAATCCCCCGGCCGCAGCGCCCGCAAACGCCGCCGAGGCCTTGAGGAAATCCCGCCTTTTCATGATGCGCCCTCCCGCGCGCCACCGCCGGCGCCGCTAAGGCGCACTATACCGTGCCGGCCGTGGGCGGAACACGACCACCACCGCTCCCCCGCGAAGGACACGCGCGGGCAAGGCCCCGGCGCCATGCGCATAGGCGTAAGCCCCGGAACGGGCTTCACAATCCTGTCATGCCTGCCTATAAACTAGCACCAACGCCGCACTGCGGCATTGAGTCGAGGTTGGGAGCGTCGTCTTGAACGCTCATGTATCGCCATCGGGCTTCCCGGCGCTGGTCCTCAACGCGGACTTCCGGCCGCTGAGCTATTACCCGCTGTCGCTGTGGTCGTGGCAGGACGCCATCAAGGCGGTCTTTCTGGAACGGGTGAACATCGTCGCCAACTACGACCGCGCGGTGCGCAGCCCGAGCTTCGAGATGAAGCTGCCGAGCGTGGTGTCGCTCAAGACCTTCGTCAAACCATCGACGCATCCGGCCTTCACCCGCTTCAACGTGTTCCTGCGCGACCGCTTCAGCTGCCAATATTGCGGTGCGCGCGACGATCTCACCTTCGACCACCTGCTGCCGCGCTCGCGCGGCGGCCACACGACGTGGGGCAACGTCGTCGCCGCCTGCTCGCCGTGCAACCTGCGCAAGGGCAACCTGACGCCGGACGAAGCCAGGATGTTCCCATCACAGACGCCGTTCCAACCGACAGTGCAGCACCTGCACCGCAACGGCCGGCTGTTCCCGCCCAACTATCTGCACGATAGCTGGCTCGATTATCTGTATTGGGACACCGAGCTCGATCCGTGATCGTCGGCAGCCTGGATTAAAGCGAAAGCGAATCCGGGAACGATAGGTCCGCTCATCATTTTAAGGTTGTGTCAGTGCGCACGTGGGCCTACATGCGCCGATAGTGCCTTTTTGAACCTGATTTGGAGCGAGCGTGATGGGATCGATCGTCCTGCTCGACCTGATGGGTGGCGTGGCGCTGTTGCTGTGGGGCCTGCATATGGTCCTGAGCGGCGTGTTGCGCGCGTTCGGCCCGGACTTGCGCCGCCTCCTCGGCAACGCGCTCGGCAACCGCCTTACCGCCTTCGGCGCCGGTCTCGGGCTGACGGCGCTGCTGCAAAGCAGTACCGCGACCGGCCTGATGACTACGTCGCTTGCGGCGGACGGCGTCGTCAGCCTCGTGCCGGCGCTCGCCATCATGCTCGGCGCCAATGTCGGCACCACGCTGATCGTGCAGGTTCTCTCCTTCGACGTCGCCGCCGCCGCGCCGGTACTGTTCGTGATCGGCCTCATCACCTTCCGCAGCGGCGGCCGCACACTCACCAAGGCGCTCGGCCGCATCGCCATCGGCCTCGGCCTGACGCTGCTCGCCTTGCACATCCTGATCGGTACGCTGGCGCCCGCCGAACAGGCCCCGTCGGCGCGCGCGCTGTTTGCCGCCATGACGGGCGATCTCGTGCTCTGCGTCATTATTGCGGCGGCGCTGACCTGGGCGGCGCATTCGAGCGTCGCCGTGGTGCTGCTGGTGATGTCGCTCGCCTATTCGCAATTCGTCACGCCGGCGGCGGCGCTCGCTCTGGTGGTCGGGGCCAATCTCGGCAGCGCCATCAACCCGCTGCTCGAGGCCGGTATTCGCGGCGATCCGGCAAGCCGCCGCCTGCCGGTCGGCAATCTGCTCAATCGCCTGGTCGGCGTGGCGGTCGCACTCCCCTTCCTGGACCCTATCGCGCGCGAGATGACGGCCTTCCAGCCCGACGCCGCCAAGATGACGGCCGAGTTCCACATGCTGTTCAACGTCGTGCTGGCCGCGGTCTTCATCGGACCGCTTGACGCGGTGGCCTGGCTGCTCACCCGCCTTCTGCCCGAAAGGAAACAGCCGGCCGACGCCTCGATGCCGCGCTATCTCGACGAGGCGGCGCTCGAAACGCCGCCGCTCGCGCTCGCCAACGCGGCGCGCGAGACGCTGCGCATGGGCGACACCATCGAGGCGATGCTGCGCGAGGTCATGACCGCGCTGATGAACAACGACCGCAAGCTCGTCGCCGACGTCTCGCGCATGGACAATATCGTCGACCGGCTCAACGAGGCGATCAAGCTCTACGTCACCAAGCTCACCCGCGACAGCCTCGACGAGCGGGAAGGCCGTCGCGCCATGGAAATCGTCTCCTTCACCATCAATCTCGAACACATCGGCGACATTATCGACAAGAACCTCTGCGAGCTTGCCGCCAAGAAGATCAAGCGCCGTTATCAGTTCTCCGCCGAGGGTGCGGCCGAGCTGACAGCGTTCCACAAGCGCATCTGCGAAAGCCTGCAGGCGGCCTTCGGCATCTTCATGACCGGAGATACCGAGGCCGCGCGGCGGCTCCTGCGCGAGAAGGCCGACGTCCGCAAGGCCGAGCTTGAAGCCGCCGACCGCCACTTCGAGAGGCTGCGCGAAGGGCGGCCGGAAAGTCTCGAGACAACCTCGCTGCACCTCGACGTGCTGAGCGACCTCAAGCGAATCCACTCGCACATCTGCTCGGTTGCCTACCCGGTGCTCGAAGCCGCGGGGGAACTGCCGGTGCGGGAAAGCATCAGGAACGGGCAAACGGCGCCGGGCACACTCACCTATCAGCCGAAGGCACCATAGCGGCCGGGCGGCGCATCAAATGGCGGTGTCATCATCCGCAAAGGCCGAAAGCGCAGCCGGTATCAGACCGAATGCAGCCGGTCCGGCCCGCCGTTGTAGCGGCCGTTGACGTCGTTCAGGGCGGCTTGCGACTGCGCCTGAGGAAGCGGATTTTCCACCTTCACCTGGCCGGCGGTCGCCTTGTCGGCGAGATTGTCCTCGCGGCGCGACGAACCTTCAAAGCGCGCATTTTCCTCGATCGACAGGGAACGATGATAGATGTCGCCCTCGACCACGGCCGTGCCCTGGAGCTGGACCCGAAGAGCATGGATGGTGCCTTTGAGCCGGCCGCCGATGGTCAACTCCTGGGCGACGACGTTGCCTTCGACGGTTGCGCCGTCGCAGATTGTGACATTGCTGGCTTGCAGCTCACCCTCGATGCGGCCGAAGATTTTCACCGCGCCGTCGCCGATGATCTTGCCGACAACCGTCATGCCTGCACTGATGGTGGACGAAACCGATTCCGGTTGGGCCGCTGGTTGGAGCGCCGGTTGGACCGCTGGTGCCGTCATGGGTTGAGCCTCCTGCCCCGTAACTTTCGGCGCGAACGAGGGAGCCGGGTCTGGACCCTTGGTGGGTGGGTTCCCCCTGAACTTGCCGAGCATGTCATTCTCCCTGCCCGCAGTACTTTATCATCTCATCAGTTGGCGTGATAGACGCGATGGAAGCGGCGGCCAAGGCCGCTGAGCACTTCGCCCGCGCTCGACCTTGCTGCGGCCGCGAGGTCGTCGATGCCGAGCGCACCGCCGATGATCGTGACCATCTCGCCGTGGCGCACCGCCGACGGATCGGTGTGGTCGGTAACATCGACGGCCAGCAGGTCCATCGCCGGGCGGCCGACCACTCGGCAACGTTCGCCGCCGACGATCGCCTGAGGCGCCTGCTCGGCGGCCGGAAAAGGATAACCATCGGCATAACCCATCGCCACGATTGCAAGCCGGGTTGGCCGCCTGGCCGACCAGCCGTTCATGTCGGCGATCGCTTCACCCTGCGCCAGTTTGCGGACCTGCACAATGCGCGCGCGCAGATCGATCACCGGTATCATCGGATTGCGAACCGCGGGTGTCGGGTTGGCGCCATAAAGCGCCGCGCCCGGCCGCACCACATCGAAGTGCGCCTTCGGCCCCAGGAATATGCCGGACGAGCCCACGAGCGAACTCGGCACTCCGGAATATAGCCGCCGCAAGTCCTGGAAAGTGCTGATCTGACGATCGATTAACGGATGATCCGGTCTCCCGGGATGATCCAGATGGCTCATCAGTAGCGTGATGCCGTGAACCGGCGAACTGACGCGGCCGGCGATGGCGGCGGCCTCCTGCGGCGACATGCCCTGGCGGCTGAGCCCGGTATCGACATTCACCGCGAAGCCGCCCTGCCAATGACTGCTGGCGACAAACACATCCCATTCCGCCATCTCGATCAGGCTGTTGATCACCGGCCGGGCATTGATCGAGGCGAAAACCGGTCCGGTGCCGGCGTAAAGCCCATCGAGAACGTAGATCGTGGCATTCGGCGCGATGGCGCGCACGCGCTTGGCCTCGGCCAGATTGGAGACGAAAAACGTCCGGCAGCCGGCCTCCGTAAGCGTCGAGGAGATCGGATCGATGCCGCAACCGAAGGCATCGCCCTTGACGACCGCAGCGCACTCGCCGGCGACCCGCTTGGCCAGCGTCTCCCAGTTGAACGCAACGGCGGTCAGATTGATTTTCAGGATGCCGCCGGCCTCGGCTTCGGGCGGCCCCTCCTCCTTGATGAATTCGGCGATGCCGCGGTTATTGACGACGAGGCGGCCGCCGCGATTGATGACCTTGCCGTCGATCGAGCCTTCGATGACCACGTGCGCGCCGCGCTCGATCGTCAGGTTGCCCCTGAGATTGCCGCGGACGTGAAGCGAGCAGTTTTTTTGAACGAAAGCATCGCTCAGGACGGAGCCATGAATGTCCGACGAGCTACTGACCAAAAGCAGCTCTTCGCCGGCTTTCTGAGCGGACAGCATCGTAGCAATCGACGCGGTTTGGCCGGGGCCCCCACGACCCAGACTTATAGGAATAGTTGCGCTTTTTCCGCGGCACTGCAATCGCGGAATTTATTGATGCACCGATATAACGGAGAAAATCGTCGGGCAGGCTCCGTTCGCGGCTAGGTGCGAGCGGAGCTGGCAGGACGCGCCGCAATTCAGGCGGCGTGAACCTTCCGCGCGCCGGAAAATGCCGGCGCCACCTCGGCCATGAAGCGCGCCATCTCGTCCTTGACCTGGTTGTGCGGCTTTTGGCCGACATTGACGTAAAGAATGACCTCGTCGAAGCCGGCCGCCTCGACCTTTTTGAGCACGTCGATCATGTGGCCGGACGAGCCGATCAGCACCGAGTTCTCGGTCAACTGCTCGGGCTTCAAGTTCTTCAGCCGGTCGACGATGTCGATGAAATAGCGGTAGCTCGGCGGCGCGTTCTTCGGATCGCCCGGAAAGGCCGGGATGACGCACTCATTGTAGTAATAGATCTGCCGCGCCCGGACGGCGGCCTCCTGCTCCGGCGTATCGGCGAAGTGCAGGAAATAGCTGCACATGAGCCGCTGCGGCTTCTGGCCGTGCTTGGCGCAGGTCTCCTGATAGAGATCGGCCACCTGCTTGAGCCCGCCGAACGTCATCGCGGCGGCGAACGGCGCCACGATCAAGCCGCAGCCGAGCCGCGCCGCAAGCTCGATCGACGGCTTGGAGAACGACCCGATATAGGCCGGCAGCGGCTGCTGGACCGGCTTCGGCGTGATGCGCACGTCGTCGAACTGGTAGTGCTTGCCGTGGTGCGAGATGCGGCCTTGGGCGCTCCACAGCTTGCGCACCACCTCCATGCCTTCTTCGAAAATGCCCTGGTTGTCCTCGAAGGACACATGGAACGGCTGATATTCGCGGCGGTCGTAGCCGCGCCCAGCGGCGAAATCGACGCGGCCGTTGCTGAGAAGATCGAGCGAGGCGAATTGCTCGGCGACCCGGATCGGGTGATGCAGGGGAAGGACGGTCACTGCCGGCGCCAGGCGAATGGTCTTCGTCTGCGCCGCGATATAGGCCAGCACCAGATCGGGGCACGACAAGACGCCGAGCGAGTTGAAATGGTGCTCGCCGATCCAGGCTGAGTGCATGCCGATCTGATCGGCATAGATCGCCTCCGCCGTGATATCGGCGACGTACTGGTTGGCCGAGCGGGGATTGTTCGGATAATTGTTGTCGCTCAGCGTGAAGTAGCCGAAATCCATCTTGTCCTCCCAGGATGTCGCATTTTCACGAGCTAGCCTCACTCCTATAGTTGAAAATGCATCAGTTGTAAATGCACTAGTTTTGCGCTAGGTTGACGCAGGATTCGGCCGCCGCGGGCGGCGAGGTATCGCAGGACTGGCGCAACGTGAAGGACCAGCTCGATCTTGGCGACTATCTGCCCTACCTCGTGAACCGGGTCGGCACCATCATCGCCGATCAGTTCGGCGAGGAGGCGCTGGCGCCGCATGGTCTGAGCATCGCGATGTGGCGCGTCCTGGCGGTCCTGGCGAGCACCGGCGGCCAGCGTCAGATCGACCTCGCCGATCTGACCAGCATCGACGCCTCGACACTATCGCGGATCGTGTCCCGACTGATCCGCATGGGCCTGGTGACCCGGTCGCGCTCGGCCAACAGCAACCGCGAGGTCGATGTTGAGCTATCGACGAAAGGCAACACACTCGTCACCCGCCTCATTCCCATGGGGCTCGCATGCGAGGCGGCGTCCGTTGCCGGCCTGTCGTCGAAGGAGTTAACGGTGCTCAAGCACTGCCTGCGGCGGATGTTCGCCAATATGAAAAACAGAAAAGCCGCACCAGCCGCGCCGGGCGAGCGCCGTCAGCGGTCGAGCAACTCGAGCGTCCATCCCGGATTTCGGTGATGCCCAACCCGGACAACACGCTACTCGGCGATCGAGCCGAACGTCGCATCTTCGGACAACGACTGCGCTAGCGCCTTGCCGGCTTGAGAGAGCCGACGCGACCATGCGATACCCGAGTTTTCTCGGCAATCGAGGACCCTCAGATGACGATCATCGATTCCCAGGTTCACGCCTACGAAGCGAACACGCCTAAGCGTCCATGGCACAGCGTGCCGAACTGGCCCGATCACGTCACCGGCGACGAGATGGTGGCGGCGATGGACAAGGTCGGTGTCGACGGCGCGATTTTCATCTCCGCCTTTTCTATGTATCGCTACGACGCAAGCTATGCGGTGGAGGTGCAACGCGCCCATCCCGATCGGTTTGCGATCGTCAAGCCGGTCGACCCGGACGATCCCGCGGTGGCCGATGTGGTCGCCGACTGGAAGCGCACATCCGGCGCGGTCGGCATCCGCATCATGTTGACGAAGGAAGCGAACCGGGAGCCGAACGACCCGGGCCTCGACCGGATCGCGCGCGCGGCCGTAAAGCACGACCTTCCGGTCAACATCCTATGCTGGGGCAACGTCGAGGCGGGCACGGCATTGATCGACCGCCACCCCGATACGCGCTTCATCATCGACCATCTGGCTATCCTGCAGCCGCGCACGCCGCCCGTTCCGCCGCAGCCATGGGCCGATTTGCCAAAGGTGCTGGAACTCGCCAAACGCAAGAACGCCGTGATCAAGGTGAGCGGCGCCTGTACGCTGTCCAAGGAACCGTATCCATTCCCGGACATCTGGGATCCGCTCGCGCGCGTGTTTGATGCCTGGGGCTTCGAACGCTGCCTGTGGGGCACGGACTGGACCCGCGCCGCCGCGGTGGTCAATTACGAGCAGGCCGTCGAGCCGTTTCGCAAGGCCGATCGCCTGAGCGACAGCGAGCGAGCGATGCTGATGGGCGGCGCCTGCGCCAAAGCTTATCGCTGGTCGCCGCAGAAAGGCTAAGTCGAGGCGCGCTACGCGCCTTCCTGGCTCTGGCGAATGTCTACCCGCAATTCCACATCGGCCCGATGGGCGTCCAGGTCCAGCACGGGCCGAAGCTGCCGCCATTGTAGCGACCGCGGAAGAAACCGGGGCGACCGAAATAGTACCAGCCGCCGTTGTACCAGTAGCTCGGCGCATCATCCCGCGAGCCGCCGACCGCTCCTTTTCGACTATAGATTGGAACGGTGTCGTTAGGCGGCTGATGATAGCCGGGCAGGAAGCCGTAGCCGTGCCAGTGATAGATATGACGCTTTTGCGCCGACGCCGCGAATGCAATCGACGACAGCAGCACGAGAATAACGCTTGATATGGAGAATCGACACGACATCGCCCCAGCATACAAGGTTCGCCGTTGAGCCGCGACACGCGGTCAAAACCGCTCTTGGTCGGCGCGCCGGTGCGAGCAAGATGTCGGACAAGGCGAAGGACATCGTTGCTGCGCGTTGCAGCCTCAAATCAATTTGGTTCCCTTAAGCTTCGACCCTACTCGACGCTCGTTCCCGGCGCTGAGTCCTCAAACACCGTCTGCACCGGCGGCTTGCCTGAAAAGCCCAATTCGTTCCAGCGCGCGACCACCTGCTCGTAGGTTTCCTTCGAGAGCTTGGTACGCTTGGAAAACGTCTTGATGAACCGATAGTCCATGCAGGCGTTGATGAGCGCCTTCGAGCCCCACGGCCTGATCTCCGGCGGGTTGAGGCTCGGATCGAGGAACGTGCTCCAGGTCTCGCGCAGGATATCGATCGATTGCGCCGGCCGCGACCGCGTCGCCATCGCCCACAGAACCTGGTGCACGTTGGTCGGATCGATGTCGTCATCGACGACAATGACGTATTTGCCGAAATAAGCACCACCGACGCATTGCGCGGCAAGCGCCATCACCTGCGGCGCGTGGCCCGGATACATCTGCTTGATGGAGACGACGGTGATGCCCCAGCCGGCCGCTTCCGGTATAGACCACACACCTTTTATTCCGGGCACGCCCATCTTTTGCAGATCGGCCCAGATCGCCGCCGAACGCAGCGCCGCCCAGAAGAAGCCCGCCTCGTTGGCCGGGCCATCGGCCATCAAAGCGCAGGTCAGCGTCGGATTATTGCGGAAGCGGACTTTCTCGACGCGCATATAGGGCGTGGCGCCGCTCGGCCGGCCGTAATAACCGGTGAACTCGCCGAACGGACCTTCGGCGAAAGTCTCGTCGGGGTAGACGAAACCCTCGAGGATGATCTCGGCGCGCGCCGGCAACGGCAGGCCGGTGACGTCGCTCTTGAACAATTCGATCGGCGCGCCGTTGATGCCGCCGTAATATTCGTATTCGCTCTCGGTCTTCGGGAAGCTCGTCGCCGCGACCAGGAACAGGAGCGGATCGATGCCATAGGCGGCCGCGATCGGCATCGGCTTGCCCATCTTCCACCACTTCTCGCGGTCGAGCGTGGCGTCCTTGCCCGGCGAGGTATAGACGCCGATCTCGCGCGGCCCTTTGATCATCATCCGGTAGGTGCCGACATTGATGCGGCCAGTCTCCGGACATTGCGTCACCACGGCATCGCCGGTGCCGAGGTAAAGCCCGCCGTCGAGCGGCCACATGCGCTGCGCCGGAAACTTGCGGATATCGATGGCGTCACCGGTGAGGACATTCTGGTTGGAGATCGCGCTTTCAGCAGCGACCTCCTTGGGCTTCATGGTGCGGCCCATCTTGCGCTGCAGCGCCTGGACCGCCTTGAGCGGATGATCGACCGGCTCCTCGCCGATCATCAGGCAGAACCGCGACAGATTGCAACCGACCATGTTGTAAAGGACGCGATGGCCGGGATGGCCCTTGAGGTTCTCGAACAGCAGCGCCGGGCTCGGCTCGCTGCCGACCAGATAGGTGATGGTCGCCGCCTCGAGATCGGGATCGACCTCGGCGGTGATGCGCTTGAGCTCCCCCATGGCCTCGGCCTTGGCCAGCCATTCGTCGAGGTCGCTCGAGTTGGGGCTTCTGAGCGGCGTTGCCTCTGGACCGTTCGCCGACGGTTTTTTCTCCGGCGCGACTGACACGCTCATGTCCATGACGATACCTCACTGCTGCGGCGGCCACCGCGAACACTATTGGTTATCCGATGCTTGGGAAAGCGTTTCGGTCGGCCTCCGCTGGAGCCCACTTGCACCAGGTCGCGCCCGCGATGTTCTTAGTCGCCGGGAGCGCCCAAAGGACTATTCGATCACCTCGTCGGCGATGGCGAGCAGCGATGACGGAATGCTCAATCCAAGCGCCGCCGCAGTCGTAACATTGATGACGAGATCGAACTTTGTCGGCTGTTCCACTGGAATGTCGCCGGGTTTTGCGCCGCGCAGAATTTTGTCGACCAGATCGGCGGCTCGCCGAAACATGTCGGGGAAGTTCGGCCCATATGACATGAGGCCACCGGCTTGGACGAATTCGCGGATATTGAAGATCGTCGGCAGCCGCGCGCCGAATGCCGGTTTTATAATATGTTCTCGGTTCGCTACGATGAGGGCGTCAGGCACGACATAAAGTGCATCTGGATGGGTCTTAAGCGCCGCGAAGACCGGGGCGATATCCTCCGCCCTCCGGATTTCAAGTCGCTCGACTTCGACACCAAACGTGCGGGCCGCAGCCTGAACCTCGCCCACCTCCTGCACGGCCGCGGGATTGCCGACATCGACGAGAATTGCCAATCGCCGGAGTTGCGGAACAACCTCGCGCAGGAGTTCAAGTCGCTTGGTCGCGGTATCGGACTGCTGAAGCGACAGTCCCGTCACGTTGCCGCCAGGTCTTGCCAAGCTGGCTACCAGACCCACGCCGACCGGGTCGTTTGCTATTGCAAATACGATGGGAATGACCGATGTCGCCTGTTTTATCGGGGCAACAGCGTCTCCAACCGTGACAATGACGTCGACCTTCAGGCTTACGAACTCGTTTGCAATCTTGGCCACTCGTTCGGGGCGTCCCTCCCACCAGCGATATTCGATCGCAACAGTGCGTCCCTCGATCCAGCCAAGCACCCGCAGCCGTTGTACGAAAGCTGCAGCCCATGGAGCAAAGCCCGAAGCGTCCCCGCCGAGAAAGCCGATCGTCGGCAGCTTGCTCGCCTGCTGCGCCCGCGCAGCGACAGGCCACGCTGCCGCCGCACCGCCGAGAAGCGTAATGAACTCGCGCCGCTTCAGTTGATCGGATGGCATCCGCCGCTTATCCGCTCGGCGCGCCTGCGTAGACCAATTTTTCCATGCGGCGTTCGTTCATGAAATCGTCAAGGCCCCAGCGCTTGACCATGGCCAAGATGTCGTCGAACTCCTCGCGCGGCAGCATCCGATAGATGAAGCGCTCGCCGCGGCCGAATTTGGCAAAATCCCAAGCGTGATAGTTCTCAAATTCGGCCGGGATCGCGTTTTTCCAAAGCGGCAGGTACTTTTCGGGATTGGCATCCATCGCCTTTTCGGCACGATCGAGCGCATTGAGATAGGCGCGCACGACTTGCGGCGACGCCGTCTCCGGGACCCACCATAGCGTCTTGAAGGTATCGGCGATGATGCAACGCAGACCAAGTTGATCCGCCATGGCGATCTGCGGCGGCAACAGGCTCGCGGCTTCCACGTCGCCATCGAGCACAGCCTGCAGCCGCGCGCCAAAGCCTCCGGTATTGACGGTTTTGATATTTTCAAGCGGCAGATATTTTTCGAGGCGATAGGGAACGTTGAAATGACTGCCGGCGCGCATACCGACCGAGACCGGCACGTCTTTCAGATCTTCCGGTTTTCTGATCTTGGAGTCCGGGCGAACGTAGATTGCCCAAGGGGAGAGCCCGTAGGCTTCCGGAACGACGCGACCCATGCCCGCTCCGGCATTGCAGATCGTGCCCCACATGCAGGCGCCTTGGATCACATCTTCATGCGACTGCGTATAGGGCTGGTCCTGCGGCCGGCCCAAATACTTCAGGTCCTTCCAGCTCGATTGGGTACCTTTGAAGGTCTTCCAGTCGAACACGACGTCAAGACCTTCGGCCGCGAAGAAGCCTTGCTCGTAGGCGACGAAGTCGTTGAGGCCCATGCCCTTCGGGGCGATCTTCACACGCGTGAGGCTAGGCGTCATGGCGTCCTCCATCAGACGGTGGACCAGTCATGGCAACGTGGAGACGAAGCGTTCCCGGTGGAGATCGCTCGCGCGGAATATATAGTAGATAATGAACCTCAATTCATGTCCAAATGGTCACATCGACTGACCCAAAACGATCGCCGCCGATGAGCCGCAATGGAGACAAGTGCTGATGCCGACCAATCCGATGGGAGGCGGCCAGATCGGCCGCTCGGTGCCACGCCTCGAAGCGCGCGAAAAGGTCACAGGCCGCGCCGAATATACCCATTTGATGCGGCTGCCCGGCATGCTGCATGGCAAAATCTTCCGCAGCACCGTGGCCCACGGCCGCATCAAGTCGATCGACACCAGCGCGGCAAAGAAGATGCCCGGCGTCTACCGGGTCATCACCTCCGAAGACGTCATCAAGGTCATCCCTAATCCTTATTACGGCCCGGCGTTCCACGACCAGCCGATCCTCGCCATCGACAAGGTGCGCTTCGTCGGCGAGCCGGTCGCGGTCGTGCTCGCCGCCGACCCGCATGTGGCCGAAGCGGCCACCCAGGCGATCGTCGCCGAATACGAGGAGCTCGAGCCGGTCTACGACGAAGTCGAGGCGATGACCGCCAAGGCCTATGTGCACGACGAATTGAAACCGGCCGGAAGCTTCGCCGACCTCAAGCATCTCAAGGGCCAGAAGAACACCAATCTGGCGCTCACTGCGAAGCTGCGCCGCGGCGACGTCGACAAGGCTTTCGCCGGCGCGGCGCGCGTGTTCGAGCACGAGTTCCGCACCCAGAAATGCCTGCACGTGCCGTTCGAGCCGTTCGCGTCGATCGCCGATGCCAAGGATTCGAGCATCACCATCTATTCCGGCGCGCAGGGGCCGTCATTCGTGCGTTCGGAGATCGCGCGGCTCCTCGGCTGGGCGGAAAATCGCGTACGCATCAAGGTGCCGTATCTCGGCGGCGGCTACGGCGGCAAGCTTTACATCAAGCTCGAAGCGCTGGTGACCGCGTGCTCGATGATCGCGCGCCGGCCAGTAAAGATCGCGCTCACCATGGAAGAGCAATTTTATCAAATCACCAAACATCCGGCGACCGTGCGCATCAAGTCCGGCGTCGACAAAAACGGCCGCATCGTTGCGCGCAAGTGCACGGTCTATTGGAACGGCGGCGCCTATGCCGATATCGGGCCGCGCGTGACGCACAAATCAGGCTTCACTGCCGGCGGTCCCTACGACATCGATAATGTGTGGATCGACTCCCACGCGATGTACACCAACCTGACGCCGGCCGGCGCGCTGCGCGGATTCGGCATGCCGCAGCTTGTATTCGCCCACGAGAGCCACACCGACATGATCGCGCGGGCGCTGAACCTCGACCCGGTCGAATTCCGCCGCAACAACGTGCTGCACAACGGCCGGCCGCAGGCGACCGGCACCATCCTCAAGGATGCGCCGCTCGAGGCGATCCTCGATCACGTCGCCGACCGCATGCGCTGGAAGGAAAAGTTCGATCGCGGCAGCGGCACGATCAAGCGCGGCCGCGGCGTTGCCTTCGCGCTGAAAGCCTGCGTGTCGCCGACCACTTCGGTCGCCATCGTCAATGTCGGCGCCGACGGCTCACCGACGCTTTACATTTCGACGGTCGATATGGGGCAAGGCTCCGACACCGGCATGGCGCAGATCGTCGGCGAGGTGCTCAACGTGCCGGCGGAATCGGTCAGGGTCGTCGCGCGCGACACCGACGTGACGCCCTACGACATGGGCACGCTCGGCTCGCGCTCGCTGTTCCACATGGGCCACGCGGTGCGGCTCGCGGCCGAGGACGCGCGCAGCAAGATCGACGCGCTGCGGCGCGAGGTCGGCGAGCCGGAGGGCAGCAACACGCCGGTCTCCGGCCTGTTCGTCAAAAAATACGGCATGAAGGCCGGCAACATCGTCGGCTCGGGCAGCTACCGTCCCGACTACGTCGCGCCCGATCACGACACCGGCCTCTCCACCGAGATCACGCCGTTCTGGATGGTGGCGGCGACCGGCGCCGAGGTCGAAGTCGACACCGAGACCGGACGGCTGCGCATCGCCAAGCTCGTCAACGCCGTCGACTGCGGGACGCTGGTTAACCCGCGCATCGTCGAGACGCAGATTTCCGGCGCCGCACTGATGCAGCTCGGTTTCACACTCTACGAGAAGATCAATCTCGACAACGGCCAGATCACCAACGCTTCGCTCGCCGATTACAGGATTCCCGGCATCGCCGACGTGCCGCCGATGCTGAACGAAGCGATCGACGCCTATCAGCACAATGCGCCGTTCGGCGCCAAAGGCGTCGGCGAATCCTCGACGATGCCGCTGTCGCCGGCGATCGCCAACGCCATCGACGACGCCGTCGGCGTGCGGCTGATGGAACTCCCGCTGACCCCGGAAGCAGTCTTTCGTGCTTTGCGGGAGAAAGCCGGCCAGCCGCTCGATGACACGTGAACCAGGCATTTCAAGTTTCAAACTGAGGCTTGAGGAAAATCCGCCAACCCCGCCGCCGCCCGAGCCCTACACAATCGCCGCGTCGGCGCGCCCGAGCAGGAAATAGGTCTCCATCAGGCCTTTGCCTTTGACGTCGATGCTGCCGTGCGGCTCCAGCCGAAAGCTCTCGCGCAGATGGTCTCGGGTCGCGGCCGAAACCTGGATGCGGTTCGGCAAGCTGTGCGACTCCATGCGGCTGGCGACGTTCACCGCGTCGCCCCAGATGTCGTAGACGAACTTGTGCGTCCCGATGACGCCCGCCACGACGTCGCCTGAATGGATGCCGATGCGCATCTGCAGCGGCGCCGGCAAGTCGCGGTTCATGCGCTCGACCGTTTCCACCATCGCCAACGCCATGTCGGCGACCGCGTGGGCGTGGTCCGGTCGCGGCTCGGGCAAGCCGCCGGCCACCATATAGGCGTCGCCGACCGTCTTGATCTTCTCCACGCCAAGATCGAGCGCCAGCCGGTCAAACTCCGAAAACAGTCCGTTCAAGAGGCGGACCAGATCGGCGGCCGAGAGCCGCGACGAAAGCCTCGTGAAGCCGACGAGATCGGCAAACAGAATCGTCACGTTCCATAGCTGATCGGCGATGACGGTCTCGCCGCCATTCAAACGCGCGACGATCGCCCGGGGCAGAATGTTAAGGAGGAGCTGCTCCGACCGCTCCTTCTCGACTCGCAACGCCTCGACCATCTCCCGCTCGCGGTCACGCAAATGCTTCCTCTCGAGCGAAGTGCTGACGCGCGCACGCAGCAGCGTGGGTTCGAATGGCTTGGCAAGGTAATCGTCGGCTCCGGCCTCGATGCAGCGCACGACGGAATCGAGCTCGCTCAGCGCCGAGACCATGATGACGGGGATTTCGCGGAAACGGGGGTCGCCTTTCAGCGAAGCCAGGACATCGTAGCCACTAAGGCCCGGCATGATCAGATCGAGCAGGACGAGATCAAGAGTCTCTTTTTCGACCATCGCGAGTGCAGCGGCGCCGTCCTCGGCCTGAAGCACGGTATGCCCCTGGCGTTGCAGACGCCGGGTCAAAAGATCCCGGTTCGACGCATTGTCATCGACCACCAGAATCCGGCTGGGCTGCACGGCCGCGAGGTCCGCCTCCTCCGCCGTGATCGGACGAACCGCCTTCAACAGGCTCTCGACCATCCTCTCAGGTGCATCAATCTTGACGGCATCCGTTTCATCCGATGACGGCGCCTCGCCGCCGGAAAACGTCACCAGCCCGTCGATGCGTTCGAGCAGCAGGCTTGCCTCGTCGAGGAGCTTGTCGAGATCGGCGGCCAACGTTTCCGCGCCGGCATCCGCGGCGTCCTCGCGCAGCATTTCGCCGTAGCCCTTGATCGCGTTGATCGGCGTGCGCAGGTCATGGCGCAGCGTGCGGCGATACTCCGCTGCGTCGGCGCCAGCGGCCTGATGGAGACCCGCGGGAT
>Ga0335080_10003236_pt1 | contig 16440 bp, 17 predicted proteins | sample Lox_Sample_34_FD_206720 | JGI IMG/M metagenome (GOLD analysis project Ga0335080, IMG submission 206720) | Soil microbial communities from Loxahatchee National Wildlife Refuge, Florida, United States - Lox_Sample_3.4 | ecosystem: Environmental > Terrestrial > Soil > Wetlands | place: USA...
CCTGATAGAGCGGAATCTGCATGGAACCAATGTAGCGTGGGTGCGTCAGACTGGTGTTGTGAAGCTCCTGCCGATTCTTGCTGCGTGGGCGTCGCTCGCCGCCGGGCAGGTTGCGCCTTCAGAGCGTGCGAAGGCAGCCGACTACCCGGTGAGCGGCAGCGCGAAGGACGTGGAGATCGGCGCGGAGTTCCTGGGGCACGCCATCCCATCGCCGCGCGGCTATTACTCCGCGAAGGGCTACCTGGTGGTGGATGCGGGGGTGTTCCCAACGGCGGGGTTCGTGAAGGTGTCGCCCGGGCAGTTCACGCTGCGGGTCAACGGAACGGCGCTGGTATCGCAATCGCCAGGTTTGGTGGCAGGCGCGCTCAAGTATCCGGATTGGTCGGAGCAGGGACCCGCGGCGCGCATCGGCGTCGGCCCGGTTGCCATCGACACGGGGCCGCCTCCGGCCGGCCGCTATCCCGGCGATCCGAACGGCACGCCGCCGGGCGTTGCCACGACGACAACGAGCGGCGACGACAAGCCCGATCGCGATTTGACCGCCGCCGCGCTGCCCGACGCCCTGTCCGATCGTCCGGTGAGAGGCTGCGTTTTCTTCGCGTCCACGACGAAGACGAAGAAGATCAAATCGCTGGAGCTGGAGTGGAACGGGCCGGACGGTCGGCACGCGGTGCTCAAGCTGCGGTAGGCGAAAACGCGTCGCGGTATTTGCGCAGAAGCTCGAAGATCGCCACGCCGCCCGCCGTGGCCACGTTGAGCGAGTGCTTGCGGCCGAGCATGGGGATGCGGACATGGGTATCGCAGCGCTCGAGCAGTTCGGGGCGGATGCCGTCCACTTCATGGCCGAAGATGAGGCAGACGGGGAAAGCCGGCTTCCAGTCGAACAGGTCCACAGCGCCCACGCTGGTCTCGATGGCGGCGATCTCGTGACCGGAGCGCTGAAGCTCTTCCACCGCGGCGAGGGCGTCGGCACAGCGGCTCCACGGCACGGTCTCTTCGGCGCCCAGCGCGGTTTTGGAGATGCCGCGCTTCGGCGGATAACTGGTGATGCCGCAGAGGACGAGTTTTTCGCAGGCGGTAGCGTCCATGGTGCGGAAGAAAGCGCCGACGTTGTACATGCTGCGGACGCTGTCGAGCAGGACGGTCACCGGAAGCTCGGCGATGCGCTCATACGGGATGGCCGCGCGCGTAGCGATGTACGGAAGACGTTCGGCCGAGTGCGGCATGAGCTACGATGATGATGCCATGAAATATGCGGTAACGATGGCGTGCGCGCTCGCGGCGATGACCTCGGGGCTGGCGCAGAATCAGCAGTACACAGCGAAAATCGTAGTGGAAAGCGGCGCGGCGTTGCCGATGGCGCCCAACTTCATCGCTCCGCCCGCCGGGCACGACCTGCCGCGGTGCATCATTCGGGACACTTTCGCCAACGGCGTGGTGTCCTACATCGTTCCGCTGATCGAAGAACCGGGCGAGGACGCCTGGAGCCGGCGTCTGGACGACAAGTGCGAGATCACCATCCTGTTGAAGGGCTACCGCAAGCAGACGGTGACGCTGCACCAGGGCGCGGTGATCGTGCTGAAGGGGCTGGGCGATCCGGAGGGCTCGACCGTCTCGGTATCGGCGCTGCATGTGCCGAAGGACGCGGCGAAGGCGTACGACAAGGGCATCGCGGCGATGGGCGACGACAAGCCCGCGGCTGCGCAGAAGCAGTTCGAGCGCGCGGTGGAGCTGTACCCCGATTACGCGCAGGCGTGGAGCCGGTTGTGCGAGGCGCGCGAGCAACAGTCGCAACTGAAAGAGGCGGCGGATGCGGGTGAGCGCGCGCTGAAGGCCGACCCCAAGTATCCGAGGCCTTATCTGCAGCTCCTGCGCATCGCGGTGCACGAGAAGCGCTGGGAGGACGCGGCGGCTCTCGGCGAACGGGCGATGGCTCTGAATCCGGTGGAGTTCATCGGGATCTTCTACTACGACGCCGTTGCCAACTACGAGCTGAAGCATCTGGATGTCGCCGGGAAGATGGCGAAGCGCGCCGTCGATCTGGACAAAGCGCACGAGTATCCGGACGCCGAGGCGGTGCTGGGCAAGGTGCTCGCGGAAAAGGGCGAGACGCGGGGAGCGATCGACCACTTTACGCAATACGTGCTGCTGGCCCCGAAGGCGGAAGATACGCCGGCGATCCGGCAGCGCATCGCCGATCTGCAGCAGAAGCTCGAAAAAACGAACTAGCGCGCGGGCGCGCCTGGTACAATCGGGACAGATCGTGTTTTAACGCACATGGGCGATTCTCCATCCGCCAATATCGCGCCGCTTCGCGAAGCTTTCGCCGACCTGCGCAACACCGCGCGCGAGCAGATGATCGCGGCGTGGCAGATCCAGATCGAACAACTGCAGGAGCAGATTGCCGCGGGCTGGAACGAACGCCTCGAGTGGATTTTCGACGAGCGCTTCCGCGAGCTGCAGACAGGGCTGGAGGAGTTGTACCGGTCCACCGTGAATGAGCAGGTGGCGCTGGCAGTGGCGGACGCGCGGGCGGCTGTGCGGCGGCAGTTCGCCGAGAAGCTGAACCAGACGATGCGGCGGCTGCGCACCTTCGAGAGCGACGCGCAGTGGGCGGCGACGGTGCTGGACGCGACCGAATCGTTCTGCGATCGCGCGGCCATGTTCACGCTGGCGGGGGCGAGTCTGCGTCTGGAAGCGGTGCGCGGAATGGGGCGGCCGGAGGCGTTCGCGGATGTACCGCTGGAGACGGCTCCGGCGTTTGCCTCGGTGGTGGCGACATCCGACTCGGTGGTGGCGATGCGCACGCGCGGCGAGATGTCGGGCTGGCTGGCAGATATTTTCGGCGAAGAGCCGGGGCTGCGCTTCCACCTGTTCCCGATTGCGACGCGGGAGCGCGTGATGGCGATCCTCTACGCCGACGGGACGGGCTCGATTGAAACGGCGGCGCTGGAACTGATCGCGGTGCTGGCGGGCATGGTGCTGGACGGTCTGGCGGGGAGGTCGGCAACGTCGGGACAGTTCGTGCGCATCTCAGGCGACCGGGTGGACAGCGGCATTGGGGCGTGGTTCGAACTGAGCCGCGAAGACCAGGAGCTACACCTTAAGGGACAGCGCTTCGCGCGCGTGCAAGTGGCGGAAATGCGGCTCTACAAGTCGGACCTGGTGAAGCAGGGGCGCGCCGGGCGGAACCTCTATGACGTCCTGAAGGCCGAGATCGACGAGGCTCGCGAGCGGTTCCAGCGGGATTACCTAACGGTAACGCCCACGATGGTCGATTATCTGCATCTGGAGCTGGTTCGAACTCTGGCCAACGATGACACGGAGCTGCTTGGGCGGAATTATCCTGGACCGCTGGCGTAGGCGCGGCGCGGGGCCACTGGCCCTGGCGCTGATTCTCATCGCGGCTGGCGTTACCCTTCGCGCGGATTCGCTGGAATCGCTGGTTGTCGAGTATCGCAGGCATCCATCGGCGTCTACCCACGCGGCGGTGGCCCGGTTCGCCGATGCGCATCCGAAGGACCGCGACGGCGCGCTCGCGCTGCTGGCTCTTGGCGCGGGCGAGCTGGACCAGAAGCTGTTCGACGACGCCTCGAAGCACCTCTACGGCGCACGCACTCGGCTGCCCTCGCTGGACGATTACGCGGCATATCTGGGCGCGAACGCGCTTTATGGGCTGAAGCGCACCAACGACGCGCTGTACCTGCTGGGTGTGGTGTGGAAGAGCGAACCAGAATCGCCGCTGGCGGGGAAGGCGGCGCTGCTGGCGGTGAAGTGCTATCTCGATCTGAACCAGCCTGAGCGCGCGCTGGATGCGATTGACGCGCATCGCGTCGCGATTGCCGATTCCGCCGAAGAGCTGTCGCGCGGGCAGGCGCTGGAAGCGGAGGGAAAGACCGCGGACGCCGCGCGGGCTTATCAGCGCGTGTGGTACGAGTTCCCGCGGTCGGCGGAAGCACCGGAGGCGGAGAAGGCGCTGGCACGGCTGCGCGGCCGGTCCGGGTATCCGAAGGAAAGCGCCGCGATGGTGCTGGGGCGCGCGCGGAAGCTGATGGATGCGCGGGAGTGGCAACACGTGACCAGCGAGCTGACGGCGGCGCTGCCGCGGCTGGATCGGGAAGGTCAGGACACGGCGCGGGCGATGCTGGGCGCGGTGCGCTACCGCCGCCGCGATGCCGGGGCATTGTCGTACCTGCTCGCGCTGAAGCTGACGACCCCGGAGGCCGATGCCGAGCGCCTGTACTATGTGCTGCTGAGCGCCCACCGCGCGAAGCGGGAAGCGGATGCGCGCGCGGCGCTGGACCGGCTGGAGAGCGATCACACGAAATCGACGTGGCGTCTGCAGGCGCTGCTGGCCGCGGCGAGCCACTACGCGATGGATCATCAGGGCTCGGCCGCGCAGCCGTTCTATCGCGCCTGCTTCGATTCGTTCCCCGACAGCGGTGACGCGGCAGGCTGCCACTGGAAGTTCATCTGGCAGGATTACCTGGACCGGCGAGCCGCCGCGCGCGACGCGTTCGTGGATCATCTGCGGCGTTATCCCGCGTCGGAGAAGGCGCCCGCGGCTCTGTACTTCCTCGGACGCATCGCGCAGAACGGACGCGATTACGCCTCTGCGCGCGCTTACTACGAAGAGATTGAGACCAACTTCCCGAACGAATACTACACGGCACTGGCTCGGGAACGGGTGCGGGAGAGCGGGGTGTCATCGGCACGGTCATCGACGACGGTGAACGCACAGCTTGCCGCGCTGCATCTGCCGGACCGGCGCGCGAAGGCCGATCTCACCGCCACGGCCGCCACAACGGTGCGGCTGGATCGCGCGCAACTGTTAGAGTCCGCCGGTCTCTACGATCTGGCGCAGGGGGAGCTGCGCTTCGCGGGCGGCAGCACCGGCCAGCCGCAGGTGATTGCGATGGCGCTGGCGGAGCTGGCGGGAAAGCAGCAGACGCCCGACCTCGGCATCCGTTTCATCAAGCACTACGCGCCAGACTACATGGACCTGCCGTTCAACAGCGCGACAGACCGGCTGTGGAAGCTCGCCTTTCCGATGCCATACCGGGAGGTGCTGGAGGAGAACGCGCGCGTCGCGGCGCTGGATCCTTTTCTGGTGGCGGCGCTGATCCGGCAGGAATCGGAGTTCAATCCGCGCGCGGTGTCGCGCTCGAAGGCTTACGGACTGACGCAGATTCTGCCGGGGACGGGACGGATTCTGAGCCGCAAGGTAGACCTGCGGGGCTTCCGCACGGCCATGCTGTTCACACCGTCGATCAACCTGCGTCTGGGGACGTTCTACCTGCGCATGCTGGCGGACCAGCTTCAGGGCCACTGGGAAGAAACGCTGGCTTCCTACAACGCGGGCAAGGGGCGCGTGGACCGGTGGCTGGCGGCGACACAGTTCAGCGAGCCGGCCGAGTTCGTGGAAAGCATCCCGATCACGGAGACGCGCAACTACGTTCAGACGGTAATGCGGAACGCGGACGTGTACCGGCGGCTATACGGCCACTAGTCCGAGACCCGGCCGGTCCGGCAGCACCAGCTTTCCATCTTTCACGGTGACGCCCGCAAACGGATCGTTCGAGATGAGCAGATTGCCGTCGAGATCGGCGTAGTCGACCAGCGGCGAGAGGTGCGCGGCGGCCGTGACGGTGACCGAGCTCGAGATCATACAGCCCAGCATGGTCTTCATGCCGAGCGCTTTGGCAATCTGTATTTCGCGATAGGCCTCCATGATGCCGCCGCACTTGTCGAGCTTGACGTTGATGCCGTCGAACGCGCCGAGGAGTTTCGGAATGTCGGAGGGACGCAGTACGGATTCATCAGCGATGAGCGGCAGCGGCGAGCGCTCGTGCACCCAGCGCATGTCGTCGAGCCGGTCGGCGGGCATGGGCTGCTCCACGAACTCCACGCCGTTCTTTGCCAGCCACTCGATTTTGCGGATGGCGACTTCCTTGTCGGTCCAGCCTTCGTTGGCGTCCACGCGCAGCGGCTTGTCCGTCGCAGCGCGCACAGCGCCGATGGTGGCTTCGTCGGTGTCGAGGCCGACCTTGATCTTGAGCACTCTGTAAGGTGCGGCCTCGCGGACCTTGTCACGGGTCATGGCCGGATTGTCGATACCGATGGAGAACGTGGTGACCGGCGCGTCATGCGGGTCGAGGCCGAAATAGCGGTAGAGCGGGACGCCGAGCTTCTGGCCGGCCCAGTCCATGACGGCGATGTCGAGGGCGGATTTCGCAGCCCACGCAGCGGGCAGCTCATGGAAGACGCGCGCCATGAGCTTCTCGTATTCCCACGGATCTGCGCCGAGGATGAGCGAACGCAGCGATTCGAGAGCGGCCTGCGCGGACTTTGCATCCTCCTTGTAGCGGACGATGGGCGCGCCCTCGCCGTGGCCGGTGATGCCATCGCGGGTGTAGCGGACGTAGAGGACGTCGCGAAACTCGGACGAGGACATCACGGTGGTCCAGGTGTGGCGCAACTTCAGGCGGACGATCTCGGTTTCGAAGCGTGTTTCGGCCGCGCCCGCGATGGCGGGAGTGACGGCGGCAGCGGCGGCGGCTCGAAACAGATCGCGGCGATTCATTCCTTCAGTCTAGTCGGGTAACCCGCTCCGTCACCGTCGCGGCTCAGAAAGGCGGCGGGCGGTGATGAAGAGCGGCGACCAGTGCGGATCATCCAGCCTGTCGATCTGCACCACGGGATGTTCCCAGGGCGTGGCGTCGATGAACGCGCCGTTGCCGATGAACATTCCGGTGTGGGTGATCTTGTCGGGGGTGTCGCCGAAATAGAGCAGGTCGCCGGGGCGGAGCTGGTCGCGCGCCACCTGGGTCAGGCCGGACCAGGCCGCCTGCTGGCTGGCGTCGCGCGGCAACTCGACGCCGTGGCGGCGGTAGAGCATCTGGGTGAAGCCGGAACAGTCATAGCCGAAGGTGGAGGTTCCGCCCCAGAGATAGGGCAGGCCGAGGAAACGGCGGCTGAACTCCACCACTTCCGCGAGCGGGCGGGGCTTCGGATCGGCGGTAACGTCGCCGCGCTGGATCCACGCCTTGCGGCCGCTGGGCAGGCGCACGGTGAGCCAGCGCGCGTCCTCCTCGCGCTGCGGCAGCACCTCCAGGCGGGCCTCAAAGGGGACGGTGATCACCGGACGGTGCTTCGTGATGTCGGCCTCGCGGTAGACGTTGGCGAAGAGCGACTCCACCTGAACGAAAGGCGGGGCAGCGGCGTAGGGCTTGCGCTTCGAGAGCGACCCGGCGGTGACCCAGCCCATGTAGGAGTCGGCGGTGCGAATGCGCAGCCAGGGGCCGTGGCGTTTGACAATCCCGACATTGGCGCCGAAGACAGCCTGGGAGACAACGTCTGCGTCGGCGCGCGGGCGCGAGTACATGTTCGCCGCGGGCGACGTGATTACTGCATTGGCAGAAGAGGTCGCACTCTGGGCCATGAGGAAGGCCGCCAGCAGACAAACCATCTGCTCTTGAGTATAGAAGGACGCGAGCCGGTATCGGGCTTACGGGCGATCCGGGTTCAGGTGCAGGCCTTTGTGGATGGCGTAGAGGGCCAGCTCCAGGCGGTCGGATACGCCGAGCTTGTCGAAGATGTTGTGCAGGTGGTTCTTCACCGTCTGCTCACTGATGAACATCTTCTCGGCCATTTCCTTGTTCTTGTAGCCCTGGGCAACAAGCTGCACGATTTCACGCTCGCGCGTGGAGAGCGGCGAACGCTCGCGCGACTTGCCCGTGCCATTGGGGCCGGCCGCTTCAGTGGTGGTGGCGAACTGGCGCATCACCGCGGCGGTGGTGTGCGAATCGAGCCAGATCTCCCCGGCGTTGACCTTGCGAATGCTCTTGACGATCAGCTCCGGCGCGGTCTGCTTGAGCACGATGCCGGAGCAACCGAGCTTCATCGCCTGCACGAACTCGTTCTTGTCCTCCGAGGCGGTGAGGACGATGACGCGGGTCCGCTTGCCGCTCTGCTGCATGGCCTGGAGCGTGGACAGCCCGTCGAGGTTGGGCATGCGCAGGTCGAGAAGCAGGACGTCGGGTTCGACCTCCTGGATCATGTCCAGCACTTCGCGGCCGTCGTTGGCCTCGCCGACGATTTCGAAGTCGTCCTCGAGCGAGAGCAGCTTGCGCAGGCCGTCCCGAACGATGGGGTGGTCGTCAGCGATTAGAATGCGGATGACGGGCTTCCGGGTTTCGGCTGCCCGGGATTCGTCTGGCTGTATGGTGGCGGTGCTCTCGTTCATACTATTCGTATCGTTCAGATCCGGCTTCGATTCTATGCAAGTACCAGTACGGGATCAATTTGAGGTAATGCTCAGAAATACCGAAAGAACCTCTTAGCATGTACTAAGCAAAAGCCGCCACGGGGCGAGGAGCACCGTGAATCCCCTCCCCCGACGGGGATTGCCCTTTGAAGGAATCCAGAATATCAGATCCGGCCTGGTTCTGGTACTGAAGTACTAATTCCGGCTGGATTGGCGAAGCCTGTTATACTGTAGTTGTCGCTGCTCGCGATCGGCTTCGTCCTATCGCTCTTCCGGCCGCCTTCGTTCCGCTCCTTCGGGTCCGGTTCCTCGCGTTGTCCGACATCGACACAGATCATTCCAAAGGAGCAACATGACGAACATTTTCGTTGGAAACCTGAGCTACCAGACGACCGAAGATGAGCTTCGGGTCGCATTCGAGGCGTTCGGCGCGGTGGAACGCGTCAGCCTCATCACCGACCGTGAGACGGGCCAGCCGCGCGGGTTTGGGTTCGTGGAGATGGGGAACGCGGCCGAGGCTGCAGCGGCCATCAACGGGTTGAACGGGACGGCCATGAACGGCCGGGCCATGAATGTGAACGAAGCGCGTCCGAAGCCGCAGGGCGGCGGTGGCGGCCGTGGCGGGCGCGGTGGCGGCCGTGGCGGGCGCTGGTAACCCACTGGCAGGCGAGGGTGGATTTGGCTCAATAACGCCGGAGGGCGTTCATTCAACAGGCACTTAGCTTAACAGGAGGGGAAAATGGCGGGTCGTGGTTCAACGACGTTTCAGAAGCGGCAGAAAGAACAGGCGCGCAAGGAGAAGCGCGCCGAGAAGCTGGCGCGCCGCCAGGGCCGTAAGCAGCAGCCTTACACACCCGGGATCTCGGATGCCGATCCCGAAACTCCGAGCGGCGATCACACGGATGAGGTGATCGCCGGTACAGCCGAGACAGGGATCGAGACCGGCATTGCGGCCGTTCCCGAACCGTAGCTCAAACCGTTTCATTCACTCCGCGCACACAAACCCCGTGTATACTGCCGCAATGGCAGATACATACCGTCCCGTTCCCGGCTCCTTTTGTTGGATGGAGCTTGCCACTACCGACCAGGGCGCCGCAAAGGCTTTCTATTCATCACTTTTCGGGTGGACGGCGCACGATGCTCCGATTGGCGCGGAGCAGTTCTACACGATGCTCAAGCTCGACGGGCGCGAAGCGGCAGCCTGCTACACCATGATGGCGGATGAGCGGTCGATGGGGATTCCGCCGCACTGGAATCTGTATATTGCCGTGGAGAACGCGGATGCGTCGGCGGCACGGGCGGCAGAGCTGGGCGGGCAGGTGCTGGCGCCTCCCTTCGACGTGATGGACGCCGGCCGGATGGCCGTGATCCGGGACCCGGGAGGAGCGATCTTCCACATCTGGCAGGCGAACAGGCACGGAGGCATCCGTGCGGCCAGCGTCCCCGGCGCCTTCTGCTGGGCCGACCTGAACACGGGCGACGCAGCGGCGGCCGGCGCCTTCTATTCGGCCCTGTTCGGCTGGACGATTGCGCCGGGCGAGAACGATCCTTCGGGGTATTTGCACATCAGCAACGGCAAGACCATGATCGGCGGGATTCCTTCGGCCGGGCAGCGCGACCCAAACGCGCCGCCGCACTGGATGCTGTACTTTCAGGTGGCCGACTGCGACGCCAGCGCGGCGAAGGCGGGCGAGCTCGGCGGACGGGCGCTGATGCCTCCGCTGACGCTGGAGGGAGTGGGGCGGTTTGCGGTGATTGCCGATCCGCAGGGCGCGGCGTTCTCGCTGTTCACACCGGCGCCGCGGGGCTAGCGAGCGCCAAATCGGGCGGCGCTGCGAGCGCGGGCTTTTGCCGCTTCCTCGTCGCGGTTCTTCGGAGGCGCGCCGGTCTCGAGCGCCCGCAGCAGACGCGACGACACGCCGGCGATCTCCTCCACCGCGGCAAGGAACATGGGCTCATTGGCCTTCGACGGCTTCGTGAAGCCGCTGATCTTGCGTACGAACTGAAGGGACGCGGCGCGCACCTCCTCTTCGGTGGCGGGCGGTTCGAAATTGAACAGCGGGCGGATATTGCGGCACATTATGGAGTCATGATTGCACGCTGCGGCCCGGCCCTGTGCGCGCCAGGCATCGGGTAACATTCCACTTGAACCTCACCGTGTATTCAGTTACAGTGACACAACGGAGGCAAAACAACAGGAATGGCTTTCTGTGCAAACTGCGGTGCGGAAGCGCCGGGTAACTTCTGTCCGAGATGCGGCGCGCCGATCGCCGCGCAAGGTCCGGCGCCCGGTCAGGGTTACCAGCAGGGTCCGCCGCCCGGCCAGGGATACGCTCCGGCGCCGGCTCCCGCAGCGTCGACCGGCATGCAGGAGAATGTGGCCGGCGCGCTGTGTTATATCGTCGGCTTCATCACCGGGATTCTGTTCCTGGTGCTGGAACCCTACAACAAGAATCCGCGCGTCCGATTCCACGCTTTCCAGTCGATCTTCTTCCATCTTTCGTGGATCGTGTTCTGGATCGCGATGACCGTTCTGCAGCTCATTCTGGCGGCGATCCTGCCGTGGGGTCTGCACGCGATCCTGGGGATCTTCGGAATTCTGATCGGCATTGTGATCTGGCTGGGCGGACTGGCGACCTGGATCTTCCTCATGTTCCGGGCGTACAACAACAATCCGCTGGTGCTGCCGATCATCGGACCGCTCGCGCAGAAGCAGGCAGGTTCCTGAGCTTTGCGTGGTTCGGGGGCGGCCCGGCTGCCCCCTTCCCATCATGACCCGATTCCCACTCTTCCAACTCCGCAGGACGATGCGACTCGCGCCGGCCTTCGTGCCGGCTTCTCTGTTGATGGCCCAGGACGACAATCCGGCGGCCGGTCTGGCTGCCTGCGCCATGTGCGGCGTGTTCCCGATCATCATGCTGCTGGCTGTGCTCGCGCTGCACATTGCGATTCTCGTCTGGGTGGCGAAGGACGCGAAGGCGCGCGGCATGGACAACGCGGTGCTGTGGATGATCCTGGTGGTGCTCACCGGGCTGATCGGGCTGATTGTCTATCTGCTGGCGCGCACGCAGGGCAACCTGATTCCGTGTCCGAACTGTCACAACAAGCGACTGCAGGTCAGCGTGCGGTGCCCGCACTGCGGCGCCTGAGTCCGCTTCGCACCCCTGAACTCTACCTCGCGGTTGTGTGTCTCGTGCTGGCGCTGGCGTGTGTGGACGCGATGCGTCCGCCGCGGAGCCAGATCACGGCGCGGTTGTACGTGGTTGCGGTCGGCGTGTATCAGCGCTGGGGGAGTCCGGTGACGTCGCGGTTTGTCGCGTGCCGGTTTCGGCCGACGTGCTCCGAGTATTCGCGCGAGGCGGTGGAGAGGTTCGGGGTGGTGCGTGGCCTGGCCCTCACAGTGAGCCGTCTGGCACGATGTCGGACGAGTGTTCCCGCGGGGACGGCTGATCCGGTGCCGCAGGCTCGCTGAACTGCGCGACAGGCTCGGGCTCCGGCGTGGGCGCGATGGCGGGCGCTTCTTCGATAGCGAGCGTCTCGGCTGCTGCCTCGACGGCCGGTTCTTCGTCCAGGCACAGCGGCGATTCGCATTCGCAGCAATCGCTGCAACGCAGGCAGCGCTGGCACCGGTGCGAGTGGCAGACATCCTTGGTGCAGTAGACGCAGACGTCGTGCGAGGGCTCGGCGCAGATGCTGCATGCGTAGGTGAGGGTTCCCGTCGATCCCATCCTTACCTCTTTTCCTGTGTTTTAGCCGGCGGCTTCTGCCTGCTGAGGCTGGCGCGGCAGCGCTGCGCTTCGGCATCCATCACTTGCAATTCGTGCTCCTTGTCGGAAGCGAGGTCCAATACGTATTGTTTCAGATGTTCGCGGTTGGCGTCATTCTCATTGGTGACGGACTGCATGAGGTCGGCGATGGCGGGATTCTGATACCTGCGCGTGCCTTCGATCAGGGAGCCGAGGGTACTGTCGAAGGCTTCCATTCGGAAAAGGGTGTCGATGGCGGCGGCGAGCTTTTCGGGGTCCTTCGCGAGCGTCTGGGCGGAACCGGCGAGATAATTGAGCTCATTTTTCGCGGTGGTGCACTGGCCGACGTACGCCTGGGATGCGCCGCGTTTCACCCAGTCGTTCGGCCGGAGCTGGTCGAGTACCGGGGCAAGCTGTCTGGCGCGGGACTCGAGGCTGGCAAGCATCGCACGGATGTCCCACTGGGAGCTGACACCCCCGGTTGGCGCCTGCGCGGGCAGAGAACCGGCGGCGAGCAGAAGCAGACAGAGAAGACGCATCTCTGCTTGCTAGTGTACCGTCCGATGCTGAACGGCGGGACAGACAACTCTGCCCACAGCGACGGCGCTACCGGGGGCTCCGAGCGAGATGCGGATGGGGACAGAGCACTCCGTCCCTGCCTTTCAGCGACCTCTTAGTTGGCGGGCGGCGGCGGAGCGGGCGGAGGAGGCGGAGGCCGGGTTCCGCCGACGCAGGCAGGTCCGCAAGTGGGCGGCGGCGTGATTCCGCCACCATCGCCACCACCGGCGCCCGTAGTCCCGGTGCGGGAGTTGGAAACCGCGGTATAGACGGCGTCCACCATGGCCCGGAGGATTCGCTGCGCAGCGGCGCCACGATCCAGGCGGGACCTCGCCAGCGGCTGATCCGGATAGACCTTCAGCGATTCACCGGCATTGACCAGCTTCTCCTGGCTGCCGGGAAGCAGCCGGTGGCGGACCGAAACCTGTCCTTCCTCAACAGCCACAAGCGTTGTGCGCTCTTCGTCATCCACGCTCACATCGAAGATGGTTCCGCGGACGGAGATGGTTGCAGTCGGGGTCAGAACCCGGTTCGGGTTCGGTCCGCCAAGCTTTTGGATCTGGACCCGGATGCGGCCAACCAGGACATCCAGCATGTCGCGCCAGTTGGGCGGGTTGTTGCGGAAGACGACCTCGGAGTTTGGGAACACCTCAAAGGTGCTGCCGTCGGATACGCAGAACACGGCATTGCCATCCGGGCCGCTGACAATCACCTGTTTCGCCTGGACGGCATCGCCGATGTTCAGGGCCCAGGGCTCGGAATCGCGCAGGACGGAAACCTGTCCGGTAAGCGACACAACACGAGCGGCCACGTCGCCGACGGTGAAGGAAGAGCAGGACTTGTTCAGCGCCGGCTGGCCAAAGGACACGGGGAGCGAGGCCGCTGCGAACAGCAGCGAGATCGCCGGCATGGAAACCGAGCTGCGCATTAAAGTTATCACCTCAAGCGGCCGATGCCACGATCAAAAGGTGACCAGTACTAACGTAGATCCACAGTCTACCACTAAATTGCTTGCAATAACACTACCTGGCCGGGCACCATCCCACAGCCAGGGAAGACGGCCCGGGCCCGGCTGGCCCCTGCTGCTAAATATATAACAAAATGGAACAAAGCGGACGGATTCGGGCGCACAATTGGGTATCGGCAGAGAAACACGTCTGCATGAGTCAGGAAGTCCAGGTATAAAGTAGACTCGATATATGTGTCGAAGTGCCACAGTCGGGTGGTGGGTGGCGGCCGCGACGGTTCTGGCGGCGGCCGGCTCCGTTTCCGCCCAGACACGGCCTGAGGCAGGCCTGCCGACGCTGGACTGGCGGCACGTAGGCAACGCGGCGATCGACCTCGGGTTGCCGGCGGTGGCGACGGGGCCGATTGCGCGGGTGTGGTACTCGGCGGATGGCGCGCAGTTATTCGCGGCGACTGGATCGGGGCGAGTTTTCGGGACAGCCGATCTGGAGCGGTGGAGCGCATCGGCCGAACAGACGCCGGCAGCGCCGCGGATGGCCGCTTTGCGCAGGCCGCCGGAGCCTGGCGCGGTTGTTCGCGATGGGCAGGCGGGCCGGCTCTACGCCTTCGGACAAAACGCCTGGCGATCGGACGACGACGGGCTGACATGGAACAATCTGACGGCGTGGAAGGGCGAGTCGATTGTGCGGAGCCCGATCACGGACCTGGCGGTTTCACCGGCAGATTCGGACGAAGTCACGATGGCGACGACGACGGGGATATGGAGGTCGGTGGATGGCGGGCTGTCGTGGTCGGGGATGAACGAGTCGCTGCCGGCGATGGCGGGGGAGCGGTTCGGGTCAGTGCCTTCGGGAGTGCGCGGGTTCACGGTGGCGGTGGACGGGCAGGCCAGCGACGTGGAGTGGATGCCAGGTGAGAAGGTGGCCTGGCGGGTCACGTCGTCGTCGGTGCTGGCCCGGCAGGCGCAGCGGAATCAGTCCATCGCGGCGATGCTGCATGTGAAGGTCACGGCCAGCGTGGAGGCGGGCGACTTCTTCTACGCCGGATCGGCGGATGGGCGGATGTTTGCATCGAGCGACCGCGGGCAGACGTGGCGGCAGTTCGGGAACGCCGACGAATCGGGTCCGGTAGAGGCTATTTACGCGGATGCTAAAGAGCCGCAGATCGCGCTGGCGGTTTCGGGCGAGCGGGCCAATGCACCGGCGGGTCTCAAAGCGGTTCACGCGCGGCGAACGTTGAACGGCGGCGCGTTCTGGGATGACCTCACCGCGAATCTGCCGGATGCTCCGGTGCATGGGATAGCGGTGGACCGGCCGAGCGGAGCGGTGTATGTGGCGTCCGACGCCGGGTTGTTCTTCGCCACGGAGGACTTGAACGCAGCGGGGCCGGCGACGCCGTGGACGGCGCTTTCGCAACGGCTGCCAGCGGCTCATGTGCGCGATGTACGGCTGGACGCCAACGGCAATCAGCTCTACGCGCTGCTGGAGGATTACGGAGTGTATGCGACGATTGCGCCGCATCGCTTCCGCTTCGCGAGGGTGGTAAGCGCGGCCGATTATGACGGGCATCCGGCGGCTCCGGGGGCGGTGCTGACGGTGCTGGGTGCTCGGATCGCGGCGGCGAGGGCGGGGGAGGTTCCGATTCCGGTGCTGGCGGCCAACGGCGCGGAATCGCAGATCCAGGTGCCCTTCGATGCGAAGGGCTCGGTGCTGGCGCTGTCGCTGGACACGCCAGACCGGCGTTTCGCGCACAACATGCCGATGCAGCCGGTGGCTCCCGCGATCTTCACCGATCGCGATGACGGGACGCCGATTCTGATCGACGCCGAAAGCGGACTGCTGCTGGATGCTTCGCGTCCGGCGCGGCCCAACATGCGGGTGCAGATTCTGGCGACGGGCCTTGGGCGGGTGACGCCGGACTGGCCGGCCGGGGTGGCAGCGCCTCTGACGGATGCGCCGAAGGTGAACGCGACGGTGCATGCGTGGCTGGATCGCGAGCCGGTAACGGTGAGCGGGGCGGCACTGGCGGGCGGCTACATCGGGATGTATGTGGTGGAGATTCGGATCCCGGCGATTTTGAACGCGGGCCCGGCGGAGCTGTACATCGACGCCGACGGGCGCGAGAGCAATCCGGTGCGGATCTGGGTGGAGCCGTAAGCTATCGCGAAGTCGCGAATTTCAGTCTGCCGCAGGTACGGTACGTCTTCTCCTCCTTATCGACCAGCTTGAGCTCCAGTGTGTGATCGCCAGGCGCGAGGAGCGAGCCGCGCAAGGAGGCGGCGAATCCATCGGGGCGCGCTTCCACGGGCCTGGTGGGGAGATCCAGATGACCGTCGATGCTGAGCCAGACGCGGTCAGCGTCACGGGCCCATCCGGCGACCTCGATAGCATCGTCGTCCTGATTCAAACTGACATTGCAGGCGCTGCTCGTGCCCGCGGACCTTGCCGGCGGCTCGGGCGGCGGCGCGTCGTGAAAGAGGGTGTAACCATGCGCGCGCAGGAAACTCGCCTCGACGGGAACGAGTTTTGAGCGCGGCGAGAGATATGCGAGGATGCGGCTTGAAACGAGGTCGGCATAGCGAGTGCCGTAGAGGCGAATCGCAAAGTCTTCGTAGCGGCCGGGCGGATCGTGCCGCCAGGGCCAGATGCTGACGGCGGTGCCGAGGAACATGAGCAGGCCGAGAGCGGCGGGGGCAAGGCGAACGATGCGGCGGCGATCGGTGAGGGCAAGGCGGACCAGCAGCAGGTAGAGGGCGATGAGGCCGAGCAGAGCGGCAGTGGTGTAGCGGGAGAGGGTGGCCTGTTCAATGCCCTTGGCGAGGCGGCGATCACAGTTTGCGAGCAGGGCGACGGCGGTGAAGGCGAGCAGCGAGAGCAGGGGAGCGGCGGGGAGGAGTTGTTCCCC
>Ga0335080_10003237_pt1 | contig 16438 bp, 9 predicted proteins | sample Lox_Sample_34_FD_206720 | JGI IMG/M metagenome (GOLD analysis project Ga0335080, IMG submission 206720) | Soil microbial communities from Loxahatchee National Wildlife Refuge, Florida, United States - Lox_Sample_3.4 | ecosystem: Environmental > Terrestrial > Soil > Wetlands | place: USA: Florida...
CTTTTTGCCGTTCATCGAGCAAGCCGGCGGAAAGATGAGGCTCGGGATCGTTCGGTGATAAATCCGCTGCTTTGGCGTAAGCCAGCAATGCCTGCGCCGCATCGCGGGTTTCTAGCGCGTGCCCCAGAGACAACCACGCCCGGGCTTGGCCCTCCTCGATGTGGGCCGTTGGTTTGAGCTCCGTCGCCGCCCGCAGATATTTTTCCGCTTCCGGATTGTGCGTGCGTTCCAGCATCAGGCCGAGGTTCAGGTTCGATTCGAAGACGTCCGGCTTGCTCTCCACCGATTTTCGATAAGCCGCAATCGATTCGTCCGACCGGCCTACCCGGTTCAGGACAAATCCAAGGTCAAACCATGCCTGGAAACTCCATTTTTCCTTGTTGCCGGCGTCGCTCTCCAGAGCCTTCTTCAGCAGTGCTTCCGCGGTGGAGAACTCGCCTTTCTCGATTGCATCCTCCGCTTTGCCGATTTCAGCCGGTTGCTCAACAACCGCTTCCCGGTGGTGACGTATGGTGGTGTGGCTCTCTATGGTCTGCGCGCGCGCGGCCGCGTTCAGAAGAGTCGCGAGCAGAATCGCGGCCCAGAATCCGGAGAACGCGCTACGAAGTCGCACCATTGCTCTTTGTCGTCAAGCTGAATTCTGCCGCCAGCGCCTACGAGAGTGATGCCTGGAGGTCGGCATTGCGATGCCCGTTGCCATTCAATACCGGCTTCAGGTATTGCCCGGTGTAGGAATTCTTCAACTCTGCGATCGTCTCCGGCGGCCCGGCGCCCACCACCCGTCCGCCGCGCTCCCCGCCCTCGGGCCCCAGATCAATGACCCAATCCGCGGTCTTGATTACCTCCAGGTTGTGCTCGATAACGATAATCGAGCCTCCGGCATCAATCAGACGGCGAAAGGCAAAAAGCAGCTTGCTTACATCGTCGAAATGCAGGCCCGTGGTCGGCTCATCGAAAATATAGAGCACGCGCCGCTTCCGCCGGGGTCCGTCGCCTCCTTCGCCCTGGCTGCCGAATGTCCGCCCCCCGCCCTGCAAATGGGCAGCCAGCTTCATCCGCTGCGCTTCGCCCCCGGAGAGCGTGGTGGCGGATTGTCCAAACCGCAGATATCCCAATCCAACTTCATCCAGCACACGCAATTTCTCCGTCAGCCGCGGTACGTCGGCAAAAAACTTCAGCCCTTCGCGAATCGTCATGTTCAGCACTTCATGAATGTTCCTGCCCTTGTAACGAACCTCCAACACCTGAGGCTTGTAGCGTGTGCCCTTGCATTCGTCGCAAACAAGCTCTACATCTGCCAGGAACTGCATCTCTACCGTCACCACGCCGTCCCCCTGGCAGTTCTCGCAGCGGCCCCCCGGCACGTTGAAAGAGAAATGTCCCGCCGAAAAGCCGCGTTTCTTCGCCTCCGCGAGCCCGGCAAAAAGTTCGCGAATAATATCGAAGGCTTTGATGTACGTCACCGGATTCGAACGCGGCGTGCGCCCAATCGGGGACTGATCGACGAGCACCACTTCGTCCAGCCATTCCTCGCCTTCAATCTCGTCCCACATCGGAGCTGCCGCCGCGATCCCGTTCGCCTGTCTTTTGGCGGCCGCCAGCCCGCTATAAAGTACATTGTGCAGCAGGGAAGATTTTCCAGACCCCGAGACGCCGGTAATCGCCACCAGCATTTCCAGCGGAAATTCCAGATCGATCCGCTTCAGGTTGTGCGCGCGTGCTCCCTTCACGCGAATCCGGTGCGCTCCCGGCACACGGCGCTTTGGCGGTATCTGAATGTGAAGTTCGTTCGCGAGGTATCGGCCGGTCAGCGATTGAGGCATGCCCTTGATTTCCGCATATGTTCCCGCGCCAATCACTTTGCCTCCGCTCTCTCCCGCTCCGGGCCCAAGATCGACGATGCGGTCGGCGGCCCGCATGATGTCGGGATCGTGCTCCACGACCAGGATCGTGTTTCCCAGATCGCGCAGCCCGTGCAGAATCTTGATGAGCCGGAATGTGTCTCGGCTGTGCAGCCCGATCGATGGCTCGTCGAGCACATACAGCGTGCCAACCAGCCGCGACCCGAGCGACGTCGCCAGCTGAATCCGCTGCGCCTCACCACCCGAGAGCGTCGAAGAAAGCCGGTCGAGCGTCAGATACTCCAGTCCAACTTCGTTGAGAAAACGCAGCCTCTCCTGGAGTTCCACCAGAAGACGATCCGCAATCGTCGCCTGGGCCGGACTCAGTTTGATTTCATCGAAGAAGCGAGCCGCCTCTTCGACCGTCATCGTGCACACTTGGCAAATATTCTTGCCTTCGATCTTTACCTGCCGCGCCTCAGTCCGCAGCCGGCTGCCCCCGCACGTTGAGCACAGAGAATACCCGCGGTAGCGGCTCAGGAAAACGCGCACGTGCAGCTTGTATTTCTTGCGCTCCAAATGCTGAAAGAAGCCGCGCACACCCCCAAAACGTCCCTCACCCTCCGTGACTAGCCTCTGCTGCTCAGCGTCGAGTTCGTACCACGGCACGTCCAACGGAATGCCGGCTTGCTTGGCGAAGCGCTTCAACTCGGTAAAGAGCGGCCTATACTTCGGCTTGGTCCAGGGCTCGATCGCGCCCTCATTCAGCGTCTTGCCCTTGTCCGGAATCACGAGATCCAGATCGAAGTCGATCGTATTGCCGAATCCCTGGCAGCGCGGACACGCCCCGTATGGGTTGTTGAACGAGAAAAGTCGCGGTTCGGGCTCGTCGTAGCGGGTCCCGTCATTCTTGCACTCAAAGCGCTGCGAAAATCGCAACCGCTCGGGAGCCTCGCCCTCGCGCGGAGCAGTTTCAAAAACAACTTCGCCTCCCTCGCGATACGCGATCTCGACCGCGTCCACCACGCGCGCGCGTTCGCCTGCGGAAACGGCCAGACGGTCTACCAGGGCGAATACCGGTTCCGCAAAATTGACGTCAAGCAGCGATTCCGGCGTGGAAAACTCGAAGACCTGTCCATTCTGAAAAAGCCGGTTGAACCCTCGCTTTCGCAGATCGAAAAGCCGGGTTTTCAACGCGTCGGAAAGTTTGGCGCTGGCGGCTGGTTTACGGCTTCGGGCCTTAGCCTTCCCCTTCGCATTCTCGGTGCCCACCGAAGCTTCCTGGGCCGCACCAACCGGGAAAAGCACATTCAGCCGCGTGCCTTCCCCGAGCGCAAGAATCCGCTCCGCCACATCGTCGACCGTATCCTTCTTTACTTCGTGCCCGCAGACCGAACAATAGGTTCGCCCGACGCGTGCGAAGAGCAACCGGAGGTAGTCGTAGATCTCGGTGGCTGTCGCCACCGTCGACCGCGGATTCCGCGTGGAATTCTTCTGCTTGATTGCCACCGCCGGTGCAATTCCCTCGATCAGGTCGACGTCGGGTTTTTCGATTCGCTCCAGAAACTGTCGCGCGTATGCAGACAGCGACTCCACGTACCGCCGCTGGCCCTCGGCATAAATCGTGTCAAAGGCGAGCGACGACTTACCGGACCCGGAGACGCCAGTCACAACGGTCAGTGCGTTGTACGGAATTTCGAAATCGATGTTCTTGAGGTTATGGACCCGGGCCCCGCGAACAATAATGCTGTTGGTAGACATCTTCCCCTGAAGATCGACACCCGGCCCTCATGCCAATTCCATGGCCTTACAGTTCGGTCGGGCAGCGTTACTGAATCTTTTTATTATAAAGGGTCGCACTACAAATGTTCGGAGGCTCTCATCGTGAAGGCTCCTGATAGAGTCCGATCACATTCCCGCCCGGATCGCGAAATCGCGCGGTGATCTCAGGCGCGTCCGCGCCGATCCCCTGCACAATCTCGCCTCCGTGGGCGACGACGCTCTTAACCGCCTCCGCCACGCTGTCCACCATGATGTAGAACAACAGACCGGGCTGTATCGATGGCGGCCGGCCAACCACCCAGGTTCCACTCACCTCGCCGGCCGAATCGTCGAAAGCGACAGCGCCACCGCCCCGCGTGCGTAGGTTCCAGCCAAATACCTTCTTGTAAAAATCCGAGGACCTTTGAATGTCGGTGGCGGGGAACTCAATGTAACAAATCTTGCCATGGGCCATGGTCGGAGGCATCAGTCCCTCTCAGGCCTGTGATTCTAAGTTCCCTCCCACCACCGCGCAACAGCGCCTTGCACGGCTTCAGACTTCCCGCCCTCCGCATCGTATGAGCCGAACAACCGGTTAGAATCCCATGGCATGCCGGCCTCTTCACCCGAGCTCGACCGCTGGAACCAGAAGTATCGCGCCTCGCCCGGTTCCTGGCTCGAACATGATCCGTTTCTGCCGCGCGCGTTCTCGGAATACATTCATCCCCTCTTTCCCGCCGGTGGCAACGTTCTCGACCTCGCCGGCGGAGCCGGGCGGCACGCCATCTGGCTGGCCAGGCAAGGCTGGGAAGTGACCCTCATCGATATTGCGGAAGAAGGACTTGCCCTGGCACGCAAGAATGCCGAGGGCGTTGTCTCGCAGATCCACTTCGTGCTCGATGACCTGTCGCACTTTCGCGCCGCGCAGGCACAGTTCGACCTGGTAATCGCATTTTTCTTTTTGGAGCGAAGCATTTTTCCCGCAAATTGTGAAAGCCATCCGCCCCGGCGGTCTCCTCGTCTACAAAACTCTGACCCGCGCGCAGCTGTCATTACCCGGCGGACCCAGGGATCCCGCACACCTCCTCGAGGAAGGCGAACTCCAGCGATTGGCCGAGACCGAAAAATTGCAGGTGCTGCACTATCGCGAGCAGATCACAGCGAAAGCAACCGCAGAGCTGGTCGCAAGAAAAATCCCGCTCACGGGCTGCGATAACTCCCACTCCAGGCGCCCTTGAATCGCGGCCCCGTCATCCGGCAAGTATCTTTTGCCATTTTTCGGAATCCGCTAGACTAAAAGGGCCCAATCGGCGCGTTCGTGCGAAAGTGGCGGAATTGGCAGACGCACCAGACTTAGGATCTGGCGGGGAAACCCATGGGGGTTCGAGTCCCCCCTTTCGCACCAACATTCCTGTATTCTGAGTTGCGCGCAGGGCCTCCCGCTGTACATTCTGGCCGAACCATGCCTCCTGTCCGATCCGTGTTGTTCGTTCGATGGTCCACCGCCCCCGGCCTCATTTTCTGCATTGCCGTCCTGGTTCGCGTTCCAGTCTTGTGGGCCCACATGCACGATCCGCGATTAGCCACCATGTTCACTGAGCACGCGGCCATTGCGCACTCCTGGCTCCGGGGACAGGGCTACAGCGGAGCCTTTCCCGGGACGACAACTCCCTCGGCCTGGTTCTCGCCTCTCCCTACTTTCTTCCTTGTTCTGCTGTTCAAATACTTCACCATGTTGACTTCCGCCCGAATCGTGCTGACGCTGAACCTTTTCTTTTCAGCGGCCACCGCCGTAGGAATTCTTCTGGCGGGAAAGGAATTGCTGGGCATTCTCGCCGCGGCTATCGCGGCCTGGATTTGGGTCTTTTGGTATTACGTCGCCATATTTCCCCTCTTTCTGGATGAAACCAGTCTTAACGCACTGCTTCTCATAGCCGGCGTATGGGGTCTGCTTTGGATTGACCGCTCACGACGTGCCTGGCAGTGGCTGGCCTTTGGGATGTATTGGGGTTTTTCCTGCCTGGTGAATCCGGCATTCTTTTCTGTTCTCTTCTTCTATTGGATCTGGTTGTGGATTCGCCGTTCCCCGCAATCTGTAGTCTGGCGGCAAGGCATCGCCATTTCGATTGCCGCCTTCGCCCTCACGCTGGCCCCCTGGGTTGTGCGCAACTATCTCGCATTTGGCAGGTTCATCTTTGTCCGCTCGGATCTTCCGGCAGAGATCTATTATGCGAATCATGAAGGCCTGGGGAACGCTCCGGCGGATTACTCATCCTTCCCGAACGCAAATCCAGTCGAGTATGAGCGATTGGGTGAAACTGCCTATCTCGACGAGAAAAAAGCTTTCGTAATTCGCTACATCCGGACTCATCCCGCCGAGTTTCTGCGGCGCACGCGGACGCGTATCGTCGACTTCTGGACCGTTCCACACGGTGAAGGCTTTTGGTTCGTTTCCCTGGGCGCCTTTGTCGGGCTTGCCTTGGCCATACAAAAGATGAAAGCGAATGCCATGCTCCTGGCGATTCCGATGATCTTTTTTCCCTTGGTCTACTATCTCGTCTGGGCGTTCCCCCGCCATCGACATCCAATCGAACCAGTGATTCTTCTCCTTCTTGCCTATGCACTAGCCCTGTTGATCAAGCAAGCCGGAAAGCTCGGCAGCGTGCCGCATACCTCGAAAGAAAGTGACTCCAAGGCGTAGTTGCCGCCCGCGGATCAAAGCGGCTGAAGACTGCGCGCTTTCCGAAACGGCCCTCCGTCCGGTTCCCACACGACCTCTGCCGGCGGGGGCAGCATCCCGCCCTCCACTCGCCGCTTTTTATGTACCCGGATGCCCCCTCCGCTCATCCCATGTAGCGTTTAAGGAGAGAACCATGTCCCACCATCTCGATTCACCGATTGCACGGCAGGATATTCGTCTCGACATTACAGATCTGTACGTATTCCGCGGCGAAACAGGTACCGTGTTCACGATCAACGTTTGCCACTCCATCTTCGGGCCCATACCTGCCCCGGGATACCATCCCGAGGGCATGTACGAATTCAAGGTCGATCTCAACGGAGATGCGGTCGAGGATGTCACCTACCGGTTTACATTCAGCGAGCGCGACAAGAGCGGAAAACAGAGCTATGTCGTGCGCTGTATAAGGGGAGCCGCAGCGACTGATCCTCATGCGCCCGGCACGATCATCGCCGAGGGAACTACCGACCAGGCCGTCACCACCCCATCCGGTCTACGCATGTGGGCGGGCAAGGCCGGCGACCCGTTCTGGATCGAGCCCGACGTGCTCCACGCAGTTGGTCACGCTTTCCAGGATGGCAAAGTTGTGGACCTCTCCGGCTGGGACCCCAAACACGCCAAGAACCTCTTCGCCGGACACACCCTCTACTCAATCGTCTTGGAGGTCCCCGATCGGGAGTTGCTGGATGGACAAACCGGCCCGCGCCGCGTCGGTGTATGGGCCGTGTCGACCCTCGCAACCGATGCCGGCGGATGGCGTTCCATCAATCGCGTCGGCCTTCCAATGATTCATCCGCTATTCACACAGTTCAACGAAGACCTGGGCAATCGCCTCAACGCCGGCGTTCCGGGAGACGATTTCGCAACCTTTGGTAAGACGATCATCAAGGCAGTCTCTGGCGCCGTGGCCGCTAACGGCACCGCCGAGGATCCTCAGGCCTATGCGGAGACAGTCGCGCACCGCTTCTGTCCCAACATCCTTCCCTACAAAGTGGGTACGCCGGCCGCGTTCGGCTTTGCAGAATGGAATGGCCGCTCGCTGACCGACAACGCTCCCAATGTCATGTTTTCCATCGCGGCAAACACTCCCATTTCTCTTGGCATCGGCAAGGAATCGGTAAGTTCCAAGCCGTCGAAGACGTTTCCCTACGTTCCCGCCGTCGCCGCGGAGGTGCAGGCTTCGGCAGCTTAGTCACCGCCGTTGGCGGATTTGTCGCCGGTGCAGCTCACGGAGCGAACTTGCCCGTGACTGCACTGGCATGTCCTCCCGCACCATTCGCGCCCGCCCCTGAGTCGCGGACTAATGAAAATCATGCGATGGCGTAGTCGCCGCGCTGATCGAAAGCGGCTGAATGCTGCGCGCTTTCAGATGTACGATGTTGTCCTGATTCTGCACAATGCCCGTGACCAGAACGAAGCGCTCGTTCAGCACTACCATCCGGTTCTGATCATAGAAATCGGGACTGATAATCACTCGCGACGTTCCCGTTTCATCTTCCAACGTCATAAAGATGATGCCTTTGGCAGTCCCCGGTCGCTGGCGTGTGATCACGCAACCGGCAGTCGTGGCCTGCTTGCCATGAGGCATTACCCGCAGTTCCATGGCAGACTTCACGCCCCGCGCGCGAAGAACTTCGCGCCGATAAGCCATCGGATGATGCCCGGTGGTCAATCCCGAACCGTGATAGTCCGCCACTAATCTTTCTTCAACATTCATGCGCAGCAAAGGCGACGCCTCGTCCATTGCAACGATTCCTTCCAGCAGTGGACCGCTTCGTCGCACCGCTTTTTCCACTTGCCATAAAGCATCGCGGCGATGCCGTTTTGCCGTCGTGCAAAGATTGTTGAGCGCGCCAATCGCCGCAAGAATCGCCAGGTTGTCGCGGCTAAGCTGGGGCACACGACCGGCCAGATCTTCGACCGAGGCAAACGGCGCGCGCGCCCGCTGCTGCACCAAAGCCTCAGCCGCTGCCTGTTGCAAACCGCGCACATAACAGAGTCCGATGCGAAGCGCCCAATGGTCATCGTTGTCTGGTCCACCATCATTCGCTTCCAGCGTGCAATTCCACTCCGAGCAAGTCACATCCACCGGCTTCACCCGCAGACCATGCCGCTGCGCGTCTTTCACGATCGTAGCCGGATGGTAGAACCCCATCGGCCAATGATTCAGTAGCGCTGCGGTAAACGCCGCCAGATAACGGACCTTCAGAAAAGCGCTCGCATAAGCAATGAGCGCAAAGCTCGCCGCGTGAGATTCAGGAAACCCGTATAGTGCGAACGAGCTGATGAACTTCACGATCTGGTCCTGCGTCGTTGTCTGAATGCCATTGGCCGCCATGCCGGCCCGCAGTTTCGCCTCGATCTCCCGCATGCGCTGCCGCGACCGTTTGCTGCCCAGCGCGCGCCGCAACTCTTCCGCCTCGCCTCCGCTGAAGTTTGCGCAGATCATCGCCAGCTTAAGCAGTTGCTCCTGAAACAGCGGCACGCCCAGCGTCCGCTTCAAGACCGGAATCAGCGACTCATGCGGATATGTGACCGCCTCTTTCCCCTGCCGCCTTTTCAAATAAGGGCTCGTCATCTCGCCCGTGATTGGCCCGGGCCGAATCAGCGCCACCTGCGTAACCAGGTCATAAAACTTGGTCGGATTGTTCCGCGGCAGCGACGCCATCTGCGCGCAGCTCTCGATCTGAAACATGCCGATCGTATCCGCCTTGCGAATCGTGTCGTAAACTTCCGGACAATCCTGCGGAAGGTGCGCCAGATCCACCTCCTCGCCATAATGATCCTGAATCAGCCCAATCGAGTCCTTTAGTACCGCCATCATTCCCAGCCCAAGCAAATCGACTTTCATCAGTCCAAGATCGGCGCAGTCATCTTTGTCCCACTGCACCACCACGCGGTCCGGCATGGTCGCCGGCTCGAGCGGCACAACCGAATCAAGTTGCCCCTGGCAAATCACCATCCCTCCCGAATGCTGGCTGAGATGCCGCGGCAAATCCTGCACGCGCTGGCACAGGTCCAGATAGACGGCGATCTGCGGATTGCGCAGATCGAGTCCGGTATTCGTGAACTGCCGCTCCATCGTGTCATTCGGATCGCGCCACTCCCACGTCCCCACAATCGACGACAGGCGCGCCAGCGTGTCTTCATCGAAGCCCAGCACCTTGCCCATCTCGCGCGCCGCCGACCGCCCGCGATACGTGCAGACATTCGCCGTCATCGCGGCGCCGCGCCGGCCGTACCGTTCGTAAACATACTGAATCACTTTCTCGCGCTCGTCGCCGCTCGGCAGATCGAGATCGATATCCGGCCACTCGCCGCGCTCCTCCGACAAGAAGCGCTCGAATAAAAGATCCATGCCGATCGGATCGATCGCCGTGATGCCGAGCGAATAGCAGACCGCGCTATTCGCCGCCGATCCCCGTCCCTGCACCAGAATCCCGTTGCGCTCGCAAAAACAAACCAGGTCCCACACGATGAGGAAATAGCCGGAGAGTTTGAGCTTTTCGATTAGCGCCAGCTCTCTTTCCAGTTGCGCCCGCACCCGTGCGCTAACCGGGCGATACCGGCACCGCGCTCCATCCCAGCTGCGCTTGCGTAGAAAAGAATCCATCGTCTCGCCATCAGGCACCGGGTAGCGCGGAAACTCGTACCCCAGTTTTTCCAGGGTAAATTCGAGCCGCGACGAAAGCTCTGCAGTGTTGGCGATAGCTTCCGGAACGTCCGCAAAAAGCGCCTTCATCTCCTCCGCGCCGCGAACATAGCGCTCAGAATTCCGTGCCAGCAGCCGTCCCGCGGTATCCAGCCGCCGCTTGTTCTTCAGACAGGTGAAGACGTCGGCAATTTCGCGCTCCGCGGGCGTGGCATAGCAGACCCCATTCGTCGCCAGCAAGGGCAGATGAAGTTCGCGGGCCAGGCTGATCGCAGCCTGATTGCGCGTTTCCTGGAAACGGTCGCCATGCCGCTGCAATTCGACGTACACATTCTCGCGGCCGAAAATCAATACCTGCCGCTGAAGTATTTCCCGTCCCCCCGCCATTCCATCTTTCGCCAGCGCTACTGCCAGCGGACCATTTTCATCGCCGGTAAGCGCAATCAATCCCCCGGCGTGATCCTGCAACTCGGCAAGTTCGGCAGTCGCAACGGTTTTCTTCGACGAGCGAATCTTCGGTATGCACAATTTGGTAGTAGTAATCAGCCGGCACAGATTCTGATAGCCCGTGCGTGTCGCGGCCAGCAGCGGATAATTCCCGCCTTCGGCAACGCTGACCTCCGCTCCAATGTGTGCTTTGATTTTGCGTTGCGCGCCCGCCATGTGAAAGCGGGCCGCGCCATAAACCCCGTGCCGGTCAAGCAGGGCCATGGCCGACATGCCGCGCTCCGCCCCGGCGGCAATCAGCGCCTCGGGCAGGGAAGCGCCCTCCAGAAAACTGAAAGCCGAGCGGGCATGAAGTTCGACGTAAGCCATGGTATGAGAGGAAATCGTGGAGAGCTGCTTGGAATGATTTGGTAATTTTGTAATCTGAGAATCGAGTAATTTGCAGATTCGTTTTGGTTTTCAATTACCCGATTACCAAATTACAAAATCAACGCAACGTCGGTTTTTCATCAATCGAATACTCCTTCCACAAACCATCGCTCCTGAACCCGATCCCGATAAATCCGGTAAAAACCAGGTCCAGCAGGCGTTTTCAGCGCCACATCCCACTCTTCTCGAATCCACGCCGCCCCATTCCACCAATCGCCGGAACAAACCCAGGGCCCTGAGGCCGCCAGCACGCGCCAATGCCGGCTCCACAGACGCACAAAATGCGGTCGAACTCCATCAAGCTCTACCCAGGTCTCCCGCGCCGGACGAAAAACTCGCAGCGCAATTACCGGCGCGTCTGACCCCGCTTCGACTGTAGCGTCGTCCTTTCGCGCTCGCCCGCCGCGCCCCGGCTTCGGAAAGAATTGGGGTCCGGTGGCGTCAACGCTGGAAAAATGCTGAACCGCAAAACCGCCGGGCCTATGCGTATCCACCAGGCAAGGCGACCCCACGCAGCTGATCCCATTGGCATCGGCCGCGCCCACCACCCCGAGCAGTCGCTCCAGCGTGATTTCCAGTTTTTCCGCCTCCGGTGAAGGTGGCGCGAAAAAATTCTCCTGCGCCACTCGCGGCTTCACCGGAATAACTTCCAGACTCAGCCGCCGCACCGGAGCCGAAAATGTAGTCTTTTCCAGCTGCAGCTGCACCAGCCGGGAAAGCAGATTTCGATCCTGCGTAGGCGCCGGCAGCTTCCATTCATGCTGATACTTTTCTTCTTTCTGATCTCGCCGAATTTGCCGTACTTCCAGTTCCACGGCCAGCCGCAGTTCCTGCGCCGCCAGCGCTGCCGCGAGCAATTTTGAGCAAAGCTCTTGCAGCAGCCGGTTCAATATGAAAAGGAGCGACTCCAGCGTTTCCACCGGATCGTCGAACTCAAAACTTGCGACAAACCCGGCATTCGCCTCAGCCGTTAACAGTGGCCGGTCGATCTCGCCGCGCGCCAGCCTCTGCAGATACAAACCTTCCTGCCCCAGGCGCTCGACCACCGCCACCGTAGGCAGCGCGGCCAGCGCTTCAAACTCCCGAATCCCCCAGCCCTTCAGAATCTCCAGCATCTCCGGCGAAATCGGCAGCACATCCACCGGCAACGAAGCCAGTTGCTCAGCCTCTTCACCGGCCGCAATGAAAATCCCCGCCCAGGCGCAACCTGGGCGGGGCCGCAAAACGCCGTTCGCGGAAAAACCCCGTGCCGCTAAAAATGCCGTATCCGGATTCGCGGCCATCGCAATGAGAATCTCAAGTCCCATTTCCTCTGCCTGCGTATTCATGGTGCGCGCTGCCTTTTCCCATGGTCCCAGCAGCTTTTCCGTCCCCGCTAGATCCAGAATCACCGCCCCCGGACAAGTCGATTCCACCCGTGGACAAAACCTGCCGGCAAAGTTCACCAGCGCAGCCTGCGCATATTCCTCCTCCTCGAGCACGCGCTTGCGCAGCAATATCGGGTCCGCAGGCCGCGCGATTTTCTCGGACTGGGGTATGAGCACGCCGCCATAAGTTTCCACCTGCAGCTTGGTCATCCCGGTTTGAATGCCCGCACGCCGGGCGGTCGCATTCGTGGCGAAGACGCGCGGCAAATTCGGCGGCCCATCCAGAATCGCCAGAGCAGTTGTCCGCAGCTCTGCCCTCGTCTCCGCCGCAGCGCGCAACAATACGGCCTGCACCGCAAAATCCGGAATGTAAAAGCACGCGAACATCGACAACTTCCAGCAAAATAATTTTCAACGAGGGCATTCTCACCGCATAGGTTGGCCTTCAGAATCAGGCCCATTGTGTCCGCAGAGAAAACCCTGTCTCCCCGGCAAATTTTTCCGGGCGAACCGGCTTCTTGTCCATGCCACGTACCACTTCAACCGTGAGCTTCATTTGCATAAGCAGGTTTCCAGTGAAGGAATCTCCCCGGCGCTCTGTTCCAACGCGCAATACCAGCCCCGCGCAGCTGGTGGCATGGGGTTCTTCTTCGACAAAAACCAGCGCCGCGGGAAATTTCTCGATCACGCGGCTGAAGCGAAACCATGAGCTCAACGGAACCTTGCGCACCACCCGTTCCGGAATGCCGCTAAGGTTTACGGCAATCAGCCCGAAGCCGCCGCTCTGCAGCAAAATGTCGGCAACTTTAAATGCCTGTTCCAAAGGAGGCAGTTTCCCCCGGCTTTTTCCGCAGCGCACCCAAAGCAGACGAGGCAGATAAATTCCGGCAGCATGCCCCGACACCGGATCAAACGAATCTCCGGCATCCACCAGCGCGCAAAAATGGTCGCGTGACGCTCGCGCCAGCAGGGAAGTAAGCACCGAGGTTTTGCCCGAGGATGCCAGATTGCTGCCGCAAATTTCCGTCATTGCATGCAGCGGAACGCCCTGCACTGCTTCGTCAATCGACGCAATTCCCGTGAGAATGCGGCCCCGCTCCTGCCGGCAGTACACGGTAAAAGCCGAAGGCAGTTTCTCTTCGATCTGCGCTCGGATCTGCGCTCTCAAAACTTCTGTTTTTGCTGTGCCCACCAATTCGATATTCGCCTTTTGTTCGCTACGATCAGCTACCCTACCCCTTTGGCAAAACCGTGTCAATCCTCAAGTCCGGCGATTTCTGCCTAAATCATTGAAGAGGCGTCGAATATTTTTTTGACGAAGGAAAATCAGAAATCGGTAACGAATCAGAAGATGGGTAACGAAGGAAAGATGGAAGATGCCGGAAATATTTAAGTCCGTGAAAAGGTGTAGGATATCCAACCTTAAGCACTTGTTTTGCGTCTTTGTATAGTTCTGTCGATCTCTCCACGCCGTCCGCGTTCGACGACCGCAGTACCGGGCTGGCGTAGGACATCGCCAAGAGGAACACATGCGCAAGCTTCTCTCCCCTCGGAATGTGTTGTTCGCACTTATCGTCTTTGCCCTATCCGCGGCCATCTCCACCCCCTCGCAAGCTCAAATTCGGATTTCAGTCGGCTTCGGGCCGCCCCCGCTTCCCGTCTACGAACAGCCCATTTGTCCCGGCGACGGATATCTCTGGACACCTGGCTATTGGGCATGGGATGCCGACATTGATGACTACTATTGGATTCCCGGCACTTGGATACTCGCGCCCGAGGTCGGTTTCTTGTGGACTCCGCCCTACTGGGGCTGGGCAGATGGCGCTTTCATTTTCTATGACGGATATTGGGGCCCGGAGGTCGGCTTTTATGGTGGAATCGATTACGGCTTCGGCTATTTTGGCGAAGGCTTCGTCGGCGGCCGCTGGGATGGCGGACACTTTTTCTATAACCGCGCTGTCCTGAACGTCAATGTCGAGGTCATCCACAACGTCTATAACGAGCGGGTCGAGCACACCGTCGTCAATCACGTGAGCTTTAACGGAGGCCCCGGCGGAATCACCGCCCGTCCCCGTCCGCAAGACGAAGCCGCCGCCCGTGAGCGCCACATCGGCCCGGTGGCGGCGCAAACCGAACACCGGAATGCGGCCCGCGGAAATCCCGAACTGCGCGCCTCCGCCAACCACGGCAAGCCCGCCGTAGCCGCCACCGCCCGGCCCGGAGACTTTAAATCCGGAGCCATGGCCGCGCGCGAAGCGGGTGGCGAATATACTCCCCACGCCAGCCGCGGCGCCGCACCGGGCGGAAATGCTGGTGGCGCTCATGCCAACCATCCCCATGACTTGGCTCCGATTGAGCGAATCACTCCCAACACTGGCAATGCCAAGTCCGATAAGAAGTATCAGGAGCAGCAGGACAAGCTGATCGCCAAACAAAACAAAGAGCGGGAAAAGTTGCAGCAGCAGCAGGAAAAAGAACACGCGAAGCTGGCCAAGCAGAACGCCGACGAAGCCAGGAAACAGCAGGTCGAGCAGCGCCATCAGCAACAAACAGAGCAACTCGAGCAACGGCACGTCCAACAGCGTCAGCAATTGCAGCAAAGATATTCGCCCCCTCCGGCACGAGGAGGCGGTAAGAAATAACCCTTAAGCAGCGGTCTTCGCGCCCGTTCTCTCGGTTAGAATCCGCCTCGTCTTCGATCACAAGGTCGAAACGAGGCGGATTTATTTTTAGAGACACCTCCGTGTACCCCGTGCCAATCGGTTTTCGATGATTGACACCATCTCTCAAGCCACCTACGATTTTCGACATCATGCAAATTGAAAGATCGACAGGGCGCTCAGCTACTTGTTCGTTCGGAACCGGGCGCATTTCAGCAATTTTCTCAGCCGTACTGACCTTCTCACTCTTCGCGGTGGCAGCAGCGGCCCCAAACCTTCCCGCCGCCGATCCCCACCGCTACCTCGACGACATCAAAAGCCTGACCACTCCTCAAATGGAAGGCCGCGGCGCTGGCACCAAGGGTCTGACGCGGGCCCAGCACCTGCTCGAACAGCGCTACAGAAGTCTGGGCCTCGATCCCGCCGGCACCAACGGCTATCTTCAACCCTTCAACGTCATCACCGGAGCGCAGCTCAAAGGCAAGAACGAATTCGTCGTCCTGACCGGAGGCCAGAAGCGCGAACTGAAATCTAAGGAAGACTTCGTGCCTTTCAGCTTTTCCTCTTCCGGCTCGGTACACGCTCCCATCGTCTTCGCCGGCTACGGCGTCACCGCCGACGAATTCCACTACGACGACTACGCCGGTATCGACGTAAAAGACAAAGTTGTGGTTGTCCTTCGCTACGAGCCCCCATCCTTCGCCGAAAAATCCGGCAAGCAGGGAATGACGCGCCACGCGCAGTTGATCACCAAGGCCATTAACGCCCGCAACCATGGTGCCAAGGCACTGATTTTCGTCAACGGAAAATTGAGCGATGGCGAAGAAGACCTGCTGACCCGCTTCGGCAGCGTAAGCGGCCCGGAAGATGTCGGCATCATTTTCGCCCAGGTAAAGAACTCCGTGGCCGATGACTGGCTGCGCTCGGCAGGGAAGTCCTTGGTCGCCGAGCAAGAGCAAATCAACACGTCATCAAAGCCGGATTCCTTCCAGATGCCGGCTAGTGATAGTGCGTCGATCACGGTCAACATCAAAACCACTCGCGCCACAGTCAACAACGTTCTCGCCTACCTGCCCGGCAAAACCGACGAATATGTCATCGTCGGCGCGCACTACGACCATCTCGGCCGCGGCAACTTCGATTCGCTCGCACCCTCGCAGATCGGCCAGATTCATCCCGGCGCCGACGACAATGGCTCCGGCACCGCCGGAGTTCTCGAACTAGCCCGCATGTTCGCGCCGCAAAAAGGCCAGCTCCGCCGCGGCATCCTCTTCATGTCCTTCGCCGGAGAAGAGCTCGGCCTCCTCGGCTCCGCCGAATGGGTCAAGAATCCCACGCGCCCGCTCGACAAAGCCGTCGCCATGCTTAACATGGACATGATCGGGCGCATCAAGGACCAGAAGGTGTACATCGGCGGCGTCGGCACCGGCTCGACGTTGAAGGCCGACGTCGAAAAAGCCGCCGAAAACTCCGGCTTCAAAATCGAATACTCTCCCGGCGGCTATTCCTCGAGCGACCACACTTCTTTCGTCAGCAAAAAA
>Ga0335080_10003238_pt1 | contig 16434 bp, 13 predicted proteins | sample Lox_Sample_34_FD_206720 | JGI IMG/M metagenome (GOLD analysis project Ga0335080, IMG submission 206720) | Soil microbial communities from Loxahatchee National Wildlife Refuge, Florida, United States - Lox_Sample_3.4 | ecosystem: Environmental > Terrestrial > Soil > Wetlands | place: USA...
TGCCCTGTTCTTCGACGATGACTCGGGCAATCGACTCCGTATTCTTGCGAACTTGCTCGGCGATGCCGCGCAATATCCTGGCCCGTTCGATGGCCGGCTTCTTTGCCCAGCCTGCCTGCGCTTTCTCGGCAGCGGCGACTGCAGCCTCGACATCGCCTTGAGTGCTTTCGGGCACGGTGCAGATCACCGCGCCGGTGGAAGGATTTGTCACCTCGATGCGATCGCTGCTGCTGCCGGCTGTAAACTTGCCATTTACGAAATTGTCGTAGTGTTTCATAGAGGGTTCCTTTGCCTGAGCGGTGGTTCCGCAATCGAATTGAGCAAACGTGTCAACCCAGCACCTCGGGATTAACCAGATTCGGTGGGCGCCTGCCATCGAGGGCGGCCAGCAGGTTGTCACCAGCAAGTATAGCCATGCGCAGGCGAGTCTCGGCCGTGGCGCTTCCAACATGCGGCGTCAGCACCACATTATTCATGGCCAACAATGCCGGATGTACTTGCGGCTCGTTTTCAAAGACGTCCAGACCAGCGCCCGCAATCCTGCCGGCCTGCAGCGCTTCAACCAGGGCAGCCTCATCGACAATGTTCCCGCGCGCCGCATTGATAAGGAAGGCGGAGCGCTTCATCATTGCCAGTTCCCGCGCACGGATCGTATGCAAGGTTTCCGGGCACAGAGGGACATGAATGCTCAGGAAATCGGAGTCGCGCAGGAGCGTCTCGCGATCTACAAATTCCGCGCCCAGTTCTTTTTCTAGATCGTCAGGTGCGCGATGACGTGAGTTATACAGGATGCGCATCGAGAAGCCGCGAGCGCGGCGCGCCATTGCTCTCGCAATCCGGCCAAAACCATAAAGGCCCAATGTCTTGCCATGTATTTCGGCGCCCAGCATGAAGTTCCACTGCCACTGCATCCACTTGAGGCTACGAACATGGCGATCGCCTTCGCTGCCGAGAGCATAAGAGCAAAGGTCAGGTCGGCGGTGGCCTCAGTTAGTACGTCTGGCGTGTTGGTGACCATGACGCCGCGTTTACTGCAGGCCTTTACGTCGATGTTGTCATAACCAACTCCAATGTTGGCGACGACCCGCAAGTTCGGGGCTAGAGCGATCAGCTTTTCTGTGATGCGCACCGCGGATGGCATGACTCCGGCCACATCGTTCATTGCTTCGGCCAACAACTCTTCCGGCATGGGTGCATCGATCGGATGAACCCGGACTTCGTACAACTTGGCAATGCGATTGATGGCCTCTTGCTGAATCGGCCGAGTGATCAGGACTTTGGCGAGTGGCTGTTCCATCAGATCACCGCGTCCTTCGCCAGTTTGTGCTGCTTTGGCCCTTGAACAACCCGAAGAAGGGGACGGCCCGAAGCCAGGCGATCGATGTTGTCGGCAATGGCGCGAAAGCGGCGCTCGAACGTTCCAGTTGTCCATCCCGCGATATGGGGAGTCATGATGAGATTCGTCAGTTTATGAAAAGGGAATCTGGAAGGAGTACGCTGTTGCCCGGCGAGTGGATAGCGATACCAGACATCCACGGATGCGCTTCGGATACGCCGCTTGCTTAGCGCGTCGTAGAGAGCCGCTTCGTCCACGAGGCCAGCGCGGGCGACGTTAATGAGACTCGCGGTGGTTTTCATCCAAGTGAGCTCTTTAGTCCCAATCATGCCGCGAGTGCTGTCGTTCAAGGGGCAGGCAAGCAAAACATAATCGGATGTCGTCAGCAAATCGCGCAATTTATTGGGGTCGCCCCAAAAATCAACCGTCTTCGGTTTGCGGGCAGGAGGATGAGCACTCAGCGCCCGAACGCGCATTCCCAGGGCTCGAGCCCGGACAGCCACTTCGTGTCCAATGTGACCAAATCCGACAATTCCCAGAACTTTGCCCTGGATTTCATCGGCCGGTGGGGCTCCCCAGATCCAGCTTCCGTGCCACTCCCCCTTCCGAAATCTCGAATCGATTTCGGTCAGCCCACGGCTCAGCGACAACACCATCATGATTACAAACTCGCCGATTCCGGGGCCGTGAAAATAAACGTTCGCCACCGTCGTTTGAGGAGAAAGGGCCGGCAAGTAGAAGTCGTCAACCCCCGCGCCCATGGCATGCAGTAACCTCAGACGGGTTGCTGCTTTGGCCATTCGCTCGGTGAAATACTGGCCCACAACGACGTCGGCCGCTTCCAGTTGTCGAAGAAGGCTGTCGTCTTCCTGGGTTTTCGAAAACAGGCGGAAGGAACAATCTGAAAGCAAATTCTTCTGGATCGATTTCACTCCGCCCGTTGGTACCGGGCCCACCAAAGCAACGGTCAACTGCACAGGATGGGATGCTCTTTTCACGTTGCGCTCGCTAACCGGCCTGACCTTCCATGAAGTTTTGCGTGACATTCGTCGGATCGGCCAGGGCGGCTAGCGAATCGATATCGAAGTCCTTGTAGAGATCAAGGCAGAAAAGATCGGGCGCATCCTGATAGCGTATGGCCTTATCCAGCAAATACCCTAGGCTCTTCATACCGTCGCGCGTAGTGAGCGCGGAGAACTGCCCGGGTGCCAGGGCGCAGGCCACCAGCGCCGTCACCTGGTTGCGGATGCCCTGGGTCTCGACTGATATTGCCTTGACGCCGGCTTCCTTTTTCACCCAATCCGCAATTCCGACAAGTTGTGCGGCTTGTATTCCGAGCGGGCGATCTCCGATCGCAGACAAGAGCAGCCCATACAAAGCGGAGGGAGGACGGGTCGCCAGCCACGCCATCACGCTCGGCATCTGCGCGGGCGTGGATAGAAGCTGAGGGTAGAGTTCCGGCACGTGCAGCGGTTCATTCTTCGGGTAATCCGGCGAGGCGTCGCCGGTGAAAATCAGATTCACCGCTAATATCTGCTCACCGCGATTGATGTGCCATGAGACTGCGTTCTCCGGCGAAGTAGTGAGCGTCTGCAGACGGACAGGATCAGAAATAATGTCCATTCGGATGGAGCGCAGGCCGCTATCGTCCAGCAAAACGGCCAGCGGAGCATCGTCAGCCGCGGTGGTCGATTTCATCCAAATTGCTGTGGCGCTCAGCTCGTTGTCGAACTGCAGGCGATAGCCGATGCTCCGCACGCCTTTGTTTCTGGTGCTGAACAACGGCCACGCATGTCGGATCGCTACCGGCTTGTAGCGTACGACTTCTTTCAAGCGCACCCGCGAAGCATTTGCCCACTTGACTTTGGATGGCCCGTCGCCGGGGATGGCGGCACGTTGAATCGATGCTGCCATCTTTCTCGCCAGGCCGGTGATGGTGAGGTTATCTTTGGGAAGTCCGACCTGCAGTTCCTGGTAACTCTTCACCTCCGAGTCGACAGGAATTTCCTGCGTGACCACCGGCATATTGAAATGCTTAGTGAAGAAAGCATAGGACTGCTGGCGATTATCGAGTTCGTAGTTGTGCGTTCCCGGGTCCACATTCTCGTAGAATGCGATGTTCTCTTCCTTGCCATACAACTTGAAGAATGGTCTGATCTCGTCATACAGATGTGGCTTCTGCAGGGGTGCACGCAGGCCGTATTGGTCCTCTGCTCCATACATCAGCAGAATGGAGCGAGGCGCCACCATCGCAGTCAGCGTAGAGTAGTCGCCGTTGATGAAGAGATCGTGGGGATGATATTCCATGTCGCCCACATCGGAATTCCGTTCGATAGCGGAAGTAAATGAGAAGTAGCCGCAAGCCGCAACGGACGCAGCAACGCGCTCATCCAGTGAACCAATGATGATGGTCTGCCAGGCGCCGCCGGAAAGGCCGGTTGCTCCAATCCTTTGGGGATCGACGTTGGGATGCTGGCAGAGGTAATCAACGCCCTTGCGTATGGCCAGGTAGAACAACCCGGTGGCGCTCGCACCGACCAGGTTCAGATGCGCTCCGCTCCAGTGGTTGTTTTGAGGAACATTCATCTCTCCCATTCCCAGCCACTCGAGACTTAGTGCATACATTCCCTGCAGGGCATTGTTCACACAGCGTTTCTGTTTATAGTCGGCTGCCTTTCCATTGGCGGCGTGGCCGTTCAAGTTGATCGTCGCTGGAACCTTGCCATTCGGCTTCTCGGGCTCATAAAGAAGCGCTGTTGTTGCGAGGCCGGGAACTATTTCGTAGCGGAGTTTGCGCAGGCGGTATCCTTTTCCAGAAGGAATAAGACCGAGATCCTCGAACTTAGGCGGTGCATCAACCCATTCCTTCGGCCATCCATAAAAAATCACATCCTCCTGCAGATGCTTCCGCAGCCGCTTTTGTTCAGCCGTCCACTCGGCCGCAGTTTTGGGCGAGGGAAGCGCAGCGACCCGCTTCATCAGATATTCGCGGACCTGAAAGTCAACCACGTCTTCGCTCTGGAGGCGCAGTTTCATCACCGCGCCGACTTCCTCGATGCGAGTTTGGGCCTTCGCGATCGTGGGATCGACAAGGACAGCCGAGCTCCCAACCAGAGTAGCCCCGGCTACCAAAGATGTTGACTGCAGGAAACCGCGACGGGTAAGACTTGCGTTGGACATGGATCCTCTTTGGGACAGCGTGCACTCAGTCAGACCACATCGTTAGCCTTTGCTTTTTGGCGGCGATTCGGTTGTCCCCGCACTTCATAAGAATCTCGCGCCCGCTTGGCGCTGATTTTTCCCTGGCGCAGATCCCGACGCAATTGTTCTGGGTTGCGCTCCGCTGGGGAGCCGTATCCGCCGCCTCCCGGGCTTTCTATCCGCACGATATCGCCGGGCTTCACCTGGATGGTTCCTTTCGAAGGGATTGCGATAGTCTTACCTCGGGAAACCAGCGAATAACGCGCGCATTGTCCGGGCTCGCCACCAAACAAGCCGTGTGCCGGGAACTTGACGCGATCGGCCAGAGTAGTGAAAACGGCCTCGTGATCGACGAAGACATATTCCCGCCTGAGGCCCAGGCCGCCGCGCATCCGGCCGGGGCCTTCCGAATTCTGAATCAGGCTGTACTCCGCGATGCGAACCGGATAATTCATCTCGGTCTCTTCGACGGGGGCGTTTTGGGTATTCTGGAAGTGAGTCTGCACGGCATCGGGCCCGTCGGAGGTGTCGCGGCCACCGTATCCGCCGGCGATCGTCTCGTAAAAGCAGTAATATTCGCCGGAGCGCGGGTCGCGGCCGCCAAACCCCACCTGGCAAACGGTTCCCTTGGTCCCGGCCGGCACCTTATCGGGAAGGGGCTGCGCAAACGCCGCGAACAGCAGTTCGCAAAGCCGCATGGAAACTTCCCACCCGCCGACGATAGCGGCCGGATGGCTGGCATTCACCGCGCATCCTTCCGGTGCGATGATGTGGATTGGCCGGTAGAAGCCTTCGTTGAGCGGAATGTCGGGATCCAGCAGGCATTTCAGAACGTAAACGCAAGCCGTGAAGGTCTGCGTTAAATTGCAGTTCATGGGGGCTGCCCGCTGCGCGTCCGTGCCGGTAAAGTCGAAGGTCACATCCGTTCCGTCCAGCGTGATTCGGGCGCGAAGATGAACTGGATCCGCGGTAATACCATCGTCATCCAGTTTGTCTTTCGCTTCGAAAACGCCGCGAGGCAGTTTGAGTATCTGCGCGCGAACCAATCTCTCGCTGTATTCAATCATCCGGTCTATGTAGAAGGTCAGCGGGCCAATCCCAAAACGCGTCGCCACCTGCGTGAGGCGCCGTATCCCCAATTCGTTCGCCAGAACCTGCGCGCGCAAATCGCCGGCCACTTCTTTTTGGGCGCGGACGTTCGCCAGAACCATCTTCAGCATGTCATTCAGGATGGTTCCCTTGGACACGAGCTTCACGACGGGGAGAATCAAACCTTCCTGATAAATCTCCTGAAACGCTCCAATGCTGGCTGGAGCCCCGCCACCTACGTCTACATGGTGGCAAGTATTGGCGACATAACCGAGAAGCTTGTCTTCGAAATAAAACGGTGAAATCAAAAAGATGTCGTTGAGATGGCTGGCCTGGCGATGCGGATCGTTCACCAGCAAGGCGTCGCCCGGCTCAAGATTTTCAGGTCCGTATTCAGTAACGGCTCGGGGAACGATGCGGCCGATAGTCACCAGATGGGCAGGCTGGCAGAATGCCTGCGCCACCATCCTTCCGTGCACGTCGACAAACCCTGATGAGTAATCGAGGCGGGTCTTGACGTTGGTCGAATAGGCGGTGCGCTGAAGGCAGGCTGACATCTCCTCGGTTGCTTCAAGCAGGGCATTGCGGATGACTTCGAACAGAATCGGGTCCGTCCGCTCCGCATTGCCAGTGGAGAATTGCATTCCCTATATTTTCCAGAACCCGGTCCAACCAATGCGAAGACTTGCTCAGACGTGCAGTGGTGGCGCGTCGGCCGATGTGTCGCCTTCCACCACAGGCGAAATGCCGAACCACAAAGCTGCGCCAATCACGGCCAATGCCGCGGCCACATATAACGCGTTCTTCCATCCCATGTACACAGCGAGCACCGGCGTCAGGGCAGGCGAAATCACTCCGCCGATATTGCTGCCGCAATTCATGACGCCGCCGGCAGTCCCACTACGGCTTCCGGCTACTTCAATCATTGTGGCCCAGAAAGGACCTTCGACCGACAAAACAGTGGCCATCGCCAACGCAAGATATACGACGGCAGCAATCGGACTGTCGGTTCCAGCGCCCAGGACCAGAAACACCGCAGAAGAGCAGAAACCGATCATGGGGATCGCCCGCCGCCCCCATTGGGCACCGATGCTTGCAACTAATCGGTCCGAAATGAACCCGCCAAGCGGAATAGAGAAAAGTGACAGCAGTCCCGGAAGAATGCTCAGACTGCCGGCCCGCAACAGGTCGAAATGCCGCACATCAACCAGATACAGGTAGAACCAGAAAATGAAGATGTATCCGACATATCCTTCCAGCGTGTAGCTCACCGTCAAGAGCACAAAACTGCGGGACCACAAATCGCCACTGCTGGCGGCTGATGAACTGTGCCTTTCAGGGGGATGCGGTGAGGGGTGGCCTACACCTCGCAAGGCCATCCAAATAAATCCAGCTGCTATCGCTGGCAGAGCCGAAACCAGGAGGGCTACACGCCACCCCCAATGCAGCATGACCCTGGAGAGTATCGCTGGAGCGACCGCCGAGCCTCCCCCCAGGGCAGCCATGACAACTCCATTGGCAGACCCCTGTTGCACAGGCGGAACCCATTGCGCCACGCCTTGCGCCGCTGCAGGGAAGGTCGGGGACTCTGCCACTCCTAAAATGAAGCGCAATGCCAACAAGATGGCAAAAGCACTGACGGTTGCGCTACCCAAAGGTCCCCAACCCAATGCAGCCATCGCAGCGATAACTAAGACCCACCCAAAACAGGCCCATCCCAGGACAAGACGAGCTCCCCAGCGATCCGCAGCTGCTCCAGCGGGAACCTGAAACAATGCATAACCCAGCACAAATGCGCTAAACAGGCGCCCCATGTCGATCTGCGAAAAACCCAAATCGCGCATCATCAACGCGCCGACGGTTGAAATGTTTACCCGGGCTATGTAACTTGCGGACGCGGTGAGAAACAGCAACAGGATCAGCGGCCACCAACTTTTTGTTTTTGCGGCGCTGGGGCTTAGTGCCACTGCTGCTGACCGGGGATCTCCGTCGTTCACCATAACGTCGCGCCGGAACAACTGTCGATCAAGTATTCAAAGTTTCGAGGCCATTTTAGCCTGGCGACCCCGGGCTTCCTGGGAACTCTCCGCGACAGAAAGCAGCGTGGATTTGAAGGTTCAGAAGTCCGCAAGAGCCGGCTCGAGAAAGAGACCATCGGCAACGCCTGGAAAAGCTGCAGCCCGCTGCTCGAAACCGCATAGTACTTGAACAACAGGCCTATCCGCAAGTAATTTGCGCCTGGCGTTTCACATATGAATCGACATGTCTCGAAAACGGAGAAATTTGCAGCTTTCCGCCTCTAGAATTCCACAATTTGGCCCCGTTTCTATTTTGGCTGACGTGGGAGGCGCATTTAATATTGACAATAACCAGCTCAGCTCTTACTCTCCCATTGTTTATAAAACGATGTGTTTCACATTACATCCCTTGTCGCCTTTGGATGAAAATTGAGTTCTTCAACTTCTGCTCCACGAAGAGCTAGTTTGGCATGACTGATACTTCCAGGCACTATTCCCGGTCGGCGAAGTTGTTGGCGGAGTCGCAGAGATATCTGGCTGGGGGAGTGAGCAGCGGCATGCGGGCCGTGGCCAAACCGCTGCCCCTGTTCTTCTCCGCCGCCGAGGGCTGCCATCTCACCGATGCCGACGGCAATCATTACATCGACTACACCCTGGCCTGGGGTCCGCTGATCCTGGGGCACTCGCATCCCGCCATCGTGAGCGGGGTGGGGGCGCAGTTGCGCGCCTACCAGTTGCTGGGAGCGCAGCATGAGCTGGAGATCGACGTGGCGAGGAAGATCTGCCAGCTGGTGCCTTCAGCGGAGCGGGTGATCTTCAGCAACAGCGGGACGGAGGCGGTGCAGGTGGCGCTGCGTTTGGCGCGGGCGTTCAGCGGGCGGCGCAAGATCATCCGCTTCGAGGGACACTACCACGGCTGGATGGAGAACATTGTGGGCGGGTATCGGCCCTCGCCGGAGGCGGCAGCGGGGAGCGCGGACGGCAATGGCAGCGGGGCGGAGGAAGAGACGCTGGTGCTGCCGTGGAATGATCTGGCGGCGGTGCAAGCGGTGCTCAAGACGCAGGGAGAGAGAATAGCAGGGTTGATCACCGAGCCCATCCTGTGCAACACGCACTGCCTGATGCCGGAGCCGGGATATCTGCAGGGGCTGCGCGAACTGACCGAGCAGTACGGGGTGGTGTTGATTTTCGACGAGGTGATCACCGGCTTTCGAGTGGGGCTGGGCGGAGCGCAGGGGCTGTACGGGGTGATGCCGGATGTGACGGTGATGGGGAAGGCGGTGGCGGGAGGATTTCCGCTGAGCGTAGTGGGAGGACGGCTGGAGATCATGGAGTTGGTGGCGCGGCAGGTAGTGCCGCATGCGGGAACGTTCAACGGCAACCCGATCGCGCTGGCGGCGGCGCGGGCGACGCTGGAAACGCTGGAGGCGGAGCAGGGAAGAGTGCTGGAGCAGGTGCGCAGGAACGGAGAGCGGCTGATGCAGGGCATCGGGGAATCGGCGCAGGCGGCGGGGATACCGGTGCTGATCAACGGGGTGGGATCGTGCTTTCATGTGGCCTTCAGCACACGCAACGAGATGAGGAACTACCGTGACACGCTGGACAGCGACGCGGGAGCGCGGGACGAATTTCTGCTGGCCATGCTGGGAGCGGGCATCTACCTGATGCCGGACGGGCGCTGGTACATCTCCGGGGCGCACACAGAGAAAGACATCACCCACACCCTGGAAGTAGTACGTCAGGTCTTCGCCCAGCACAAATCGAACCTGCTGCCAGTTCATTCGGCATAACCACTGTGCGGAATGCAACGAGGGCGTGATGTCCGAATCGAGATTCAGTCGCCGGGATTTCCTTCAAACATTCTCTAAGGCTGCCGGAGCAACAGCTCTCGGCAGCTCCATCATGCTTTTGGCCCCTTCGCTACTTGATGCCCAGACCAACACCGATCAGGTGGGCCCAATTCTAAAGCAGGAGTTCCAGTCGGCGGACGTGGCTGAGTTCCAGTTGCGTCAGTACCTCATGAGTAAGGTCCTGCCGCTTCCTTCTCCGGCAAGCGCCGAGGAGTGGACGGCGGAAGCACAGCGCCTGCGCAAGTATGCCCTGGACGAAGTGATTTTCCATGGCTGGCCTCCCGAATGGGTGAATGCTGCGCCGAAGTTCGAGGATCTCGGCCTCATACCTTCCGGTAAAGGATATCGAACACGAAAATTAAGGTATGAGATTGTTCCCGGGTTCTCCTCGACTGCCTTGTTGTATGAACCGGAAAAAGTTACGGGCCAGGTCCCGGCAACGCTGAACTTGAATGGACATGCCCCGCAAGGAAAAGCGGCGGAATACAAGCAGAAGAGATGCATCAATTACGCGCTGCAAGGCATGTTCGCGCTGAGCCTGGAGTGGCTGGGGATGGGAGAGTTGGCGCTTCCCGAGAATGCTCACTGGTTCGGAGCGCATTTAAATTTGGTGGGATGTTGCGCAACCGGGCTGTTTTACCTGGCCATGCGCAAAGGCATCGACTACCTTTACCAGCATCCAAATGTTGATGCAAAGCGAATCGGAGTCACGGGCTTGTCCGGCGGCGGCTGGCAGACTATAACTCTCAGCGCGCTCGACGAGCGGGTTGCGGTGTCGGTTCCGATTTCCGGGCACTTTGCCCTCATCTCGGCGATAGAACGAAATTCCGACGTCGGCGACATCGAATACAACTCACCGGATTTGCGGTTGCGCTGCGATGTGAGCGTGCTCACCGCCATGCGCGCGCCACGACCCACCCTTTTGATCTATGCGGCCGAGGATGAATACGGCATGCGCGCCGCTCTCGAGAAGCCGCACTCTTACGATGAGATTAAGCGGTTTTTCAAGCTTTACGGCAAGGAGGACGCGCTTGCCTGGCACGAAAATCGCGATCCCGGAACGCACAATTACCAACTGGACAATCGCCAACAGAGCTACGCGTTTTTCACCAAGCACTTCAACCTGCCCATTGTTGAGGAGGAGATTCCGGTCGACAACCAGATCAAGAGCGGCGAAGAATTGGTGGTCGGACTGCCAGCTGACAACCTTACGATTCTCGGCCTCGCGAAAAAATTGGCAACCAGCTTTAAGCGCTCGCCCTTGCCTCACGAGGAAAGCGCCCGGGCTGCCTGGGCCGGTTCGGCGCGCACTCAGCTGAAAGATGTTGTGCGCTGCCGTCCGGTTGCGTTGAAGCATGCCTGGCCGATCTCCAGCACGAAGAACAAAGGACTCGAGACCATCGCTTACCGACTGGAATTCAGCGATGAGTTGAGCGCCACCGCTGTATGGCTGAAAGCAATTGCGGCTTCGGATCACGCGCCCATCGCCGTCATCCTCAACGATGAGGGCATGCAGGCAGTGCGGACTGAGATCTTCGCCGACCCGATGCAGGCACCCATACTGTCCGAGGGCCGGGCGAACGCCGTGGCCTGGCACGTCAACCGCGGTGAGCAAGTATTGGCACTCAACCTGATTTTCACGGGAGACGCATCGCCCGACAAACTCGGCGCTGCCGCCTCGCTCTGGGATCCGGCAACTCTCTACACGGAACTGTTAGCGGCAATGGGAGAGAGGGCTCTGGGAATCGAAGTAGCCCAGTTGCTGGCAGCCAGCAAGTGGCTGCGGGAAAAACAAAGCTCTCCCCCGATCTCCATCGAGACCACGGGGATCCGCAGCCAGGTAGCCGCTCTGGTTGCAGCCGCACTGGAGCCAACCACTTTTTCAGGCATGCTGACTCGGGAAGGCATGCGCAGTCTAAGTCATTTGCTGGAAAAACCTGTCGCTTACCAGGATGCTCCCGACCTCTTCTGTCTGGACCTGTATAAGGAATTCGACATCGAGCATCTGGTGGCACTGGCCGAGCCGACGAAAATTACTCAAACTGCGATGCTCACTTAGGCACATCAAAACTGCTAACCTACGCGGTCTTGCCCGTTTTTGTTATCATCCTCATTAGCTGTCCTAGAGAAATGTTTGTAGCCTTCTGCATATGACACAGAGCGATGGCCGCCCGACAAAGAATGGGCGAGGCACCTCCAACTTTCTGCGAGCGTTGGAGAGCGCTTTTCGCGTCCTTGAAATCATGTCGCGGACCGAAGATGGCGTGCATGTCAGCGAGCTGGCCCGTACGCTGCAGCTGCCCAAAGCGACTGTCTTTCGCATCTTATACACGCTGCAAGAAATCGGTTATGCGCGGAAGGACCCCGTCAGTCGCGCTTACACTTCCGTGCGTGGCGCCGGTTGGGTGAACCACGACGAGGGCAGAGAGACCTTGAGACGAGTGGCCCGGCCGTCCATGGAAAAATTACTGTCCCGTTTCGAGCAAACCGTCAATCTTGCGGTTCTGGATCGCGGGCAGGTCTTGTACACGGAAATCCTGGAAGGTCTGCGTTCGATTCGCATGGCCGCCAATGTCAACACCTACGCCCCGGTGCATGCTACCGGCGTCGGTAAATCGATGCTGGCATTTCTGCACCCCATGGAAGCTGAGGAGATTCTGAAGAAGAGACCTCTGCAGAAACTTACACCCAAGACCATCACATCCGTCCGCGCCCAGTTGAAGGCTTTCAAGCGGATCAGGGAGCAAGGCTACGCGATCGACAATGAAGAAACTGAAACGGGCGCTCGATGTGTGGCGGCCCCAATCTTTAACTCCCAAGGCCGGCCGACTGCCGCGATGAGTGTATCTGCTCCAGTCAGCTACATGACGGGAACCGTGGTAAGCCAGATAGCGCAAATGCTTACAGAAGCCACACGAAAAATCTCAGGCCAACTGGGCTTCGCGATGGTTCCCAAGGGTAAACGCATGGCTTACTACGAATGAAACATGCAGCCCGCTTCGAAGTTGCTAGACGTCCGGGCTCCAGGCCGCTGTGGGAACGGACCTTCCCAGGTTTTCCATCAACTCGGCGAGAGTTTTAATCAGTAAGGTGCAGTCAACCCCCAGCCCGATCATCTGAAATCCCTGCCCGATTCGAAACTTGGCATTGCTTGCATCCGTTCCCATAACGCCGCAGGGAAACTTTTTGGCTCGAAGGCGGTCCTTTATACGGATCAGTTCATCGGCTACTCCCGGTCCTTCCCACTCGCCGACAAACCCTGCTGACGCCGAGTAGTCCGCCGGGCCAAAAAAGAAACCGTCAATGTCCGGAACCTGCATGATGGCTTCAAGGTTTTTTCCCGAATCCACGGTTTCGATCATGGGCAGAACGATGGTCCTTTGATTGGCCGTCTTCGCGTGAGCGATGCCTCTGCCCCATGACGTGGCCCTCTCCACGCCCATTCCCCGCAAGCCGCGCGGTGGGTATTTGGCGAAACACACGGCGCGCTCAACCTCCTCAGCGGTTCGAATCCGCGGAATCATGATTCCGTGCGCGCCCAAGCCCAAAGTTCTTTGGATGAGCCCGTGATCGATTTCAGGAACTCGTACGATGCCGGCCGTGGAGCTTCGACTGAGGGCTCGCAAATGATTGGCGACCTCCTGCAGGTCGAGTTCCCCGTGCTCGTTATCAATCACCACCCAATCGAGCTCGAGCCGTGCGGCAATTTCACTGACGGTGGGCGACTCCATCGTGACCCACAGCCCGAAGGTGGTCTCGCCGTTACGAAGTTTCTGTCGCAAACGATCGCCCGCATTGATGCTTTGTGTCATCGAATCACATTCCCTCATCGGGGGCTGTTGAATTGCGGCGCACCTTACCTTGGAGCGAGCTCGAATGTGCTCACTTCGCGGCGGTGCGCCGTCTACGGCTTGAAAGGAAATCCTATTCCGTTCCGTACTGGTCGCGCAGGAAGGGCAACAGGCCCAACCGCTCCAATCGATCGACCGGGGCTCGGAACGTTACCTGCACCACTCCCGGATGCCGCCCAATTTCGATGCCGCCGGTAATGGTCGCCCGGTTTCGCACCTCGGGAACCGACATTCTGAGAATGGCGGCGGCCCGAGCCAACCCGTTGTCGGTAGCGGCATTCAGGTTTGCGCCCGTGCCTACGAAAGAAATCGGCAACGAATCTTCGAATTCATCCACGCCCCATTGCGCGGCCAGATCCTTCGCTTGTGCGCGTTCACTTTCCGATAAGGGCTGCGCCAGATACGGCAGATCCTCGAGCAACGGCAGGATGATTGGGCCGTCCAGCGTCAGGCCTTTCATCAAATGCACCTGCAAGGTAACGATGCCCGCCACGTCGCAGGTATGGCCGGCGATTTCGCCGTCACCCTGCAACGCGTGCATATCTCCAAGATAGATTCCGCCGCCTTTTACCTTGACCGGGCAAATGAGAATCGAGCCGGCGCGAACGATATCGATATCCATGTGTCCGTCCGTCCGCAGTTCGAGTTGCTCGGGGGTGATCGCGTATTCGTGCGCCGCGCCCAGCAGGAAAGAGCCGAAATCGCCGGCATTATGCGACTCGGGCATGCAGATGGCAGGTGCGGTTCCCAGTTGACCCATGAATGGTCGCAGGCGGGCGACCAAGCCTACAAGATCGTGCGGAGCGAAAGTCAGAATGCAATTCTGAATGGAATTCTTGGGCAGTGCCGAGTAGTGTTTCGCATCGCGCGCAATATCTTCGGCGGCTTCCTTGGGCAGGGTCAGGCCCACGCTACGGTTGTGGTCGAAAGCAATGGTATAGCCGTTGGTAAACGAGAACGGCGCTGCCTCAGCGCCGCACTTCACGCAGCGCACGGCGCTCGGGCCGATGCCCTCCACCTTGGTCTCGGGATAGAGTACGCCGCAACCGGGACACCGTCCGGCGACATAGGGATCGCCGAGGTAGCGGCCGGTCATGATCTGGTCGTTGCCTGACGCTGTGGCGATCGAGGTGACTTTGATTTCGCGAACTCGAATCGCAATGGCGTCGCCGACCTCCGCTCCGGCCACGGCAATCGGCCGCGTCACCTCATGCCCGCCGCGAATGGCCGGTGTGATCATCGGCCCCCAACATCCCGGAGCCGTGTTGGCGACGATGTGGCCGCCATCTCTGACCGGGCCCAGCATGGGACGTGCCGGGTCGAGCAAGCCATCGGTGAACTGGTCAACAAAAACTGTCTCGCTCCCCAGTTGGACTTTGCTGGGGGATTGCATTCCCTGCTTGGTGCTATCGATAGTTGTCATAGCCATGGTAAAAACCTCCAATACAAGATTTGGGGGGCTGAACCCTCCTACGCTACCCGTGTTAATCGCGTCAACCGGTCTTCCGGTGGCGTTTCCGCCATATAGAAATTGCCGCGTGAATCTCCGTACACTCCGTGAGAGTTGAAATTTGATGGCCGGCAGCGCCCGACCAGCTTGCCTTCAGGCGACAGCATGCTCAGCCGGGGCACCTGGTCCGACACATATATCATCCCATTCCGATCAATATACAAATCCATGGGATGGTAGAGGTCGCGCCACTGATCGAGATATTCGCCCTCGGCCGTAAACACCTGCACCCGATCATTCTCCCTGTCGGCGACCAGCACGCGGCCATCCGGATGAACCCTCACGGCATGCGGAGTGGTGAATTCCCCAGGACCATCCCCCGGCTTTCCCCAGGTGCGGCGCAATTTTCCTTCCGGCGAAAACCAGTGGACCGTGGAGTTTCCGTATCCATCGGCCACATAAATATCTCCGTTCGGTGCCACTGCTACGTCGGTCGGCGCATTGAACGGCGCCTGAAAACTCGGATGGTGCCGGCGCCCAATTACGCGCTGCAGGTTCCCGTAAGTATCGTATTCCTGAATCTCATGGGCGTCGCGATCCACCAGAAGGATGCGCTCGCCGATGCTAAAAATGCCATGCGGGTCGGCAATCTTGCCCGATCCCCAGGAACGCAGGTACTTTCCTGACGAGTCGAAAACAATGACCGGCGGATCTTTTCTCTGGAACAAATAAACTCGATCCTGAGAATCCACCGCCACATCCGAGACCCAAAACAAACGCATGTCCGGAGGCAATTCTCCCCAGGGGCGTTCCACCGAATACAAATTCTTCCCCAGAGCGACGACGAGATCCGTAATGGGCAATCTCCCTCCGCAGACGGATCGCTAACTCTTGGATTGCTGCAAAGCCGGAACGGCGCCCAGTTGCTGCAGCAACCGCAAAAGGTTCACCATGGCGTGAATCTCCACCACTTTACCGCCGTCGAAGCGATAAAAATACATGGCGGTAAAATTGATAGCCCGTCCGGTCGGCGCTAATCCGCGAAAGTTCCCCTGGTGAGTACCGGTGAATGTCCAGCGGGTCGCTACGCGATTATCTTCAGCGACCTGCTCATCAATTCTGAGCCGCGAGTCTGGGAAGGCGGCGCGCCAAGTCACCACAAATTGTTTCAGGGGTTCGAGCCCGATCACCTCACCGGCGGAAGGCTCATGATAGAAGACGTTGGAAGCATAAACTTCGTCCGCTATCGCCATATTATTTTTGTTGAAGCCTTCGTCGCACCAGTAATGAATCAGAGCCTTATTTTCTTCCGACATCAATGATTCCTTCCTTGGACTCCGGGCAGGCACACTCTCGGCGGTAACCTTAACAGGCATTTTCAGAAGGGCGAAAAAGACTCACTTCTATCCCACCAAAGCTACGAATGCCGCTGAGTTCTTGTCAAGCCTTTTCCAGTGTGTTTCATATAGGGAACGACCTGTACCGGCGATCAAATCTCCCGCCCATCTGCTTCTGCGGAATTTAATTCGGCAAAGTGACCACCGCCACGCCGAAGCCATTCAGGACGAAGGTCTCGCCACTCACGGTGGTTTTTGCGGGCGGATTCGATGCTGTCGTCTGATCTACGTGCTCGATCTGC
>Ga0335080_10003239_pt1 | contig 16433 bp, 9 predicted proteins | sample Lox_Sample_34_FD_206720 | JGI IMG/M metagenome (GOLD analysis project Ga0335080, IMG submission 206720) | Soil microbial communities from Loxahatchee National Wildlife Refuge, Florida, United States - Lox_Sample_3.4 | ecosystem: Environmental > Terrestrial > Soil > Wetlands | place: USA: Florida...
CATCGACAAGCAGAGCCCAGCGGCCGTCTTTTTCCACCAATTTGGGTGCTTCCCCTGCGCGGGCAAGGGCGCAAGCCATACCGACGACGAATGCAAGCGCACCGATCTGTAGTACCGCAACACCCATTCGTCGAATGAAGAATCGCAATTGCATTACGCCTCCCCGGGTGCAGCTTCACTCACGCGAAATTCCACTCGCTGCGCTCCCAACCTGGGATGTGTTGCGGTCAGCCGCACGGTTCCAGCTTCCTCCTTCGCGCGAACCCAGATCGCGCCGGTCCCGCCGACCAGCGAGAACGGATTGTCGCCGATAATCTCGGCCGGGCCTTCAAGTTCAAATTTGATCGAATCATCCGCGAACGGGCGGATTGCTCCGAACTCATCGGTAACCCGCAGCACAACTCTCGTGGCATCGGCTCCATCGCCCATCAGAGTTGTGTCATCGGGAGTTACGGTAAATTTCGTATCGACTCCGCTTCCCGACATGCGCTTCTCAATGACTTTCTTGCCCTGGATGTAACCCTCCAGCTTCAGATCTCCCCAGCCATGTCGAAAACTGGATCCCATTTCCACCACAAAAGGCGGATACCGCAGATGCTGGAACTGCGTTCGATCCGGATCGGCCTCAGCCACCAGTTTGTTGTTGATATAGAACTTCAGGTGATCACAATTCGAACAGACCACTGCCTTCGAGAACCCAATCGACTCATCTCCGCGGGCCCAGTGAAACGCGGGCTCGAGCACGACCTCCTCAGCCGGGTCACATTGTGATTTGTAGAATCCTGCCGCCGGCTTCGGCTCGCGGAAAATGTCGGTCACGCCGTGATAGCAGATGCGGTCTCCCGATCCGAAGTTCGCATGTGTGTTGTAGTCGAAAGCGCACCAGCCGATACCGCCCGCGTACTGCGGGTTTGACGCCAGTTGGTCGTGAATCCGGGCGTGTCGCATCATGTGCTCGGTTAGGCGCTCCACGTTGTCGATCGTCTTCGTCGGATAGGTGTGACCAACAAACTCCGTATTTAAATAGCGAGGATGATTGGGCGGCTTCAGCGGAAACCCGAAGTCGTTCATCGTAAATACGTCTTCGATGAATTCTGACTCCTGAAAATAGCGGATTCCGCCCGTCTGCCGCGTGGGGTCGAGCTGGTGGGCAGCCGCATTGGTCCGGGTGTAGAAGTCGTGATCGTCGAGCGACTCATTAATACGCGTGCCCCACAGAATGATTGCAGGATGATTCCAGTCGCGGCGGACCATGCGGCGCACATTATCCACAGATATATCCTTCCACGCCTGATCGCCGATGTGTTGCCAGCCGGGAATTTCCTCAAGCACGAGCAATCCGACTTCGTCGCACGCATCCAGAAAATGTCGGGATTGCGGATAGTGCGATGTCCGGACGATATTGCAATGTAATTTGTTGCGGAGAATGTCGGCATCACGCCGCTGAGCACGCCCCGACATCGCCTGCCCTACGAACGGAAACGTCTGATGCCGGTCGAGGCCGCGCAGCTTGATGACCTTGCCGTTAAGCTCGAAACCGTGGTCCGTAAACTGCGCTTGCCGAAACCCGAAACGGCGAGAGTCTTCATCCAGAACCTGATTTCCTTGCAACAGTCGAACCCGTACGCTATAGAGATTGCGGTTCTCGAGATCCCACAACTTGACGCCGCTCACATCCGCGAGGTGGACAACATAAGAAGTTGGCTCGCTCTGGGTTTCACTCTTCTTGGTAGACGTAGTGGCCGGAATGCGCTGCGATGCCTTGGTTACCGAACGATTGCCGTCCAGCAATTCCACCTCGAGAGTTAGGTTTTTCGGCAAAGTCGGTGCGCTATCGAGAAAGCACTCCACATCCACCGTCGGCTTCCCGCCGAGGACGTCTTTTGGACGCACAAAAATGTTCTCAATAGCGGTCTGCGGGACAATCCGCAAAGCAACTTCACGGTAGATACCGCCAAAGGTCAGATAGTCAATCTCATAACCGAAAGGTGGAATGTCAGGGCGTTCCGTTGAGTCCACGTCGACGGCAAGCAGGTTGTCGCCGTCCCAATCCAAATGGGGCGTCAGCTCGAAAGAGAAGGGCGTGTATCCACCTTTGTATTCGCCAAGCCGTGTGCCGTTAATCCACACGGTTGACGCCGTCATTACTCCCTCAAAGTCGACGAAGACCCTCTTCCCTGCTGCGCTCTTCGGCACTTTGAACCGCCGCCGATACAGAGACACGAACTCATACTCTTTCTCATCGAATCCATGCCACGGCAACCGCTTGTTGGTGTGCGGGATCACGACTCGCTCAAAGCCGGAATCGTCAAAGTTCTTGTCATGTCCACCGTCAACCTGCTTTGAACTAAATCTCCATCCGCGATTAATAGGAAGTATTGTCCTGCCGCTGGGATTTGCATTGGCAGATTCTCCGAAGACAAGAGGCGAGAGATGTACTCCGGCTACGAGCGTTGCAGATGTAACGATAAAATCGCGTCGATCCATGATATGAGGCGGTCCTTTCGCGCGACTGTTCGCGCTATTCGAAATAAGAAAACGAGTATCTACACGATCCACGAAAGCAATTTATTCATGTCCAATCGTTCGTTCGATTCTGTCCCTCTTGGAACCGACGGTCCGATCACGACAGCCGAGTTGTGATCCTCAAACCAGGCCACGAACGCGGCCCTATCGGCACCCGGCAGCCTCTGCTGGTTCAGCCAGTTGTAATAAGCGCCCATGTCGGCATCCACCAGCGAGCCCAGCGGATCAAGTTCTAGATGTTCTCCCCCAGACGCCAACATTTCATTCATGGTTTTTTGCCGCTGCCTCGGCGCAAAGCGGACGACCAACGTGACCGGCTCAGCTCGTCGCAACGCTTCGCGCGCTGCCCATTGCGTGAAGCTTGTGCTGAAAATCTGTGTTCCCGATCCTTCCGTCAGGAGTCTGACCTGAAATCGATCCAGCACAGGATCACCCGTACTCTTCATCGCCAGATCGGAGGGCCGCCATCCAGCCATCAACGTTCGCAACATCTCTGGGCCCATGCCGGGCCTTTCGATCTCTGCATGCATATTTCGGAGAAGCACAGCACGGACGGGTTCCAGCCCGCCATACGAGACACACGTTAAGAGCGCATCATGTTCCGCCGGGTCTCCACCATCGATATACCAGTGCGCGTATCGTTCAGAATGCTCTTTCGCGCGCCCTGCTGCTGCATCGAGGAGAATACGAAGCCCATTCTCGGGATTGACCCGGCTGAAATACGCTCCGTGCGGCCGCAATTTCCGGAACAGCGGCCTATCGTACGATTCGACACCTTGACCGATAACCGCAATGCCAAGCCGCGGAATCATCGGCGCTTCGGCCGTCACGGCTTCATGCAGGCGGTCAGCATATTGGGTAGCTGCCAACCGGAATGCGTCCAGTTGGTGAGTCGTCCAAAGATGGTCCGACAGCTGCTCTATGAATTTCGCTGGTGAGTTCACCCAGTCAAAGCGTTCGAGCTCGGATGAGAGCTTGATCTTCACGAAACCATCTAGCCACTGCCTGCGTTCCTCTTGCGAGAGCCGCGCAAGATTTGCAACTTCCTTATCCAATGACCTGCGTTCCGCCGGAAATTTGTAATCGTAGTCGATGATTTCCCGCAGAAGTCCCGGCAAAAACGAAAGCGGCAATTCTCGAAAGACGCTGAGATTCTGCGTCACCAAGGCTTTCGCCTGCGGCGCGTAGGAATTGAACTGCTCGGCTTTGAGTTCGCTGGGCAGCATTACAGGATCTCGCCGATCGGCTTCCCCTCCGACTGGGAAGCCGAAAACTTCAAGATCGAGCCGATCGTCGGAACCAGGTCCACGGAATCAACCGCCCGATCATGGACCACGCCTTCGCGAATGCCCGGCCCTATCGCAATCAGCCAGGTGGTGCGCGAAAGCACATCTCCCGTGCGATGGTGCTGGAACCCATTTCCGCCCGGATCGGTATCAGCGTCCCGCCCGAAATCGGGCAGAATCAGCAGCGTCGTCTTGCCGGCATATTCGGGCTCGCTTTCAATCGCTTTCCATATCTCGGAGCAGAGGCGATCGGTTCGGCGGATTCCCTCGACGTAGAGCGAATACGTACCCGCGTGTGCGATGTCGATGTCGTGCATCGTGATCCACAACAAGCTTGGCGCTACCTGCCTCATCAGCCGCTTCGCAATGTAAACCGAGAGCTCGTCCGGGCTCGACAACGTGCGGGCGTGAGCTTTGAAGTCATCGACCGAAAGTTTGAGAAGCGTTTCAAGTTGCTGCAGCTCGAATTCGTTTCCGGCGAGATCGGGCGTGAAATACGGCGTCTCGTAGTTATCGCGGAGCAAGTGCTCGTAGTCTGCATGGCCTCTAGATATCGCAGCGGCCAGAAGATGTTTGGGCAGTATGACGCGCGCCCCCAGCCCCGCACCGTACGACCTGTGGTTGCTCTCTCCAATACGATTGAAGCCGTTACTCGGCGCCACCACCCACGTATCTGAAGATGGCCGCTTTCGTTCCTTTCGGTAGTATTCAAACGCAGTCGGATTCTCGGGAGGCAGCGACGCGAAGTTGTTGATGGTTTCGTAGGCCCCGGTAGCTAAACTGGCCGTCGCAACGTAGTGCCCCAAAATTCCCCGGTTGACCACCTGGGTGAAGAACGTGGCGCGAGGAATGAGATCGCGCAACATGTTCGGGACGTTCTCCTGGCCCTCGGGAGCGAACGTCTCCTGATCACGGGCGCCGCCGCCAAATGTAACGACCACCACTTTTCTCGATGCCGGGAGTGCGGCTGCGCGCGCCAAAGGCGACCGGGCTAACGTTGCCCCAAGGACGACGCCGGCAGCATCACGCAAAAAGTCACGCCGTGTGCCGGCAATCTGACTGCTCGTTGGCTCAGGGAGTGTCATGGCTTGCTCCCGCGGGCTCGGCGGACTTATCGCCCTTCTCGGAGACTACAAACTGCCGTATCTCAGCGCGCTGTTTGTCCAACTCCGCCAGATGTTGGGCACGCAGCTTCTGGTAGACCTGCAACTGCTGTTGCGCTTCATCTCGCTTGCCCAGATGCACGTAGGCCTGGCCCAGCCGATAGTGAGCATCCGCCAGATCCGAATTCAATCCCAGCGCTTGTTCGTATTGGGGAGCAGCATCGGAATACTTCTTCTGATCCGAGTACAAATTTCCCAACTGCAGGTGTGCTTCCGGGAACTTTGCATCAAGTTCGACAGCATTCTTTAGCAAGGATTCGATCTGGCTGAAGTCAACATTGGAATCCTGCGCTCGGCGTCCCTTCCAGAGGCTCATCGCGTAGTAGTACAGCGCATGCCCGTTCCGTGGCTGAAGCTCCGAAAAGCGCCGGAAACGTTGAATGACTTCATCCGCTTGCCCCGGAGAACTGTCGTACGCTTTAGAAAGAAAGTAGTAGCAACGCGCGTCGGATGGATCAAGGTCGGCAGCCTTAAGAAGAGCCTTCACGGCATCGTCATAGTTTCCGCGTGAATAGAACGCCATCCCCAGTCCAATCGCCAGCCGCGGAGATTTCGGATAGCGTTCCGCCGCTTCACTGAATATCTGTACGGCCGGATCCAGGGTCCGGTGCAGGAGCAATTCGCTCGCCCAGTCGAACAGGTTGCTTTCGCTTGGATCCATATGCGCCGCAGACTCATACTCGTGCTCGGCAGCGACAAAATTCCCGGACTTCTCTTCGATCTCTCCCAGCAGGTTGTGCAATTCCGCCGTGTTTTTCTGTGCGATAAGTTCTTTGACAACGATCTCGGCCCGGTTGTTCTTGCCGCTTTCCGCATATGCGAGCGCGAGATCGTATCCGTTGTCGTACGCGGTTGGCTTAATGCGGTGGGCCTTTTCGAGAAATGGAATCGCTTGAGCGATCTTTCCGCCCGCTACGTAGAATTCACCGAGGTTGTGATTCGTATCGTAATCCGCAGGTTCCAGCGCGAGAGCTTTCTTGAATTCGATCTCCGCCGGCGCGAGCTGATGGAGTCGAACGAGAGTGGTCGCAAGATTCGTCCGCGCGGCGGCAGAGTTCGGCTTCAATTGGACAGCGCTTCGAAGGTGCTCCGTCGCTTCCGCGTCTTTTCCTTCCGCGGAGTAAACCATCCCCATTAATTCTTGAATGTCAAAGTTCCGGGGATATTCATGCACAAGCTGCTCCAGCCGCAAAGCCGCCTCATCCAGACGATTGGAATCGTACAGCTGGACCGCTTCCTGAAACTTGCGCTGCAGTTGCTGTTCCTGTTGAGCCCCAACGCCGAGAGCCGCGCCACGCGCGAAAAGCATGAACAGGCAAAAAGACGTGATCCGGGAGGTCACAGCACCCGTATGTTAGCACCGTGTCTGAAATGAGCGGGTCCCGGCGCGCTCGCCCAAGAATCGCGCCGGGGCCCCGCTATTAGAAATACAACTTCAGGGCGAACTGGATCTCTCGCGGATCCAAAGGATTGTCGCGAGTCGACCCAATTTCGCCAAAGTTGGCATTGGTGAAATCAGTTGACCCGGAAACGGCGTTCACGCCGTTGCCTCCAAATCCGGGATAGTTGAAGTTGGGATGGTTCAATATGTTGAAGAGTTCGGCTCTGAACTCCAACCTGGTGCGTTCAGTCAAGTTGAAGTTCTTGAAAAGTGACAAGTCCCAGCGACTAAATCCAGGGCCCTCAATTTGCGAAGGCTGTTTTCCGCCCAGAAAACCTGCCGGAGTCGACTCCTGAATGCAATTCGTCGGAGTGGGCGTCGGGACTCCAAACTGGCATGGCTGAGCAAAGGCCGCGGCATTCAACATTGCCGGATTGCCGTCCGCATTGAAGTGAATCGATGATCTCGGATTTTGTCCGGGCAGCACGAACGAATAGCAACTGAGGTTTTGTGCAGTCCCAGATGGACAATCAATCTTGAACGGTTGACCGCCCTGGAGATTGACGACCCACTGCACTGCCCACCCACCCAGAACCGCGTTTGTCGCTCCTCCGGCATTCCCCATGAACTGCTTCCCTTTGCCAAACGGCAGTTCATAGCCGCCACTGAAATGCATTACGTTGCGGATGTCGAAGTTCGCCAAACCGTAGTCGGCGTGGATTCCGACGCCCGGAACGTAGGGAGCGCGATATCCGTTGCCGGCGAACCCGTTCAGCAAGTCCAACGCGTCCGATCGCACTTTCGAATACGTATACGCCAGCATGAAGCTGAGCCCCTTGGCGAATTTCTTTGAAACGTTCGTCTGCAAGCCGTGGTAATAGCTGCTACCCCAGTTCGCCGCATAGCTGGCGCCTTCGGCGAAATCGGGGAATTGCAATCCGCCTTGAGCTGCGGTAGGAACGACGTCGGTCGGCAACGCTTTTGTTAGTGTTGTGCCGGGCGCGAATAGAGCAGAAGGCTCATTCGATCCTGGGAACACCTCCAGATGCCGGCCAAGCGTTGTCACATATCCAGCCTGAACCGACAAGGTTGGCGTCAGCTCATACTGGACGGTGAAATTTCCACCCATCGAATAGGGGGTTTGATAGTTAAACTGAATCCCCCGGAGTTGCAGGCCTTGCGCGTTCACCAGTTGCGGAACCAGCGGAATGCACGCGAATCCAGTTTCCAGAGTCGCGCTGTTTGCAGTCGTAGACGATCCCGCAGGGCACGGCGAGCTGTACACCACCGGAGTCCAATCGTTCGGATGGTTGAAGTCGAAAGAGAACTGGAATGGATAATTCTCACCCAGGTTTGGAGAATACCCCCGGTTCTCAAATCCGTTGTAGAAGATGCCGAATCCGCCACGCGCCACCAATTTTGGCGTGACCTGATAGGCGAAGCCAAACCGTGGAGCGAAGTTTGACTTTTGCGAATTGCCCAGACCCTTGCCGTATCTGTTCGTTACCGCCAGATTGATATTGTCCAGCCCCAGCAGGCTGCCAAAGCTCGATGAGAACGTGCTCGGGTCTGCGTTCTTGCCCGCAGGGATGATATACATCGGCGAACCCGTTGGCGGACCAAACGGGACGAAGTTTGCTTGCTTCCCGTAGTGATCGTAGACCAATCCGAAGAAATCCCACCGCAGCCCAAGATTCAAGGTAAGGTTCTTGGAAACCTTCCAGTCATCTTGAATGTAGGTGCCCCAATAGTTCTTGCCGTTGTCACTCAGCGAGATATTCGACGCGTAGACTTGGCTCGGCCCACCCGCATAATCAACGAAACAGGGTGCCACACCGGGTGTCGGGCATCCGGTACCAAGGCTATTTGTGGTTGGCGTTAGCAGGAACTGAGCGCGCCCCGTCGTCGAATCACCGATATTCGGAATCTCCGTAAAAGCGCCATTGAAATCGAACTGGCCGCGCGACCACGGTGGCTGCAGTGTGGAGAACTTCACATGCTGCTGCTCGAATCCCATCTTGAAGGTGTGTTTCCCGTAGATTTTCGTGAAGTCGTCCGTCACCTGGATCGTCGAACTGACTTCGTCCGACGGCAGGAATGCATTCCCGCCAAGAGTCTGCAGCCCGCCAATGCTCAGCGCCGGAAGACCGCCGTTCTCCTTCTGCTGTGGTATGTCTTGTATGCCAAATTGCGACGGGATATCCGTCAGATCGCTGGCGGACGGAATGTTCCGCGTCGTATGCAGGTAATTCAAACCGACGCGCGCGACGTTGATCGTAGTCGGCGTAAATATGTGGTTCCACACCAACGCGCTGTGCTGTGAATTTGCCGTCTGATTCCCCTGGAAGAAGCCGCCGCCATCGGCAACGCCGCCGAAAATGCTGGGAATCAACTCGGGTTTGTCGTCATAGCTGAAGCTGAAATACACCTGATCTTTTTGAGAAGGATCGACATCCAGCCTCACGTCGAATTGTTTTTCGTTCTGGATGAGGACCGGTGAGTTGGCGTAATTGTTGACGACACCGGTGTTCGTCGGGTTCGGGTAGAGGTTCAATAGCGCAATCGCATTTTGATCCAGCCTGGTAGGATCCGTGATGATGTTCAGGCCCGGACACGATGTGAGGTCATACGCAGGACCACCACCGGTGCAGGTAGAGAAGCCGAAGGGATCACGCACATAACCCGATCCCGCCGCCCGGGTCGTTGCCGGGTCAAAAACGGTTCCTTTTGGAAAAATCCGGCCAAGTTGATCCGCAGTTTGAGTGCTTCCCACCTGGATCAAATCCTGCATGTTCGTGTAACCACTGCTTCGCTCAGCAGCCGTGGGCACTGATCCGATCTGTGGCTGACCCTGGCGGAGTCGCCAAATTTGCACGTCACCAAAGAAGAAAACCTTGTTCTTGATTACCGGACCACCGATCGTGCCTCCGAACTGATTCCATCGAAGCTCGCCTTTTTTAGCCGGTGTGCAAACACCCGCATTGCAGTTGTGTTCAAAAAAGTCTCTGGCGTCGAGTTTGTCGTTGCGAAAGAACTCCCACACGTCGCCGTGATACTCGTTGGAACCCGATTTAAGCGTCGCATTCAGCACCGCCGCGCCGGACCTGCCGAACTCCGCGCTGAAGTCCGTCGTCTGCACTTTGAATTCCTGGATCGCATCCACGGGCGGGAGGACCACGTAGTTCGTGCCGTTGAGGAAATCGACGGTGTCGGAGTTGTTGTCGATTCCGTCGAGCATGTAGTTGTTTTGCGCCGGGCGGAATCCGTTCGCCGAGAAAGCGCCCGACGCAGCATTCCCTCGCGTGTCGGACTGCGGAGAGTTCACTCCCTGCACAAGTTGCGCGAGAAATGTAAAGTTACGGCCGTTGAGCGGCAGGTCGTTGACGCTGCGTTGCTCGATGACCTGTCCCACCGAAGCATCCTGGTTCTGCAGGACCGGCGCCGACGTAGTGACCTCAATGGTCTCCGTCTGGCTGCCAGGCTTGAGGGAGAAGTTGACTTCGACATTCGACCCGATGTTGACGCCAACATTGGTCTGAGTCGTGGTCTGGAATCCTTGAGCAATTGTCTCCAGCTTGTAGGTGCCGATCCTGACGGGTGAGAACTTGTAGACCCCATCGCTACCGGTCGTTGTCGTGAGGGACGAGCCCGTCCCTGAATTCGTCAACGTAACCTTCGCTCCGCTGATCACGGCGCCCGAAGGATCGGTAACCGTTCCGGTGATGGAGCCTGTGTCGACCTGCGCGTAGAGGGTCGCGGCGGCTAAGAGGCACAGCCCTAGTACGAATAACACTCGCGAAATCCGAAGACTGCCAATTAAGCCCATATCGTTCTCCTCGTCCGATGCCTTCACGGGCTCGAACTCGCTCACCCTGTTGAGTTCGCAGGTAATCGCACCTCACCTGCGCCAACACGACTTCGCAGTCGTGCCGAGAAAATGGCAGCAACGAATCAAAGTTCGGCGGGCGCGCAGCGATCTGCGGAACCAGCCGTTCTTCCTTGAGGGTTATGTGAGTTCAACCCCACAAAACTCGACAGCTCCCGGGAACCCCGACTCGGGAACCGTCTTCCCAGAAAAAAGTGGCGAAAACGAATTAACCGTTTAACTAGTTGGTTTGAATTACCACGCATGAGAAATGCCTGTCAAGATTTTTTTCAGGTGTGCTACACTCCACGCGCGTTCCGGAGCAATTTCTCTTAGCAATGCAACGCGAGTGCCATAACGATTTGGCAGCCTAAAATGACCGTCACCATTCGTGAAGTTGCAAGCGCCGCGGGAGTCTCGACGGCGACCGTATCGAATGTGCTGAACAACACGGGCAAAGTGGGTCCCACGACCCGCCGCCATGTCCTCGCGACGGTCCGGCGCCTCGGCTATGTGCCCGACGTCCACGCCCGCCGGCTCGCTTCAAACAGCAAGCGGCCCTTGGGAATCATCGTTTCCGACATCGAAAACCCATTCTTTCCCGAAGTGATCAAGAGTTTCGAGACTCGCGCTCGCGAGCTTGGATACGACGCCATCCTCAGCGACACCAACTACGATCCCCAGCGCACTCGGGTCGCGGCTGAGCGGATGATGGAACACAAAGTCCGGGGCGTCGCCATCATGACTTCGGAAATCAGCATCAAGTTAGTACACGAACTCGCCCGGCGAAAAATTGCTGTGACCTTCCTCGACCTCGCTCCTGTGCGCAGCTACATGAGCAATCTGAGGATTGACTACGAATCTGGGATTGAGCAAATCGTTCGGTATCTTCATGGCCTAGGTCATCGGCGCATCGCCTTCGTTGCGGGACGCGAAGGTCTTAAATCCAACAAAGTCCGGCGCGATGCTTATGAAAACTGCATGCGCGAACTCGGCCTTACACCAGGGCCGGTTCTCCCCGGCAATCTTCGCTTCGACGGAGGACTAGAAGCCGGGCGCGCCATCGCAGCTATGAAGCCCAGGCCCACCGCGGTTGTCGCCATTAACGACCTTACCGCGATCGGAGTAGTAAAAGGCTTGCTCGAGTCTGGCTGCCGGGTTCCAGAAGACGTCTCAGTGACCGGATTCGACAAGACTCGCTTGGCTGAATACAGCAACCCAACCCTGACCACCGTCGATATCCATCGTGATCTTCTTGGTCGTATCGCGGCCGACGCGCTCATCGAACTCACGAATTCAGAGAACGCCCACGGCAAGGAATACCGGATCAGCGCAGAACTCGTCATTGGAGCTTCCTCGGGCCCCGTCTCAGGCCGCCGTGCCTGATACACTCGGCGTCAGACGCCCTTCCGTCAAAGACGCTATCGTGCAAACCCTCCACAACAAGTCCGGTCAAATCTTATTTCGATTGGGGGCCACGTTTGCACTGTGCTTCCTGTCATCTTCGCTGTCTGCACAACGTCCACCGGTGTCGCAGCACAAGCCCGCCCGTGTGTCGCCGGAGCAGGCAGAATTGTCACAGGCCGAATCGATGTTGCAACAAGGCCAGATCGCCGACGCCAAGGCGTCTGTCCAGCACTTCTTGCAATCTCACTCTTCGAGTGTCGACGGCTACAACCTGCTGGGAATCATTTGTAGCAGCGAACGCAACTACGACTGCGCTCTCGACGCGTTCCAGCAAGCGGTCAAGCTGAATCCCGCATCGGCGAAGACGCACACGAATTTGGGAAACCTTTACGCGTCTGCGGGGAAATCAGACTTGTCGGAGGCGGAGTTTCGCAAGGCGCTTTCCACGTCTCCGTCAGATCAGCAGGCGAACTACAATCTCGCACTTTTGCTTTTGTCGGAAAACAAGCCTTCCGCAGCCATTCTTCACTTGCAGCGAATTCATCCGGCAACTGTGGAAGCGAGGATGAACCTGGTAAGGGCATACCTGCGCGCCGCACGCACAGCCGAAGGATTGACCCTCGCCCGACAACTTTCCGCCGAAAGCAAGGACGACGTGCAAAGGCATTTCACGCTTGGTCTGTTGCTCGCAGGCGAAAAACAATACAAGCCGGCCGAACTGGAGCTCGAAAAAGCGGACAGTCTGAAACCGGCAACTTTCGAAATCCTCTACAACCTCGGACAGGTCTACCTGAGTTCAGGACAGGTTTCCAAATCAGAACTGATCCTGCATCGAGCCTTGGCGTTGAAGTCAGACTCCGCCGAGACGATGTATCTTCTGGCGCAGGCGTTCGAAGCCGAATCCCGTCCCGTCGACGCTCTGGACCTCCTGATTCGCGCACACAAGATTGCGCCCGACAACATCGACATCATCTTCCTGCTCGCCTGCGTCAGCATGTCGCAGAACTTCTACGAGGACGCCATTCCTCTGCTTGAATCCGGTATCAAGCTGGCTCCTCAACGCGTCGATCTGCACGCAGCTCTCGGCGAGAGCTATTTCATGTCCGGCAAAGCCGACAAGTCGATTGATGAATTCAGGAATCTCATCGAACTGGATCCCTCTGCCCGCTCTTACACTTTCCTCGGTTTGTCCTACCGGCATCTAGGCCGATTCGACGAGGCCAGGAAATATTTCGAAGAAGGCCTTAAGCGTGATCCGAAAAGTGCCGCTTGTTTGTTTAACATCGGTTTCATCGAAGAACGTCAAGGCAACGCCGCGGCTGCCGACGCGAAATTCCAAGAGGCGCTGCGCTCGAATCCAAATTTCTCCGAGGCTCTGCTCGAACTCGCGAACCTCCGCACCAAAGACAAGAAATATGCCGAGGCGGCGGACCTTCTGCGTCGCTACGTAAAAGTCGCGCGCGATCCCGCTCCCGGCTATTACAAGCTCGCAATGCTGGAACGCAGTCTCCACCAGATGGACGCTGCCCAACGCGACTTGCAGGTCTTCCAAACTCTCTCCAAGAACGCCTCGACTGGCCCATATCCGTACCAACACCTCTTCGATTACCTCGATAATCGCTCCAAGCTCTCAGCGCAGGAGCGCACGCAACTGGACGTGACCGAGCTTCAGGCTCAGATCAAGAAAAATCCCGGACAGCCGCAGGATTTATACCTGCTTGCGGAGGCGTATCTGAAACTGAATCAGCGGCAGGACGCTCTGGCCGCCATCACCCAACTCGATCAGATCAGTTCTGGCGACTATCGCACCCAGACTGGCGTCGGAGTACTGCTCGCCCAATACCATCTTTACGACGACGCGATCGCTCATTTTCAGAATGCGCTCCGCGCCAACGCAGATTCCGACGAAATCAAGTTCGATCTGGCCAACGCGTTCTTTCGAAAGGGCTCGTACGCGGATGCTCTGCAGACAATTCAAACGATTTCGGCCGCGGGGCAGAACGACGACACCTGCCTTTCGCTGCTCGGCGATGTTTACGCGCATCTTGGACAAAACGAAAAGAGTGAACAAATCTTCCGCGACGCGATCACTCGCAATCCTGACAACGATCAGTACTACTTATCGCTGATGCTGGCACAGCTTCGCGGCGGAGATCCGGCGGGTGCTGAACAGACGCTCAAGAAAGGTCTCGGAAGGCTCCCCGCATCGGGCAAAATTCAATGGGGACTGGGCCTGCTGTCCGCGCTGCAAGGAAATACGTCAAGAGCCGGCGAGCAACTCGAGCGCGCAGTCGAACTTCTTCCCGAATGGGCAGGCAGCTATTCGACTCTCGGAGTTTTTTACTACCAGACGGGACAGATCGAAAAAGCTCGCGAGGTCCTCAATCGCTTCAAGGGAAGCAGCGCCGGAGGCCTTGACGTGCAGCGGATCGAACAAGTTCTTTCGCAGACGCAGACTGCCTCAGCGTCTCCAAATGAGCCCCTTCCGAAGCAAGCTAGGCAGCAATTGCTGCAATTCGCTCTTATCATTGCCGACCGTACACTTTGAGTGCTGACTTCCAGCTGCGCTAGAATGCAACGCATCGGATTCTCGTCGTCAATTCACGGCGGAGAACGGAACCAGGTTTGTTTCGGGGAATGGGGAAACGCACTCTACGACAATGCAGGAGCTATCCTGGCGCCCGCATTGCTCTCGGTTTTTGGATTTGCTGCGCAACGTTGATCTGCGCTTTACTGGCATTCGCACAAAAGACCGCATCTCCCGCTGATTCACCCCACAGTCCCGTTCGCTACGTCGACGTACGCAAAGAAGCCGGGGTCACTTTCCAGCAGGATTCCACCCAAACCGAAGAAAAGTATTACCTCGAAACCATGGGCACAGGCGTCGCTTGGCTTGATTACGATCAGGATGGATTGATGGATCTTTTCTTCGTCCAATCTGCAGCCACCGACATTTATAAACCGCCTCATCCTCTGCGCTCTGCCCTGTATCACAACAATGGCGACGGCACTTTTACCGACGTCACCGAGAAAGCCGGCCTGGCCGGTGAAGGTCACTACGGTCAAGGCGTTGCGATCGGCGACTACGACAACGATGGCTATCCAGACATCTACGTCACTGGCTACGGACGCGCCATCCTCTACCACAACAACGGCGACGGGTCATTTGCCAACGTCACTGCAAAGTCTGGCGTCGCCGATGAAGGCGGATGGTCCACCAGCGCCGGCTGGTTCGACTACGACAAAGATGGCTGGCTCGATCTGGTTGTGACCAACTACATCGAGTGGAGTCCGAAAAACAACATCTGGTGCGGCGAGCACCGGCCGGTCTATCGATCCTACTGCCATCCGGGAAATTACAAAGGGCAGCGCATCAAGCTCTACCACAACAACCACGATGGCACCTTCACCGACGTCAGCGATGCGTCAGGAGTCGGCAAGCCTGAAGCAAAGGGCATGGGAGTCGTGCTAGCCGATTTCAACAACGATGGCTGGCCTGACATCGCAATCGCAAATGATTCGTGGCCAAATTTCCTCTTCATCAACAAACATGACGGCACGTTTGACGACGTCTCGCTTGTCTCCGGTGTCGCCGCCAGCGAAGACGGACGCTACGAGGCAGGCATGGGCATCGACGCGGCCGACGTTGACGGCGACGGATGGCTTGACCTCTACGTCACTCACCTCGACTTCGAACTGAATCGCCTCTATCACAACAATCACGACGGCACTTTTATCGACGACACGTTTAATTCCGGACTCGGCAATAAGGCGATCCTGCTCAGCGGAGTGTCGATGAAGTTTCTGGACTATGACAACGACGGCTGGACCGACATTCTCCAGTTGAACGGCGCAATGCTCGACAACATCCAGCTTTATCACTCGGAGGTTTCCTACAAAGAGCCGTTGCTGATGTTCCGCAACATAGGCAAGGGGCATTTCGACAAAGTGTCCGAATCTCTCGGTCCGGATTTCATCCGCCCCATCGTCGGACGCGGCGTCGCAACTGCCGACTACGACAACGATGGCGACATCGACATCGTCACCAACAATCGCGGAGACTACCCTTCCCTGCTTCGCAACGACGGTGGAAACTCGAACCATTGGCTGACCGTCCTGCTGATCGGCGGCAAATCGAATCGCGATGGAATTGGCTCCTCGCTGAAGTTGACGTCCCAGGGGGTTGTACAAGTGGAGCAGGCAAAGGGAGGCATGGGCTACATGTCCGCCAGTGACCCGCGAATTCACTTCGGCTTGGGGGAAAGAACGAAGATTGACTCATTGGAAATCACGTGGCCGAGCGGCCTGGTGCAAAAGCTCACCAGCGTTCCCATCGACCAGATCATTGCGATCAAAGAAGGCGCGGGAATGGTGCCCCACAAATTCCCGCGAATTGCGAGCCCCAAGTGAAGACTCCTCGTCGCGATTTTCTCGGCACTTCCCTTTTCGTCTTCGGCAGTACATTGATGGATGCGCTCGCCACTCCGTTGTGGCGATGGAGGAGTCCGCTGCTGCTGGATACCAAGCCTGCAGCAACTAGTGACATGGTGCAGTTCGTCGACGTCGCCAAAGAAGCTGGCTTGATCATTCCCAACGTCTGGGGTTCCGACACCAACAAGCGCTACATCATCGAGGCAAAAGGCAGCGGGATCGCATTCTTCGACTACGACAACGACGGATGGCTCGATATCTATCTGACGAACGGTTCACGCCTCGGCGAGAAGTGGCCTGACGGCAAAGCGCCAACTTCGCAACTCTACAAGAACAATCGCGACGGGACCTTTACCAACGTGACTGAGAAATCA